>Ga0065704_10070172_pt1 | contig 154075 bp, 75 predicted proteins | sample SwiRhicommuniRL2_FD_59091 | JGI IMG/M metagenome (GOLD analysis project Ga0065704, IMG submission 59091) | Switchgrass rhizosphere bacterial communities from Rose Lake, Michigan, USA - RL2 v2 (version 2) | ecosystem: Host-associated > Plants > Roots > Rhizosphere > Soil | place: East Lansing, MI | reverse complement strand
CTCTCTCTCTCTCTCTCTCTCTCTCTCTCTCTCTCTCTCTCTCTCTCTCCTCTCCTCTCCTCTCTCTCTAGAGGCTACTATTGATCAGGCTCAATTTACTTGCTCTGTCTAATGCAATGTCACACATAGCTTCAAATGCTTCTTGTCTCTCCAACTGTATATTATTTCTCTCTATTCTTTCCTTCATATTGGCCATGACCACTTCTCTTGATCTGCCATTGACAAATACGACGTATCTCAATCCAGGAAAGGTTGTCTCATAGAGATCATTCAAATGGATCAATTTCTGTGCTTGTTCTTGTGATGATGCAGCTAGCGACTTCTGTTCATTAGAAGAGTGATCTGAAAGGTTTTCAGTTGGAGCTTTGGATGAACCACCCAATCTTGGATGGGCAGCGATGATCTTAGAAATTCTTGGATCAATTGGCGAACTTTTACTTGCAGATTCAAGATATTGGCGCAATTCGATTCGGATTGTCTCAATAAGTTGCTTATAAGAAGCAAACTGTTTGCTGTCTGTGAATATTCTCGTTATAATGAAATCTGTTAATGTTTGGCATGGTTCAAACAAATGGCCCAACGTCGTAGCCTGCTCGGAGGGAGATAAGTCTGGAAGTTTAGATATAGGTGGAAGTTTATAGGACATTATGGTGGTTTAGGGAGAAGAAGTACTGCTAAAGAAATTGTGATGATCCAGGTCAAGGCTTCCTGATAAGCTCGGAGTTCGCCGATTTTGTGCGATAAGTGAAAAATAGGAACACTTAAAGGAAAATATAGAAGTAATAATTTAGAGAGGAGTGAGCAGTTATCCGAAGACCCAAATAGTTCAGTTCTACCTTGTTCTCTCTATATCTCTCTAATTTCTCCCAAGTTATCTCTGGGACCTCACCTCGTTTTGTTTTCACCTGTATCTACTGCAAAGTAACTCTCTCTCTCTGTTCTGCTCATTATCTGATGGGAAATGCAGCCAGGAGTTACTTATTTGTACGTACTACAATGAGCTGTACCTAAGATATCCATACTCTACTGATGTTCCAATATCTCTACGCCAATAATAAAATTTACGTTTAATAAACAGTTTGAATGCAATAAATAAGAAAGGAATATAATGATGATGTTTTCACATAGATGAGGTTCAGGAAATTGTGCGGCAATAATGAGCTAGGTAGTATTTGATCAATCACTAACCTAGGAGTATCCGCCAATTGATCCTGACTGATGGAAAATCTAGTATAATTCGAAACCTCTGTGACATCTGAGCTTTCTAAGAACTCTAAAAGCTCTAGAACCCAGATCTCACGGCTCTAAGAGTAAAACAATTTATAACAAAGATATTTCCAAATCCATTACGATCTCTAAGTGAAATGTTCAAGTTGACGTAATCTTTCCAATTCCTTCTTTGATGGTGCACCCTTTTGAGCAATCAAAGGATGTCTCCACTGTTTAACATAAGTAAATAAGACATCGGCCAATTGGTCTACGTCAGTGATTCCTAAATCTTTGAATGTCAAAGCGTTTGGATCAATGGATTGATGAATCATATGTCTTTGTACTTGATCTGGGTTGGTTAATCTCCAGTATGGAAGTTGTTTGATTTCAGCCACAAGTTTTGCGAGGGGCAAAGGAATGGTGTAGTCGGCGAAGTTGTAAGCCATTGGACCAGCTTGAGCGAAATCTTGAGTGATACCGTGAATCATTTGTCTGATTTCCAAGAATGATATTTTTTCAGGTCCGTACAATTCAAAGGTTTTACCGACAGCTGAGTCGTCGAAACCGATTTTCTCTAAACCTCTTGCAACGTCAATAACGTGGATAGGGTAAATTTCCTTCGCATTCTTGTTAGGGGTCCACATCTTCAACTTTGGGCCCAAGTAGTTCAACAAGCTATCTTCTCTACCATACATAGGAGCAGGTCTAACAATTGTACAGTCAGGAACAATGTCTCTAACTACTTGTTCACCAACACCCTTGGTTGCATAGAATACAGATTCAGACTGTGGGTTGGCGTTATATGATGAAACATGGACAAATCTTGGGACGCCTGCTTCCTTGACTGCATTTGCAATTCTTTCAGTAATACCGATATTGGTATCAGCCATGGAAAAGTTCTTGGTGTTGTAGTCAGCTCCAATACAGTTGAAAACAATATCAGAATGTGCAACAGAGTCGGCAATTGATTTTAAGTTTCTAGGATCAAATTCTACAAAGTTGACCACTCCCAAGTCACCGGTGACTTTCAAAAATCTCTTTTTCATATCGTTTCTATAAGGAACCATAGTTGTGGTACCATGTCTGGCCAACTTGGATGTCAAGTAACGTCCTAAAAATCCAGATGCACCAAAGACGGTGGCAGTATAACCAGTTCTGGATGAACGTCCACCAGCACCTACTGCAATGTTTACTTTCCCATTTCTGGTGATATTGACATCTGATTCAAGCACAGACGTATACACGGATCTAGCCCCAACAGGTCTTGATATTGGTTTGCAACAAACTCTCAACATTTCGTATGCCTATTAACTATTGGTTTCAATTGTCAACTTTTTTTTGCTTATATTTGAAAATTCGAAGCTGTGGTTGGTGGAAATTTTGAAAGGTGCACGACTTATGAGTACTACTAAGACTGGTAGGATGCTTTGGTAACCTGGTCAAGGACCATTATGAGAGATTTAGATCGAGGGTAACGATTCGAAATGTGGAATGCTAAATTAGAAAGTTTGCTGAAGTTTAAATTGAAATAGAGTGGACTTTTTAGTGAAATAGGTAACTATTGGTGGTACCCTAGTATTGTAAGGACTAGTGCAATATTTAAGAATAATGTATGGATGATTCGCCAAAGCCATATTTATAGATGTTTTATCATAGGGTCAACCCTTGGACAGCTAGACTCAACTTATTAAGTCTTATCTAACCACAATGCTTGAGAAGTTGCTGAAGCTAATATAATGAAGTACCTCTATCTAACTTCTTCTATTACCTCTATTTCTATCTCCGGTTACTCCATCATTTCTACAATATCTACGTAGTTTTACAACTAACAACCAGGGCTATTAGTATATTAGCACATAGTATAACATAAAATCAACAACGTATTAACGAGAATCATAAGAAATAATCGGGAGTTTTTCTAGTAACAGTTGGTTCACCAGGTCTAACTGAAGGATCATATTGTAAGAATTGTCTATTATGCTGTTCATCGACTTCCATAATAGCAGCTTGGTTACCACATCTGTAACAATAATTTGGAGCAGAGAAAATGGTGACTACGGACTCTTGATGGGACCAAGAAAAACCTTCCATTACCAATTGATGAGCTCTTGCAATTAGACTTAAATCATTTGTATGATTAAATTGTTCAGAAATATCTTGACCAAAAGTGAAACCTGCACCTCTTGGTGAAATACCCCAACCACCTCTATCATCAGGGTCAGACCATAATAAATCACACATAGGACCTTCGTGAGGTACTTCTTGAATTCTATTCAATTCTCTTACTTGATCGATAGTTTCAATCATTGGTGATAAACCTCCGTGTAAACAAAATACTTTGTTGTCCACTAATGCAGTAATTGGAAAGTAGTCAAACAAGTCTGTGAACAATTTCCAGACAGTTGCTGATCCATATTTTCTTAAACATTCGTCGTAAAATCCGTAAACCTGGGTGATTTGTCTCGACTCGTGGTTTCCTCTTAATATGGTGATTCTGTTGGGATATCTTACCTTCATACAAACCAAATATGAAACGGTTTCTACGGAGTAGTATCCACGGTCAACGTAATCTCCCATAAACAAATAGTTTGTGTCGGGACATGGACCTCCAATTTTGAACAACTCAATTAAGTCATGAAACTGTCCATGGACATCACCACATATGGTGACTGGCACTTGGACGGGCTGGACGTTTTCTTCGAATTGCAAAACCTCGATTGCCATATCACACAACCTCTTGACGTCACTTTCCGATAATGGCTCACATTTTGATAGCTTATTGATCCATTCATCTAATTGGTTCACCGTGCTGAGTTGAAGATCGCCTTTCTTAGCCGGTTTATCTCCTATTGGTTGTGCAACTTGGTCCTGGGTGGATCGTTTTAATTGTTGTTCTTCAACGTCTTCCATAGGAACATCAGTATCTAAATCCATTGAAAATTATGATGAACTGAGTTGAGGGATGAATTGTGAATATGTAATGAACTTTATCTGACGACGAGTCAATAATTAAATATCAAAGAACTTGTCGGTGCTAATTTTAAATAAATCAACACGATTATTTGATCTTTTAGTTCAAACGTACTGGACTAAACAAAGAATCAATAAAAAGTCTCTGTTGGTATAATTGATGGTGAGTGTCGTGACAATTGATCGCTGGGGATGTTCGTCGATGTCGTTAATTGATGTTTGACGTCACTATTATTGATCACTCTTGGTCACTGAATCAATTAATAACGTGTATTGGTTGATCCACAGATGGTTCAGTTTCACTTGGTGTTCTAATTGATGGGATTGTTGATTAGTTATTGACGACACGGTAGTTGGTCACTCTTTTGTCAATACTCGTCCGTTTTCGTCGCTATTTGTCTGTTTTCGTCGCTACTAACTATAACTTCCAAATTCTAAAGAATGGTTTGGTTAATCTAAGAAGTATGGGTTGTATTCAACAACAATTGAATGTTTGGTTAATTTGATTGGAAGTACTAGTTAAGAAAATAGTAGTGAGAATAAATTCCACTCCCAGTTATTATTTTCAGTTTTTTTCGTTGGTTTCGTCGTATCAATTTTTGTCGACAAAGTGTGAGTGAAGGGGGTTGGGCTTGGTTTTTGGTGTTTATATTGGTGCAGTGATATTGAGAGTTGGGTCGTTGGATAGCAGTGGTTCTCTGGATAGCAGTGGTTCTCTGGATAGCAGTGGTCTTTTTTTACAGTTAATAGAAGGACTTTTCAATGAATTTGCCGGAGAATTCCAAAAAAATACATTCTCCTTGAAACAACCTCCTACACAGGTTTAATTCTACTACTACTGCTACTACTACTGCTACTACTACTTCACTACATTGATAACCTCTTTATTCTCTAACAGATCATTTGTTGAACTAGTCTTGCTATTTTCGATATTGGTGAACATCTAAATTGTAGGCTGTACACGACTTTTGGCCCTTAAAAGTAGCCTGAACATATTCAGTGGTACGATCTAGCAAGCTCTATTGATGATTAGTCATTTCTATTCCTATTGTTCGTCTTACATATTGTTCTAAGCCAAAGGATGAAAATTTGAGGCTAGTTTAAGGTTGTTGTGATCACTTTATTGGTTAAGTTTAAGGGGGAAGATGCAGGTATTAGTAGTGTATATTAGCTCTAGAGTAAGAGATTGGGAGACTACGAGACCAATCAATGAAATTTGGCTCCAGTTAGTTTAATAATTCCTCGGTACTATCTTTGACCTCATAAGATCGTGCTTTTACTTAATCGATCGAGGCCTGTACCCTTCACTGGTTGTAGCTCCTCTACCTTACTAGTTGTAACTTGGCTAATGTTTGCTTTTTATTGTCCTACTCTAATTCTACATTGGTTCGCTCATAGATACTCACCCAGCTCTATTGAACTTCTATTAAATTTAATAATATGCAAACTACAAACAGTTACATAAAATGAGAACCGTTAGATCCAAAACTCCTCTTCGTCTGACTTTTTAAGTGGTTGATGGTCTGGAGGCGATTGAGAAAGTTGCTGCTGTATCTGCTGCTGTTGTGCATGTTGGTTGGGTGCTTGATGGGTGGCTTCGTTGTAGTTATTATCAGTTCCAAACGATCCATTCAACTGCAATAAGTTGGTCAAGCTCTCTGAGGTCGCTCCTGTGAAATCATCCGTCAATTGAGTAAACATGTTATACAAGTTGTTTGTACTTTCACTTACGGCGAACTCATTGATGTCTTGTGGTATGTCTGCAGTTGGAGGAGTTGCTCCAGTAATTCCTCCTGAGATGAGTTGGTGTACCACCAGAAGTGGTACAGGTACAGAATGGTGTGATTCTATATCATGGGGATGATGTCTGTGATGTTGGATTTGGGTTGGTTCCAGGAAGTGATTCTCCATGCTATAATTAGATAATGACCTCGCAGAATACGAACCTGACGACGACGACGAACCTGAAGCTCCAGAACGACTTTCCTCTACAAGTGCCTGAGCAGATGTGGGCCGCCTATTCTCAGACGGAAAATGTTCCTCGTGTTTGACATTCAATTCGGGTGTTGGATACTTGGACCCCATGGTGGAACTTGTAACTGGAGGGGTTTCTGAATTTATTCCTAATTTCGAGGTTTCCAATTCCAGTAGCAAATCATTAAACAATGCACTACTGTTGGCATGTGCAGCGGAGGTTGTGTTTGGATTCGGAGGTAATTGAGAGCGTTCGGATTTCTTGACCTTTTGCATCTCTTCCAAATGATAACGATTCTCGTTCAATTTCAAGAACCAATCGTTCAACAACGTCGTTGATCTAATAAGTTTGTTAATATTGTTGAAGAAAGGGAAATGAGCAATAAGATTATCACTCAAACGGATCATGATTTCGTTGACATCGTCGTCTATGTGGTAAGCCCACGGAGTCTTGACTGTTTCAAAGTGGCTAAAGCAAGTGGAATCGTATATCAATGTGCCTTCACGTTCGCTGTGTTGAAGAGCTAAGCCGATCTTCAAAATATGCAATAATGGAGGTAACAATTGATAGTTCGACATCTGAAGTTTGAACAAGTCTGTGTCAGATCTCGCTAAGTGATGGTTTGCAAATTTCATCAATTCAAAGAGTTCTGACTTCACAAACGCAAAATTCATGGGAATGATCAAGATCAACTTGAACACAAGAATTATTTTGATGATTTCAAAAATGGAGTCGTTATTTGTAAGGTTCGTGATCTTACGTTTCAACCGAAGAAAATCGCTGATTGTGGAAGGCGAATAGTTCAGAGGCAGGAATGATGGACTGATATTGAAGTTGGTGAATTTCGTCAATTTCTGCATGATATTGTTCTTGGTTATTCCTTTTGCTAGTTGGAGTTCTTCCTCATCGTTGATTATGCAGAGTAGTTCAAATAGAATATTCGAATTGAACGAGTTGTTGATATTTTCCAATTTATTCTTCAACATCAGTTTGGAATTCAAGAGAATTATGTTGTCGTTATTTCTAACAAGGTTGTTATTGTAATTGTTTGACGAATAGATCATGTAGAAACGTTCAAACGTAAATAATGTCTCAAACAACTCGTACAACTGAACAACGATAGAATTCCCACTAGTTTTGATGTTGATAAGCTGGAAATAAGTGATACTCTTTCTCAAGTTGATAAGCTTATGGTATTCCTGGACCTCATTTCCATAATTATTGTCATTAGACGAATTCGACGTTGAATTCAAGGTATTCGTCAAATTTAAAGTATGGTAGTAGTTACAAAGATGAAGATAACCAAGCGATAAGTTGTAAAAGATTTGGTATTGGTTTGCATTGTTCAAGTTGATGTTGTTGATGTTTTTCAAAGTGTTCTGGGGCATGATTGGAGGGTAAATGAAGTTCTTTTCAATAAGAGCAAATATTTCAATACATTTGAGATGGCACAAGTTCTTGAAGTTCTTATAGTTTCTGAACATCAAATTCTTCTTTGGATATTTGATGAAATTTTTGAATTTCTGCTTTTTGAGTTTGATAAGGATTTCGCCGATGCTAAGATTTATGGTAAGAATGATTAATACTTTGGATAAGTAGAGAGAGTCGTCGTGGTGTTCCATCAAGTTGATGTCAGAATACATTTTGTTGATCCCGTTTGGAGTATTTGGAAAGTTTATCGTAAGGAATTCAATAAGCTTTGCGTAGTTAATCACAAGAGATTGGACAGTTAGCGGTTTCAATAACTCAAATACAATTGGTTCGTCTCCGATAAGGGCGATGTTTTCTATCAAATTTGCAGGAGTAAGTTTGTATTCGTAATTTGCTGGATCGTTAGTGGTTAAGGGTTCGTGTGCTGGCTCGACAATTTCGCTGGTTGATTCCTTAGACAAGGGAGCTGATCCTGATAGTTCATTTGACGGCGAAATCGTCTCAATGACGTTCGAACTGGAATTTGATGCTGTCAATGAAGGTCTATGAATGTTTTTATCAGGCGGTGTATTGGAGTATGGGATATTCGGAGGAGCCAGAGTGGCCAAAGGAATTACCAGAGTTCCCGTAGGAATTTGTGGAACCACGGAAATAGGCGGTACCAGAGATATTACTGGAGCCGATGACCCAACAGATCCCATTGAACTCATAGGGACGGAACCTAAAGGTGGAGTCTTGGATGGTCCGGTCTTAAAATCTATCACTTCGCTCAAGCTATTGATTGAATGCAAGGTCTTCTTGTGGAGGTTTTTGGGGCCAGATTTCTTTCTTTCACGAAGTTGTGTACAATTTAAGCCGTTGGAAACACAGTGACTACAAGGCCGCTGTGTTTCACACTTGACTTTTCTGATAGCACATGCATCACAAGCTCTAACGTTCGATTTTCTCTTTTTATTTGGTCGTTGATGGATGTTTGTGTACTTATCGGAATGGGTGTTGTGGCTCGGATTTGTATTGAGAGTGGTAGTGTGTGTCATGGGCATATTAGAATGTGCTACCGTTGTGTTGTTTCGACCTAAGTCTGTACTGGTTCCTTCGCTAAGCATGCCAGTCGTATTTGTTGTGGATTGTAGGTGGGGCCCCAGGTGTGAGTGACGGTGTAGGTGAATATTAGAATGGACGGCGTCGGTTTGAGAGCTAGACCCTGAGTTCATAGAGTTTGACTCTGTGCCAGTGTTTGTGAGAAAAGCTCCGGTGCTTATTCTTTGAATGGTGTGGTCACTCTGAGTTTCAGGTCTCTTGGTAATCCCACTTCTTTGTAAATCTCCCCCCACAAATTTTCCATCGAATTTTTCCCTCATATTGATGTCCTCGTTTGTAAAGGAAAAAGTCATAGTTAAACATTAGTATATATAAGGCGGTTGAGGGCTTAGCGGGCAAGGTAATTGGGGGTTATGGCTCAACAATATTAAACAGTAAGCCTTGAAGCCTGGAGTTGGAGTTTGTGGTGAGATCTGTGTAGCGAGAGTTTGGTGCGACCTGGAAGCGAGAGCTGTAGTGACTTCCTGTTAGATTCCGATAGACAGTGATAGAGAGGATAATGTATTATAGTGCGAGATATCCTTTTATAGGGTATGTTCAATACTATATGGAGCGATGCTAATTCTGTCTAGAGATTAGTTTAAGATTAGTCTAAGGTTAGTCTCGTTGTGCTAACCAATCGTGGAGTAGAGAACTCTTCTTGTGGGGATCTCTTCTTTTGGAGATAAATTCTTGTAGAGATGAATTCTTGTGGAGATTTGGTCGGAGTAACTACGTTAAATTTATCAGCCTTATTACACTGATTTTGACCACTATAATTCAAGTATTCAATATCACCAACTAGGTTAACAATATTTTCTAGGACTAATGGAATCACGTTGATGAAGTAGTCTCTTGAGGGAGATAATGCCACAAAAGGATCGAGTACGAGCTCACGGGGTCACTCACGGTCTAGTCTATTTTCTAAGAGTTTAGGGTGTTCCTGGTTCTACAGAATAATCAAGAACTACTTATCTATTACGATCGAGTGAAATATAAGAGGACTCGTAGCCGTAAGACGAATTTTTCGTAACCTCGAACGACGATTTGGGATGGCCAAACTTATGCGGACGGAGATGAGCTCCGTGCTAGACTTTCAGAACTGTATATCAAGATAAAAAAGCACCGCCTGAGGGCGGATCCCCTCTAGCTGCTCTTGTAAATTGTTGGGAAACAACAACGTGATTTAGCAGGTGAATGATTGGCGTACCATGGGGATTGAGATGCGTATCATAGATGGGAATATTTACGTTCAAGGAATCTTTGCTGATTGCATAAAGTTTGCATAAGGCACCACTTATGGCTGGTGGTTAATTTCAATAATAATATTCTTCTCCGTAAGTTCCACGTAATTCTAGAGAATTCTAAATTTAGGAGTTCATTGTTTTCTCGACGTTTTATGTTATCATTATACTGTATAATATTGTTCGCTCTTGTTGGACTGGTTGTCCATTATCTGATCTACCCTATAATTGTTTATCTAGTCCACTAGTGAAGCTGCAATTTGTGCAGGTTATTGACGTGTTCTCGAGCATGCGGCTAAAAATTCTATAATTTAATTGATTCCGATACTTCCGGGTGGCAGATGGATATACCGGTATGTCGGGGATCTTCGTGGTTCGTGTGTTTAGTGGGGTTCCAAATTATAATTCTTTTGTAATTTGTAGATTTAGAGATTTAGACATTTGTTATTTATAGCTCGCAGTTTATCCGAGCTGCTTGAGAGTTAATATACTAACTCCAAAAGATGTGAGTGGCCCTGCGATAACGCAACCTGATAACGCCCAATCAACTCATTCTGTTCTCTTTTGTGTGGGAGTTCTATGTTAGTGTTTCTTCGAAGTGATTGGTTGGTTAGAATAGTATTCAATATGATACCGTATTTTCTTACCTTTCTGGAAGGTGGTCAAAAACCCACTCTAAATATTGTTGTCTTGAAAATATGCAGGGGTAGACCTTTCTTATGAGGACAAAATAAAGAAGTGCAATCCTATCAGCAAAGTACGATGTTGAAACTCTGCTTAGACAGTTCATAGGCTTGGACTCATCTACTTATTAAATTCAAACCAGGAGACTGATGAATAGTTTGCTTTTCCTCTGCAATCTTTTTGTCTTAGTCTTTGAAGAAATCTCATATTCTAAGTAGTTAGAATTCATAACAAGCACTATTTACTAGCGTGGCTATGATTATGAGTAAATTTGGTTAGACTACAATATCTCAAGTACCTACAGTGGCCCTCTTTATATTTTTTGGAGGAAAATATGAATACTGTGGAAATTTTGCAGCCAAAAAAAGCGCAGCAAGGCCCCTAACATCGACAGATTCATGCTATAATAAAGGGTATATTACTCTATACTCTATATGTCTCGAACCATTTCACGATACTTCATTTGTATTCTCGCCATATCAGCAAGAATGTCGACTTTAGTCGCTAGCAACTTTTTGTCACATTCGTTGGGATATATGGTCGTTCCTGGTACTTTAGCGGAGTCCACGTTTTTAACCCCTTGCAATTTACTAATGATTGCCGATCCTCTAGCACCTAATTGAGTCGCATCTGTGGCGTGCTTAGTAACAGGGATGCCTGTAACATTACTGAGTAATTGCAAAAATCTCGTATTGGCGCTCTGTGACCCACAAATTATGATTTCGTTTACGGGTATGGTTACCATAGACAAAAGCTGTTTGGTTTGAAAGGCCAAGAATTCAAGAGTTAGGTTGTACTTGATAATCAAACTCATTTCAGATGTAGAATCTATGATTCGTGTGAGTTTTTGTTCACTGGCATTATATCCATCAATAACCATTTCGCTCATCTCAAAACTGTTATAGGGGCTCCTATTTCCGAAGACGTCACCGGAGTAGAAATAGAATTTGATGAGTTCATTGATCGATACCCCATGCGTAGATTCAAGCTCTTTTGTTTTTGTTTCTAGCCATTCGAATGCATTGTGATTGCCTATGATGTTGGAGAAACTTGCAAATAGCTTCTCAAATAGCTTCCCTGTAGCAGGTTGCCCAAATTCGTAAACGTAAAGGTCGGGGTTGTTGAGAATGTTATTGAAGGGTCCCCAGATTCCAGGCACCATTGGTGGTTCAGTTTTACTCTGTACAGCTAGAATAAAACATGTGGAAGTACCCGCCACCATTGATAAATTCCCCTTCGATATAGTCCCCTTTGACTCTATTGATGGATCTTCCATTGCAAGCCATCCAGCGTAGCTATCTATACACCCATGAGCCACCACAGTACTACCAGAAGTCCAATTAGTATATTTTTGTATCAGATCATTCATATTTCCTAGGGGGTATCCCATTGGAGATCTTTGTTGAGGCATGGCACCCAGAATCGACTCACTGGTTCCGATATTTATGTTTCTTCCCACTCCAAGTTCATCAAGCAAAGAGCGAGACCAGCCCTTGATCGAGCCATCCATTGCGTAACTCTCCTCTACATACTCCGTGTCTCTAACCACATCGTCCTCCATACCAACAAGAAAAACATACGAAACCCAGTCATAGAGCTCAAAACATACTAGATCTTCCTGAGGATACTTCTGACTAAGCCAACGAAGTTTTGCCACCCCAAGCTCAGGGACCACCTTTCCACCAAGACGATCCACCACCTTCTTGAGCTTTTTTTCTCGGTTGATCTCCATCGTTTGCTTAGTGGCCTGGCCATCCATCCACATGATAATATTTGAGTCGCCAACTCCCAAATCAAACGGAACCAAGCATTTCCGGCCGTCAACCACTTTTCGCTCCATTACGACCATCGAACAAGTTGCTGAGACTGCAATTCTCGATACAGGCGAGGAAGACTTCTTGAGTAACGCCCAAATTGCAGTGATTATCTCTTTAGACGACTGCGTTACACGATCGCCAGAATTAGATATCGATATGGGGAGCTCCCATACCTGCTGCTGCTGTGGATCCCATGGTTCTTGACAACACACGCGTACGTTAGCAGAGCCTATATCAATGCCGACGAAGCTCATGTTGCCAAATTATCGCATTTATTTTATGGATTCTTGATCTTACTGATTCTAAATATGCATAATCCGGTATGTAATATATGTCGTACTTAGTTGTCGCGACATTTTCCATGAGATCTAAAGGTTCAAAACGATGATGCTTCTTTTTAAAAACATAATAAAATACAATACAATCAAGAACAAGGTATACAAATTAATCTAGTAACCGATAGAGGCAAGAGAACCAGGTTGGTTTATCCATTTTTGGACGGTGGCTTCATCCAAAGAAGATCCAAAGTTGTCAGAAACTTCCAAGATGTGAATAGATGAGCCAACGAAGACAGCAGCAGCTTTGAAAGAGCCCAGGTTTGGTCTAGCAAAGAAATCAGCAGAACCACCGCCACCGTTGTTACCGGAGGCACCTTGGCCATCGTGTAAGTGACAGATCATTTTATCGGAACCTGGGGCGAGGATCTCAAACAAATCTAATTCACCACATCCAGTGCTCCAACAAGAACATTGAGCGTTACCGTATTGTAAGGTTCTTGGAATCTTTGCGTTCAATAACCAAACGGCAGGCATGTCACCGTTTAATCCACCAGCGTTGTCAGTTGGCATTTCAAATTCGAAAACAAAGATCTTGTTACTACCGCCGAAACCGTGGTAAGCTGGAATACCTTCTCTGTAGTATCCACAGTCGTTACCAGAACACTTTTCACCAGAAAAGATAATGTACTCGTTGTTCGATGGAACAAGAGAGCTACCCAAAGCAACAGGGTTGGCAGAACCACCGGTACAGTCAGAGTTGGAATAAGAAAGAGAGTTACCTAAGCCAGCAGACCAAACACCAGAACCAGAACCACCGTAGTAGTTCATGAAAACAAGGTTGTCGGCACTACCTGGAGTGAAGTAAGAGACTCTTTCCCAAGCACCGTTGGCTTGAGCAGTAGAGCTTGGTTTAGCACCAGAAGAAGTGGTTGTTGGAGCAGACAGGGTAGAAAGAGATCTATAAGCCTTACCTTGACCAGCTGCACCTTCGATTGGGGAAACTGCGGATGGAGCGGCATTAGGAGAGGCTGGGGCAACTGGGGCAACTGGAACAACTGGGGTTGGAACAGCGCTAGATGGGATCTTTTGAGTGACACTGTTTCCTTCACCATCAACGAAGATAGTGTGAGTAACCTCGGCAAATGCAGTGGCTCTCTTGTGCTTGTGATGAACATGTTGAGTAGTGGTGCAGTCTTCTTCTTCGTCACGCTTGGCGTTGTTGTTGGATGGAGTATATACACCGAATTGCAACAACTTGATAGGACCTCTGAAATGAACAGATAATTCCTCATCTAAAGGAGACAAGTTTCCAGAGAAAGACTTGGTTTGTTGGGTACATTGACCATTTTCATTCATGCTGACAACGTCACTATAAGAACCATCGAAACCGATTCCGTTGAAAACAACTTTGTCAGTTTCTGAACAGTACCAGTTTCCACCGTCGTTGGTACATCCAGCATTAACTGTAGCAATCAATGCTAAGAGAATAGAAGTAGAAAATCTCATTTCTATGGCAGTTGGGTTGATATATTTTTAGAATATACTATAATATCGTCGAGTTGTTGTTGTGATATCTGTTGAGAATTTTGATTTCGTTCAATAAATGAATGTATTAACAAGTGATTAAAGGAGTGACAGTGTAAAAGAATTACAGTTGAGCACTTGTTAGAAGGACGAAATACGTGTTTAGAAATAGGTTACAGAAATCTGGTTAAAAACTTACAGCAATTTAACAGCGTGTATGAAAAAGGAGGTGAGGTGAGATATATAAACAAATTTCGATAGCTGTGCATTGTTTACATTGGGAATTACCAGCGCGAAAAAAGACGAAAAAATATGTTCCGACTTGAGTTCCGACCGCATGCATCCTATTGTTTCATCTCCAGAGAGTTGTAATAGATTAGTGAGATATATTGGCAATGAGAGTTGTTCTAGAGCTAACAATGGATTCAAGGCAAATCGTGAAATAGAAGCGAGCTGCTTTACAATTGCCTTGAATTCTCTGTAGAAGATTTGGGATAGTTATGAGAGTTTTAGGTACTTTTGACTGCAGGACGTCTTTCAGTTTCTAAGTGTTTTAATTGATCGAGTGTTGATCGAGTGTTGATCGTGTGTGGGTCGTGTGTTGATCGAGTGTAACCTGTCTGAATTATTGATTGTTTTTTCCTTTGGTTGCAATAAATTGTGTTGGGTGGGTGATTTCACTAAATAGATGTGGGATCCTATCACTGACACTCCGACAACAACAAGTAATCGAAGCAACAAAGTTCTCGAGTATTATTATTATATATCCGGTGGTGACATGTCTCTACTATAGGTTAACTATTCATATATATTCACTGGCTACAACTAGATGTTCCAATTAAGGTTACAAGAAATTGTTAAACTCGACTTCCGGGGGCGAAGAGAAAGTGACATTCTTTTTAAACTAACATTCACAAGTCTTGGGGGTTTGTACCAATGAGCTCCGTATTGTTCAGACAACATCAGAACTAGAACGCTAGGGAAAATCTACCTAGTTATGATTTCAAGAGCTGTAGTGAAATCCAGTATCGACGAACACTAATAGCTACTAGTGGTTCTGGGGGCCCTGCGATAGCTAGACACATTTCCACTGGCGACATTAGCAAAACGATTCCTCTTGTCAAGATAGGTTACTATAATTCTCGGGTATTTCATATTTACATTCCTCGCAGGTTTCATATCGAGAGGTCCTTAAAAACGAGCTGATCGTCACTAGTTTTCACTTAGCTACCACTCGTCTCTTTTGTTTAGGGTTACGACGCACTGCATTCTGTAATTCCATTCCAGGAAATGCTCGGAACTCGTTGTTCTGTATATTGTTTATTCGCGTCACATGTTTACGTCAGCAAATGTAATAGGTTGTTTCGGGAAGAAAAAACCCGCTTTCGGCGTTTGTGGGTTTGAAGCACTGGCGGAATGCTAGTTATTAGATGGATTAGGCAAGCACCAGAAATTGAAAGCTACACCGAGATCACCCAGCTGAGGATCAAGCCCCAAAATCGTCAGCACTCGACACCGTGAGAACAGATCAACTTGTTGCGTAGATGACAAATTATAGCAAAACTACAAAACCAATAGCTGTTGCGGAATTTGGGTCTCTACAGCAAATATCCAATCTCTGCAAGTTCATATGCTTATCTAATTCTAACCCATGCTCATCAAGTTTTTACCCATACTCATAATCCTAATTGCTCGGATAATAAATCATGATCTAGTGAGTAAAATCTCTGGCTTTGTTGAAAGGAGCTACTTTTTTACGAGAAAAGGTGCACTTTCATCCTATACGACCCATAATGAATGTACCAGTCTCTCATAAATTTTAACTAGAAGTCATATAATCTTCATACAGCTCTGTTCATCTTGCATCAAGGTATGATTCTCATAGTCCTCTCCCAAAGGAAAATGAAAAAGTCTAGATTTAAAAATATTTTCTCAACGGTTTTTTACGGTTTTCATAACCTCTACAGATCATCTCAATGCATTTCATATACTATTAGGGTATCAAAATCATTTCTACAAATCCAGATCATTCTTGTTAACTATCTTATGGTTATGCATACCTACTTTCCTATCAACTTTACGCACATACCGAAAGTGATTAAGGTTAAAGTCCAGACCTTTTCAAGATTTGTCTTCAGATACGCCGTTCCGTAGTGAGGTATTACAGTACTCATATCTAAGATCCGACCATCATCTTTTCTAGGTAATTTATGATCATCGTATCTGTAGTATATTTAACAAAAAGATGCAAATTTTTATCATTTTTATCATTTCTGTGCTTTTAAATGATATGATGTCCTAATTTTTGAATCCCACTTTTGAGTTTAATGAAGTTAACAGTCAGATATCTGAATTTGACTATTTCCTATCAATAAATACTTAACTATGTATCGAATTCGTAGATATATTTCCTGATTTTTCAATACGGCCACAGATTCCAGTGTAGTATGCAAGGTGATAGAATTCAAGCTACGTTTAAGTAATTTTGCCTTCTGCTGTGAAGTATATTATATGCTGATATCAATAATGAGCCCATGGGTCTTACCATTGACTATCAAGAACCCAAAGTTATTTAGATAGGTTCTTCGTAAAATATGCAAGAAATTAACTTCTAATCAGCGATAATGAATTGAACGGTGCGGTATTGGAATTTATCAATCTGCACTTGACTTTCGATTACATCTCGAATGTCGGAACTCTGTAAATAATTCACAGCTTACCAGACTCCAATACTGGTTGCAAGTCAACTCCCCCAGAGCAATCAACACCATCATAAAACAACTTCCTCTGATCCCTAACCGAACACAGACGAGGAAAATGCAGGAGTGAGTCCCAGAGAAGTAACCCAATTATCTTTATGAAAGCTTACGACAACAGTTTTGAGAAATCTGGGAACCTTCGGACACATCTACTTCTCTGGACAAATCATATTAAAAACTATGAATACAATAAATTTAGAAAACAAAAAATAAAAGTAATGATAATTAATTTAGCTGAAAAGATAAAGTAATGAATAGTACCTTATATATATCTAAATTATAATATTAACACTATAACATAATCTTATTATCTTATCGTCTTATTATCTATTTATTATATTAGGTAATAAGATAAATTTACTAATACTTCCTTTAGTTATTGATTTACAGTGGGCGATATTTGGCTGCGAAAACACCCGGAACATATTAATTTAATTGTTTATATTCGTATTGATTGTCTTTAATAAACTATCAACAACAGCCACCGATTCCTACACAATCCTATACCATTTCAAGTATCATTTTGACCATATACCTTCAAATCACTATCAGTAAATTGGAGAAATTAGGTACATTCTCTGGCTCTGTCAATACAAGTGTTGTGCAAACTGCTGCAGAATACAATACAAATAGATCTAGAATATTCCCAACCTTTTATATTCGGTATAACTAGTCCTCAACAGTAATATACCCACACCCTTTTAATGGATGCAAAACATGAGCAGATCGAGCACGTGACTATATCGAAATTTTCAAACCTACAAAAATGCGATGCCATCACATTAAACTCCACTACCCTTAGATAACGAGATGAGTGACGAAACCAGAGCGTTAAAGAAACAAAAAGTAGCTGATTCGGAAGCCGAAAAGGTCGCAGAAGCAGCCGAAGAATCTTTGAGAGTCCACCCTCATCCTAATGATCGTAAAGCTTTAACACACCACGATGCTGGTGAGTTTTCTGGTTTCTCAAGACATCAAACAACAGCAGCTCAAGCTCAACAATTGGAAAGTGCACCAAACAATCCATTCACAGGCTCCAAGTTCAGTCAACAATACTTTGACATTTTGAAAGTCAGAAGAGATTTGCCTGTACATGCCCAAAGAGAACAGTTTTTAAAGATCTTTCAAAGTACCCAAATCATGGTGTTTGTTGGTGAAACTGGTTCTGGTAAGACTACGCAAATCCCACAATTCGTATTATATGATGATATGCCACATTTGGCTGGTACTCAAGTTGCATGTACACAACCAAGAAGAGTTGCTGCCATGTCGGTTGCAAAGAGAGTTGCTGATGAGATGGATGTTGAGTTGGGACAGGAAGTGGGTTACTCGATTCGTTTTGAAAACAAAACTTCTAATAAGACTGTGTTGAAGTATATGACTGATGGTATGTTGTTGAGAGAAGCAATGGATGACCATGATCTCTCGAGATATTCTTGTATAATCTTGGATGAAGCCCATGAAAGGACATTGGCCACTGATATTTTAATGGGTTTATTGAAACAAGTAAGTTTGAGAAGACCTGACTTGAAAATCATCATTATGTCGGCAACTTTGGACGCTGAAAAGTTCCAGAAATATTTCAACGATGCTCCATTGTTGGCTGTGCCAGGGAGAACTCACCCTGTCGAGATATATTACACACCAGAATTTCAACGTGATTACCTTGATGCTGCTATCAGAACCGTGTTACAAATTCATGCCACCGAGGACGATGGAGATATTCTTTTGTTCTTGACTGGTGAAGAAGAGATTGAAGACGCATGCAGAAAGATTTCATTGGAAGGTGACGAATTGATCCGTGAACAAGACTGTGGTCCTTTGCAAGTGTATCCATTGTACGGTTCATTGCCTCCACATCAACAACAAAAGATTTTCGATCCTGCTCCTGAACCATTGAAACCAAATGGTAGAAAGGGTAGAAAAGTCATTATATCCACCAATATTGCAGAAACATCCTTGACTATTGATGGGATTGTTTATGTAGTCGATCCAGGGTTCTCTAAGCAAAAGGTTTATAATCCAAGAATTAGAGTCGAATCATTGTTGGTATCGCCAATTTCAAAGGCTTCTGCCCAACAAAGAGCTGGTCGTGCTGGTCGTACTAGACCAGGGAAATGTTTCAGATTATATACCGAAGAAGCTTTCAAGAAGGAATTGATTGAGCAATCATATCCAGAAATTTTGAGAAGTAATTTGGCATCCACCGTGTTGGAATTGAAAAAATTGGGAATTGATGATTTGGTACATTTCGATTTTATGGATCCACCAGCCCCAGAAACCATGATGCGTGCTTTGGAAGAGTTGAACTATTTGCAGTGTCTTTCCGACGACGGTGATTTAACAGCATTGGGCCGTATGGCGTCACAATTTCCGTTGGATCCAATGTTAGCCACTATGTTAATTGGAGCTCCTGCTTTCCAATGTGCTCAAGAAATTTTAACTATTGTTGCATTTTTATCTGTTCCTAATGTGTTTGTACGTCCTGCTGCTGCACGTAAGAGAGCTGACGAGGCTAAGATGGCATTTGCCCATCCAGACGGTGATCACTTGACACTTCTTAACGTTTACGAAGGATTCAACTCTGAGGAAGCCCACTCTATTGGATTACACCAATGGTGTCGTGACAACTTTTTGTCTTACCGTTCTTTACAATCTGCCAACAATGTGAGATCACAATTGGCAAGAATTATGGAAAGACATGATTTGGAACTCAACCTGACTTCATTCGACGACCCTACATACTGGAACAATGTTCGTAAAGCTCTTGCTGCTGGATTATTCATGCAAGTGGCCAAGAAACGTTCAGGAAACAAGGGATACTTGACCATTAAAGACAACCAAGATGTCCTTATTCATCCATCTACGGTTTTGGCAGCAGAAAGTGAATGGGTTATCTACAATGAGTTTGTGTTGACCTCCAAGAACTATATCAGAACTGTAACCACAGTGAAAGCTGATTGGTTGGTGGAATTGGCTCCTAAATACTATAACTTGGAACATTTCAGTAAGGGTGATGTGAAGTTATCTTTAGAAAGAGTTATCGAAAGAGTAGAAGCGATGAAGAAGTTGGAAAAGAAGGATAAGAAGAAGAAGAGTAAAAGCTCGTAAAGATCGGGCAATTTTTATTCCTGGTCTTTTTCGTAGTCATGAATCCTTCTTATATATGTACATTTAATACTGGTGACTCAGAGGGCACTAATTATAGAGTAGAGTGATCTTTTAGATATCTAATATACACTTGAAATTAAATTAAAACTGGTGTAAATCGTTAGGAAAAGGTTGAGCTGCATGTAAGTCTATAGACGAGTTAGGAGTTAGAGTAGTTGCATTGCGCTGAAACTTCTGTCCTTACATATGGCAGACTGACTCTTCCACTTTTATCATTTAACAATGATTGTTCTGACAATAATTCTTCTTTCCTAGGAAAATAACTTAAGTATAGCCAAATTTTTGCCAGTTTTATAACCCCGTGCGTTCTCTATATCTAAAAAATAAGATATTATGCGTCGGATGGAATAGAGATTCTGTATGCCCGTGGGATTCAACGAACTTCAACCTGTAACATCCGGATTAATTTAACTGGAGAGATTTTTGCAAGTTACGCGCGGCTGATACTATTTAAGTCGCACCCAGCGAGAGAGTGGAATATCTACATGGCAAAGAAATAACGGTTCTAATACCATATCACAGGTCAGGTCTTCGATTCTTCAATGAGCATGCGCTTTCAAACCCAGAGTCTTGCTAAGTAAATATTTACTCACGCGTAATTAATCACCCGAACATAACCTTTAGCCGAAACCACAAATGGAGAGTACTCGTCTAAATGTTTTATCGCTGAATTCCTAATTCCCCTATATCTCTGAGCCAAATAGCCTGCTACTAACTGTCGGTGCTTGCAACTATGCGTCGGCTTCAGCTTCCTTCTCGGGTATTTATTCTATTAAACCCTGACATCCCGTTGGTGGTTATGCTCATGCTATACGAGCTAAGACAGGCCAGAAAATAAACATCAACCACGCAATACATAAAAAATAACATTCTACCCGCAGTAATCAACGAAAAGTTGACGATCGTTGATTTTCTGGTGAGAAAAAGTATATATGGAGACCTGAGACAAGAAACTGGTTAAGGATACATTTTAGATAAAGGTTATAATGGGGATTTTTGTGGTATGTATGGACCGCTCGGTTTCGTTAGTTTGAGGGCTAGAACGGTGGAAGTATTGGATCTTGTATCGGTCTGAATTGGCAACGATGGAGCAGTGTTGATAAGCGATGGACTCCAACACAGGACCAAAACACTCAGTTTAAGATAGCTAGAAAAGTTGAGTAATGAATAGGAAGACTCAGACACAAGCAATCTCGTATAGAGGTATCAATGAAATATGTCTAGAGTGGTTCCTTTAAGATTAGTGGTTATAGACCAAGCAAAAGGAGACGGAGAACACGCGTTTGCCAATGCCTTGGATCATTCAGTCAAATAACAACGCCACCGAGTCAACTAGGGAGAGAATATTCAGGAGATTTAGCGGCCATTCAGGAGAGTTAGCTTAAATATTCATAGAGTGACCTTGATTTTCCAACAAACCAATTGAACAACTTATCGTTCTATATCATTTCTATCATTGACACACTTTTTGAACAACTTGACTTACTATATCATTTCTAATGTTGACTATATCATTCCTAGCTTGACAATATCATTCTAGTCACCTTTTCATCTACTAACTACCAGTCTAAATTATTTAAAAATCGAGAAATGAGAATATTGATGTTGGGTCTCGACAACGCCGGTAAGACCACCATCTTATATAAATTGAAATTGGGTAAAACTTCAAAGACCGTGCCAACAGTAGGTTTCAACGTCGAGACGGTCAAGCATAAGAATATATCATTTGCAGTATGGGATTGCGGTGGACAAGAAAGAATCAGACCATTATGGAGACATTACTTCACCGGAACCAATGCTCTTATCTATGTCGTGGACTCCTCAGATATAAATCGTTTGGAAGAATCCAAGAAGGAATTGTCGCGTGTTATCAACGACAAGGAATTGGCCAACTGTCTTTTGATCGTATTAGCCAACAAGCAAGATGTCAATGGATCTATCAAGCCAAAAGAATTGATTGAACGTTTTGAATTAAACAAATTGACCGGCCAACACACTTGGTCCGTGGTTCCTACTATTGCTACTGATGGTACAGGGTTGATGGAAACTTTGAATTGGATATCGAGCCACAGTAAATAGCTGAATTGAGCTAGAATCTTGTAGCCATGGCTCGGAAATATCCTCATACAAAGGAGCTAGACGCTAGAGGACGATAATCAGCTAATGATGGCATCACAACATAATTCGTCACTTTCTGTCTACATCGATATCGTTACTGAGCTCTCCAAGTCTCGACCTACGCTCCATCAAACGTCCCTCCACAATCTAATATGTCCCAGACATCTTGTCATAGTCAATACAAACCTTGACACCGTATTCATACGTACTATTTTATTTCTAAGTAACACTGTTTTAATTTAAGATCTTTAATGAGCAGAAAGTAATTGAGCGAAAGTTACTGAGCGAAGCGAGGTTACTTGTAAGATCAGATAAAGCTTCTTGTAGGGAGCTCGCTGTTGTATTAGTTATGGCTGCAAAATGTGAACAGTGCACACAAATTTCAACAGCCTAGTGAGTTCTAGTAGTCTCTAGTAGTCTCTAGTGAGATCTAGCGGTCTCTAGTAGTCTCTAGTGAGATCTAGCGGTCTCTAGTAATCACCAGTTATCACTAACTGCATCCTTAGATAGTCGCAACGATTAATGTCCTCTTGGTTGTTTTCAGAGTTTGGCCGGTATTACGAGTCTTATCAATCTAATTAGTCCGTGGCTACAAAAATTGTTTGAAATGTTTGAAATTGCATATCATCAACATTAAAACAGAAAAATTACTACCAGACATCAGTACTAGAATTAACAAACAGGCTTTTACTACAATTTTCGTAATTTTCCAATTTCTCATCAGAATCCTACCAGAATTCTACAAGAATTCTATTTGCTGCTCCATTCTGCAACACTTCCATCCTCTTCCCCAAAGTATGCCTTCTCGGCCATCTTCACAAACAATCCGGTCTCCACGACCCCGACCATCAACTTGATCTTTTCGTGTAATGCCTGTACGTCCTTGATCTCGCCGAAATCAGCGTCAATCAAGAAGTTATTATTGTCAGTAATTACCGGGCCAGCCTTTGCAGAACCACCTTGTCTCAAATTCACTTTAACTGCACCAATTTGGAGCAACTTCTGAGTCACAGTGTTGTATGAATTTGGGACAACTTCAATAGGAACACCCTGAGTCCAGGCGATTCCTAGAGCCTTCGACTTCTTACGATAGTCAGCCACCACAATAAACTTGGCTGCCGACGAAGCAACCAACTTCTCCTGGAAAAGACATGCTCCACCACCCTTGATGAGATTGAGACTTCCATCAACTTCGTCAGCACCGTCGAAAGCGATATCGATTTGTGGATATTGTTCGATCGTTCCTAAACGTAAACCGTTATCAATGATCAACTGCTTGGATTGGAATCCCGTTGGAATACAGATGACGTGGTCACCGGCAAGTTGTCCAATTCTCTCGGCTGCGTAGATCACAGTGGAACCGGAACCAATTCCAACAACTTTGGCGGAAGAGGTGAAATTCTCGTCCACGGCCTTGAAGGCGGCAGCTTTTTTGGCAGACTCTACTAATGAACTCATGGTTGTGTGGATATAGCGTTTTAGCATTGTATGGGTAGGTGAGAACCGGAGGGTTTAAGTGCGGTGATGTGGAGGAAGAGGTCACGTGCAATTGAAAAAGGCAGAGATCTGTGTAATAGACAAGATTGGTATAACAAGACTGATGTAATTGCGGAATAACGGAATACCTACTAGAACATATATATAAGTTACGTCTCATATTCTTCAATTGTATTGTAGAGTTTATGAGTAGAATAGGTATCTTGAAAGTGCTGAGTGTGGTAGAGGGTGAGGTTGAGACTTAACCAAGAGCTTTAAGTGGGTATGATTAATTAACAGGCTATTTAAAGAGTAATCAAAGGAGATAAATTCAAGTTCTAGCCAAATAGCCATCAATTATCTATAACGAGTTTATCGTACAGTTATACTTTGATATTCTAGCCCAAATATCTTTCGCAATCCTTGAAAGAAAACTCATTAGACACGTGGTCGAACATATTTTACTAGGGTGCTATGGTAAGTCTATGCCTATTTGTTGGATAGGTTTGAAGATTACTAAAGGCTGCCTCTAAACATATGTTGGGCAAAACTAGTTGATGGCTACCCCAGGTTACTTTATATACAGGTTTACAGGGGCCACAATTTTGCACCCAAATCACAGGTAACTGAGCGAAGCGATGTTATTTGTAAGATCAGATACGGCTTCTTGTAACATATAACTGAGAGAATATTGCTCTCTAACTATAATGCTCGCTATTGCTTTCCCTGGTTGCCCATTGAAATTCGACAATGTTTCTATAATCCTCACCTATTTGGTGGAGTGAAGTCACGATCCAACAGTTATTCTGTATAGTTGATACTGACAAGCTTAGAGAGCATGTAACACTGAACAATTCTGATCATTTCAGACAGCTCTTAACAACTCTGAACTCGTATTCAAATAGTTGATAGTTCGATATTAATAAATCTAACTAGCCATTGCTATAGCAATACCTATTACACTTTATTAATCTAGTATAATATAAGTCACTAGTAGTATATCTAACTCAAACAGGATTTCTGTAACTCAAACATTAGAAGTTTTCTGTATGTATTTGTAAGTTCTAATGAGTTAGATTCATCTATCCAATAGTAATGAAGCTTGTTGTATAGTATTCTTCCATATAATGTCTAGAGAGAAAGCCCTAATCTCAGCCCTAATGAAGTCCCAAATATCACGCTTATATCACATGATCTGAATAACCGACTGAAAAAATACCCTCCTCCTGTATATAAACAATTTTATCCTCGCGTTCACTATGAGAATTATATCTGAGCACTAACTCGGCCTGCGGCTCATCAAATAATCGCCAACACACACTACCCTTTTGCGAGAGTGAAATTTTCATCACTTTACTGAAAAAAGAGTGAAAAACTTCTTCCCATTATACTTCTCATACATAACCAACTTAAGTAAGGAATCATGTCTGCTGCTAGCAAGATCTTATCGGAAAAGCCAAGTGAATTGGAATTAAAGGTTGCCCAAGCTTTCGTTGACTTGGAAGGCCAAGCCGACTTAAAGGCTGAATTAAGACCTTTACAATTCAAGAGTGTTAAGGAAATCGATGTCAACGGTGGTAAGAAGGCTCTTGCTGTCTTTGTTCCTCACCCATCTTTACTTGCTTACAGAAAAGTTCAAATCAGATTAACCAGAGAATTAGAAAAGAAGTTCCCTGACCGTCACGTTGTCTTTTTAGCTGAAAGAAGAATCTTGCCAAAGCCTTCTAGAAGATCTAGACAACAACAAAAGAGACCAAGATCAAGAACTTTGACTGCTGTCCACGACAAGATCTTGGAAGACTTGGTTTTCCCAACCGAAATTGTCGGTAAGAGAGTCAGATACTTGGTTGGTGGTAACAAGATCCAAAAGGTTTTGTTAGACTCCAAGGACTCTACCTCTGTTGACTACAAATTGGACTCTTTCCAACAATTATACTCGAAGTTGACTGGTAAACAAGTTATTTTCGAAATCCCAGGTGATGTTTACTAAATGTATAAATATAATCATAATCATCAATTATATTAGTTACGGTATATCGCTCAATCATAAATCAATACGATAAGAAATGTAGAGTCAATGGAGTGTAGAGTCACTAAGGAGCGTAGCGACATAGTGACGATGAATAGTCGCTAAGCTGGTGAGAGTTAATGAAAGAGCTAGTGAAACTTTTCTTTGGCTTGCTATTTATCTTGCTGTTACTACTCTTTATCTAGTTCACTTCCATATACCTAATATATTCTATACATGTGGATGGAAACTAACTTTCTAGCTGAATTGTTGTAATTTGTTGATTTCTCCAAATGGTGAAGATTGGTTAATCAATATGAATATTGAATGATCTCGGATCATATTTGATGGTCTTGAGGGTTTATGATTTATCCTAGCGTTGAATTGCGTTCTCGTGATAATATATTCGTGTCTTGGTGATTCTATACTTCTTCTTAACACCGAAGTTTCGCTTGTCTTATCAACTGTTAGAAGCTCATGAACGCTACGCTAGACTTTCTTCACGTAACTCGTAGGAAACATTCCTCTTTCTCCGTTCAATTCTCCCTCTGTCCACCCGCTACCGTCGGTGTCGTCCTGAATTAATACCATTCGATCACCTGCTCGAATTGATAGTTCATCGTCTCCTTCTGCTTCATAGTCGTACAATGCTTCTACGTATTGTACTCTCTTTGCACCTCTTTTAGGAGCAACGGATGGACCCGTCTTCTTTCCATTTCCTGTGTCTTGCTCAGCAATAGGTGTTGGAATAGATTGCGCAGGAGACGATTGTATTATCTCCACATATGAGGAAGGCACTAACCCGCTGGCTCCTTGTAACAGGATACTTGTCCAACCACTTCCATCGTCCTCTTCCAAGATATTAAATTCGTCACCAGGGCTCATTGAGATCTCGTCGTCACCATTTGCCTCATAGGCATACAATGCTCGTCCCACAGTTCCTCCAGATCCCGAAGATTGTGCTTTACTCCCTCTTAAGTTGAACAAACCGGAATGGAACGTATGATGACTCGACGATGACTTGACTGTATGAACTGATTGTGCATCATCAGCGTCGTCCTTCTTCTTTCCCTTCAAAAAGCCGAATTTACTCTTCAGAACCTTCCGCTCAGGCACGTACGTCAAGTCCTTACTTCCAGCAAAGTTTTGGATAGTTTCAATCTCCACCTCCGTACGGACCCTGTTAGTGTCGTGTTTCATGAATGTTTGTAATACACTCAAGCCTGTCATTAATTTAGCATCATACTTCAAAGTCAAAGTCTCTTCATCCTTCTTTCTATCTACCGTAGCCTCCTCTAACTTTTGTTTGGAGTCCAAGCAAGCCTGTTCGACTTTCGAATACTCGTTACTGCAAACAGCCAAACGTCTCTTTAAAGTAGTCAATTCCGGTTCTTTCACCACCAAACTCTCGTCATCATGCCAAATTGAACTTGGAATAAAGTAAAAATCGCCAGGTTCCTTCCATTCGGTCACATTATGTTTGATATACATTGCGGTATCCAACTTTGGGTTATTTTGGTCAATGGTGCTATCGATTTGATGTAACTTCTCCTTTATCCGATCATTCAGGTTTCTCTCGATAATCAGAGCATTTTTCACTAGTTTGTTGAGCAAACCAACCCTGTTTTCATTGGCTTCTTGGAAGTAGTCCAAAATCTCAGGCACGTCTTGGTAATAGTACTTGTCCTTGAGTCTATTGGCTATATTAATCTTGATCAAATAGTCGTTTTTGCCCACATTCATTTCAACTGTCTTTTCCTCCAACTTACGTTGGTACTTTTCACTCGCCGACTTTTCGACCTTTTCACGGGCATTCTCTGTCGACTGACATAAGGTGTCGTAGTTCTTCTTGGCCTTGTTCACCTCGTCTTCAACCTTTTGTTTCTCCAGCACCAAGTATTCATTGATTGCTTCGATTTGTTTGGCTATTCTAATACTCTTGTTCTTGAGACTGACGATATTGTCGGCAACTTTGGCATTGATTTCTTTGGAGAAACTCACCTTTTCGTTTGCAATCTTTTCCGTCTGTGTTAAGACATCCGTCCATAACACAAGCGAAGCACACTCCAAAGATCCTGGCGTTACCTGCGGCTCGTCACCCACACTCAAATGGGACGATTGTTTAGCCTTCTTATCGAAATGCTTCTTACAAAGCTCATTAAGTTTGAATGCATAATCTTTTTCTATAGCGGCTCGTTCACGATAGAACTCTTCTATGTCAGTTAGCCAATTGTTTCCGTTGGAGATCCATTTCGAAGTAGCCTTGAAAGAGTCCTTCAATTCATTTCCAATCGATAATTCTTCTAAAGACATTTGATTCTGTGTGGTTGCTGGCAGTGTAAGTTCGACGTGAGTAGATCAATAGGAGTGACTAGCGGTCAGTATTCTAGGTGTGTATATAAGTGAAAAGTACTGTATATAAGTATACCTATGAGATTATAATCTAGGAGATCATAGGATATTATAGGAGGTAGGTGAAATGATGGACCATAGATATACCTCAAGTAAATGTACTGGGTTATTAATTAATTGGTGGGTTCTTAAGTAATTAGATAATTTGTATACGTTTAGTGAGGTTCAATAATATGAACGGCCCTGCGCCTGCTGTTTGTAGATTAGACTACATTTATATAAATAAGAATATACAGAATGGAGGCATTAAGAGAATTTGATAATTGACAGATTGCTGGTCTTCCTTGTATATAGATAATCTTTGTCATTATACTAACGTAGTAAGTTTAGATCAGTTAATCTCAATTGCTGCAAAAAATGAAAATGTTGCAAATTATTAGAAGAAATTGATGAAAAATATGTCAAGTAAATTGGGTACTAATATAAGTAATATTTACAGAGATTGTAGTAAATAGAATAGTATGGATGACGCTAAGAAGAATTCTTCTATAATTATGAAGAATCCATAGAATTGCTTAAATTGAGTGGGAATAAGTATATATATTTAGATAAGATATAGATAGATGGTAGGAAGCATATTAACATTCCTGTCTATTAGATAGGATATTTAGCGTGATGTGATGATATATGAGTCTATATTGGTATGGCGGTGTTGGTTTATTGTCGCAAATGTATTTGGTGTCGCATATCGCGTCGTTTGTTATTTCTTGTCGCGTATTTTGTCGCATTATCTCCCGTCGCTATCTCCTTGTCGCAAATCATCTTCAACAAATGTGTGGGATACATCATCACGTAACTCGAACCAAGAACGTCAAATATATCCACGTTGAAGGCGAATCGTAACAGAATACTAAAATTCGCCACTGCGATACTTCAAGGAGGATTTCTACCCCAAAGAACTACAAGAAGATTCCAACAATCTAAATTCAAATTAATCTCAGACATCTTCAAAGACTACAAGGCTCTAAAGAAGTTCTATCCCATCAGTAGAAAGCATATCAAGCATCAATCTCGAATCTTGCGACATGCAAAAATGACCGGACGGATCAATTCACCAGGAGATGATTCACGTTCGCCACCGCTATTATCAAGACGACAGAAGTTATTGGGCCTAGCAAAGGCAACACGAGATACTTATATACCTCGATTTACCGGCTCCGTCACTCTGTTGGCATCAGGAGTATCATCGCGTGCCTTTGGAAGCGGTACCAATGATGTCTATGACGAAGACGGCAACCTCATATACCCCAAGGACACCACCGTGATCCTCTTTCCCTCATACACTCGATTTGAAAACAACAAATATCATGTGGATATCAAAGGCTGGCTCTCGTGCCCGGGACTAATGACCCGTAAGAATCGGCTTATACTATCGCTAGCACGCCAAATCACCCGCTACAATTCGAATGCCGTAAGCTCTACTCAGGCAATAAATGATTTGGAAAATGAACGTTTGGACCAGGATATCCTTAGTGATTCGGAGGTCGAGTCTATAGCGTCCGACAATATGTCTATAGCAACAGAAAACTCACAAAACAGCGCAAACTCGAAAAATGACGTATTGATCAAGGAAAGACTTGCGTGTTTTATAGCACGTTCTATTCCTTACGCAGATCTTTCAATCACTATAGGATCCGATACAAATAGAGATGTTCTGACGTTAGCATCCGAAAAGGTCAAGACAGATATCAACGGCCATTTCGAAACATGTATAGAGGTGGACTATTTACCGTCCGTAGTAGAGATTCACGCATGTACAGACCACTCTATATTTGCATTTCAAGAAATCATGGTAATACCAAACGGAGGAATCGGGTTGATTAGTGACATTGATGACACCATCAAACTTACAGGAGTTGTGGGCGATAAACGTGAGTTGATGACCAATTTGCTCTTGAAGGATATCAGTCTGTGGATGATTAAACCGGTGATCGACTGGTATGGAGAGTTGTACAAAACTAAGGATATTTCTTTCCACTATGTTTCGAACTCCCCATGGCAACTATACAGTACGTTGGATCAATATTTCAAGTTCACCAAGCTTCCTCTAGGATCAGTACATTTGAAACAGTATACTGGTAATATCATAGCGTCATTGATGGAACCATCATCATCAAGAAAGAAACGAGTCTTATATAAGATTCTCCAGGATTTCCCCAACAAAAAGTTTATATGTGTGGGAGATTCTGGGGAACATGATATCGAGGCATACGTTGACCTTGCAAAGAACTATCCTTCTAGGATCGCAGCTATATACATTCGGTACGTTGATGATTCTTTATCTGATAGTGATGACCAAAAGATCTTGACGGAGATCACACGACTTTTGTTGATGAAACGAAAATCATCCACAACTCCAACTCAACCTACCGAGAATTTGATAGATCTAAGTGACAGTGCTCCACTACAAGAAGTGAGAAGACAAAAACTTCCTCCAATGATTCCAAACAAACCATCCACACTAAAAGGAACTCAACTCAAAAGAAAACCTCCAACCCTTCCACGAGACACTGAAATCCCACAACGTATAGAAACACCACCACCTTTACCGAAACGAAAGACAGAAACCCCAGAACCGTCGAAAGATACGTTTGCCATGGATTTACACAGCATTTTCGACTCTCCTAGTTTCTTTGAGTTGGAAGAAATGGATAAAAAAGGGGCTCAATGGATACGTAGAATCGTCACTTGCATAGAAGACCTCGAAGGAACCGATACGGAGCTAAAATTCTTCATTGATGATGATACAACATTTTTTGAGAATAGTTTGAAGATTTTAAAGAATCATCTTGAACAGAATGATCTTGAACAGAATGATATTTTATAGAGTAATGAGAGATGAGAGACGAGAGAGAGCAACGGAAGGAATCGATGACTCGAAAGAAATGTGGGCTTAACGACCCTCACAGTGGTCCTAATGAATGTATGTTTTACCAATTATAGGTCTAATAATATAGATCTATTATTTCTACTAACAATAGATCTGTTATATCTATCAATTATAGAAGTAATATATCTACTAATTCCTGGATCGCTTGGAAATTACACTTTATTAATATACACTGTAAGATGTTCTAATTAGTTTGCATCATAGGACAACCCATTCCCAGACTAACTAACATATGCTATTGATTTAGGTTGTTTTAAGATTACTAGTCCACGGAGCAGAATTGTTTGAACAGCCCAGATGAGATCTCTAGATCTCCAGAATTTTCTCTAGATCTCAAGAATTCTCTTCTAGATCTCATCTAATTCACCATCTACTGATCCTCAGATTATCTTATAAGAACATCAAAACGTCTCTAGGCTTCAACCTTGAAATCGTCTTGATAAAACTGTTCAACATTCGAACCATCACCATAATCTTTAACAACTTCAACATCATCTTCAGGCAATGCCTTCTTGAACTCAGACAAATCCCATTGGTCAGCGGATTCTTCTTCAGTGTAATATTTGTCAGAAAACTTGGCCATCATGATTTCTCTACCAGTCAAAGCCTTCTTGGCCTTATCTTCTTTCAACTTTTCTTCTGCTCTCTTCAGCTGTTGCTTACGTTTCCAGGTGTTGAAGGTTTCGATTGTGATAGGAGTAAATTTCGATCTGTCCAATTTTCCTCTTTCCATCTCGATGAAATCTTCCAAGGTGATCTTTGGTGCAGCTTCGTCAGCAATTCTTTCCAAACGCTTTTGTTCCTTGGTCTTCAACACGAATCCTGGAGGTAACGAATGTCTATATTTACATTCGTTTCCTCCATGGGGACAGACCCAGAACCAACCATACTTACCATTTTCGACTGCTTCTATAAAGTATTTACATATGATATCTGTGGTGGTTTGTGGGTTCCCGTGCTTGGACAGAATGACGTTTCTTAATTTTTCTTCGTCCCAATTGTCCATGGTGTCTTCTTCCTTTTCTGTTCTGGCGTCGGTGTATAAATCCTTCTTCAAATCCTTTCTACCAACATTGATGTCGTGAGAGAATTTACATTTAGGACCTTTGGAACAGACTCCCTTCTTGAAAAACTCACAGAGAATCGATTTGGGATCGACTCCAAATGGCACTTTGGGCTGGACAATACCAAACAACGCGGCGGTCTCCTTCTTGGCCTCCTCGGATGCCTTCTTTTCCTGGGCCCTCTTTTTGGCATCTTCTTCCTTCTTCTTGGCCAATCCTCCATCTACTCCAGATTTCATCATAGAGATATGTTGCTGGACTTTTTTCGATTTGTTTTTGTTCTTCATCCCGAACCCTTTTTCGTCGGCCGACTTGGCCTTGGCTTTGGCCTTGTTCTTATCCGATATTTGTACTTTCTTTGGTGGCATCTTGGTGGAGTTGAAGTTGGTGTTGGATGCCTACTGAATTTTTTTTTGTGAAGCATTCTAGAAAAAATTGTTCACATGGGTCACGTGAATTTGATCAACTGATATAGAGAAATATATGAAAGATATGAAGAATGATGTTTCGACATTTCTATAGATTTAAAGAGGTTCTTGAGAGATTTATGGTCTATAGAGGGATTTGATAGTTATATGTGAAAGGTTTTTGGAATAGTAGAGATCGTGTGACATTCAGTCCTAGACTCAAAGTACTGGAAACCGAAAAGTACTGAAAAGTGAAAAATGAATAGTACTGAAAAGTCCGTCTTATTATTTCTTAGAGTAAGTTTTGAAGTAGCTATTCTCAATTTATATAATTAACACGCTTGATGTGTCGATAAGTCAGCATTATACTAGTAAAATGGTAGTTTTGGAGGTAGTTATGGTAGTAATGACATAAGGTGAATAATTCAGCCATCGGGTCACGTGGCTGATAAACGGACACGACCTATTATGAAAGTTTGCAATTTGGGTGCAAAATAACGAACTAACTAACAAAATTTAACTACAAGATTCATTAGAACCACTTCGAAAAGACTTAGAAGGAAACATAACTAATTACGTTTTATAATTATCATCAATATAAACAGGATATAATGAATTAGTTTCAAAATCTTATTTTGGTTCAATAACTTATACATTAATCAGTTGTATAAGCTGAATAGTTAGGAGTCCGTTTTGAATCGGAAGGAATGGGTTAGAATCATCAGTATAGCATATCAATATATATTGATAATATCTCCTAAAGACAACCAATTATTAAAGTATATATATAAATATACTTTTGGTGGTAGTTTTACAAGTTGATATTAATTATAATTTAATTATTAATATATTAAGTAATAATATAGTTGATATAAAGTATAATAATTTATAATTATATTAATGATATGTTTTTACCATTAGATTTAACATATGAAAAACATGGTATTAATAAAATATATCAATGATATTCTCACCAATAACATTAGATTATTTTTGTTACATTGTTGCTGGTACAATATGAGAATTCTCAATTAGTCGCTCTGAAATTTTTCTCAAATATAATTGATTCCCAAAGATCACCACCCTTGAAAATCTGATTTTTAACTATAGTAAATAATTCTAAAGGTCCCACCCTTAAAAATTGAATCATTTTCTAATTTCACTATTTGATATATTAGATTGTTCACTTAGAAAAGCTTGTAATTTTTCTAATACCAGAAGATATGTTAGAAGAAGGTCAATTAAGATTAGTGTTGTGGCGGAAGATCATACAATTATATTACATCAAATACACATTAATTTTATTGAATTTTCCGTTCATTTATTTTATATTCACTTATTTAATATATTTCTTCATATATTCAAACGGTGATAATACATATTTATCTAACGGAATTTTTTCTTTTCCTTCAACTTTGAGGACGAAGCGGTCGAGGGAGCCGATGCCGGAGGAGTTCCGATACTACTTGGAGTTGGCGGATTGCTCTTGTTATTCCAGTATGCATGTAAATCTGGTGAGATACTTGCAGTGGAAGCATTTGGAGAGCCCTTGATAGATTTTCTAGATCTCTTTCTGTTTCCACCCAACAAATGTTCAAATCTCGTGGGGTTCTCTGGATTATTGTTCTCTAGAGTACTTGGTGAACTGGCGACGTTATATCCACCAGGTGTGGAGCCCGAAGGCGATCTGAACGACGTGTTACTATCAAAAGAGGGTGTCGCAGGCATAACAGGCGTGGTAAAGGAATCGTTTGGTTTCTTGAGATTGCTCTTACTGGTTCGGAAAGGAATGTATGATCTTTTAACTGTAGGAGATCTTCCATGGTCACCCACAGTCGAAGTCATGGAGTCGGCCAAGCTGCTTTTGAAAGAGGTATTGGATTGGCTTCTGGCCAAACTTCGGTTCAAAATCACTGAAGCCTTCTTATCATAAACATGCGGTGCTGAATCCATTGGTGCACTAGGGTCACTCGAATTACTGTTCCTTGTATCAACAGATGCACTATGGGTATGGTGGTTATTGAGGCCACGACGACTAGCAATTAAAGCATCGGAAACAGGCCCATTATGATCGGCATCTTTGGTAAAGAAAGAGTCGAAATCATCCAATGCTGCCCAGACATTACTCAACGATCCGTCTGGTTCTTCAACTCCTACTGATACAGTATCACCGTGATCGATCTCAGGTGCGTAGTAATCTTCCATGTGGAATTGGATTTCTTCATTCTTTGCACTCATATCATCGTTCTCATCGACAATTGCTGCTACGGAACATGTAGAGAAGACTGCATGGACGTTGTTTCTAGTGCTAGCAGCTGTCACTGCTGGCATAGGTATGGCCCAACCACTCTCATCTGGAATACCAAACAATGTTGCAGTCTTTTCATACTCCTTTTTCATTGAAGTATTTCCCAAACTCATTCTCAACACATCTTTATCTAACTGAGATCCAGATATGATTACAGCTTCATCCAAAACTTCCAATGCAGGTTCTGCAAAATCGGTCAATAACAATCTTAACAAAGGAGAGATCAAGTCGGCACCTACACCAACAAATTCATCTCTCTGTAAGTCGACTAGAGGGAAAATATGTTTCAATAAACTCATAGTTTCCAACTTTACCCAGGGAGTCTTGTTTGACAAAAATCCAAGAAGCAACACCAAGGCCTGGGCCTCATACTCAGGAAAGAATATATTCTTGATAGTGGTGATTGTTTGGACTAAAAAGTCCTTTTTGGACCTAAACCTATTCTTCGATAACGAAACCAAGATTCTGGCCAACCCTGGCTTGTCGCACTTGTTGGCCAACTCACTTAGAGCCATGGCAGTTTCTCCAATTTCGGGAGATATCGTCTTTTTATCTAAAGAGTGCAAAAACCGTGGCATGTTAGCCAATACGGACATCAATAATCTGGACTCACCCAGACCGATGATTTCACTATCTTTCAATACATTCATTTTATCGAGGAATTTCATGGAAGGTTCCCAAGCTGTGGCAGATCTCAATCCAACCATGACAATTTGTTGCAAACCCTCAAATTTACCCTCCCACTTAGGTGGGAATGTAGAAATTAAACAAGAAACCGTATCGGGAGCATCCAAATCGATCTTGGACACGAATTTTGACATCGTTGATAAAACTTCTATGAATTCTTGTTCATGAATTGTGCTCAAACATGCAACACTTGACCAGAATAGTTCAGGGAAATCAATTAATTTGGCACTTTCTAATTCTGCCGTAATAGCGTTCAATGTCATGAGAATTTGCATAGCGAAACCTTGTATATCTTGGGTTTCATCGGAAATAGTGTTGGATAAACGATGGAGCATATCTTTCAACATGCCCTGATCCAAGAAAGATAACAACGATCTAAAAATTTGAAATGAACGACAAGCAATGTGCCTGACTGCGCATGTAGTGGCCCAGTTCAAGGATACTCTACTCCAATCGTCTTGAAGATTTGGAACAATACCAGTGAATATTTCTAACACATTACGTGCCAATAAGTCCATGTTTTTAGGAGTTCTAGCACCCTTCTTGTCGTTATTTAAATCATCATATACCCACAAATACTTGAAGTAATCACGTTGCATCAATGTCTCAATTGTTTCAGTCGACTTTGGCTCATTTGGAGCCAACGCATGAATCAAATGAATTAATAACGTGCCTGCTTGCTCTTGAACGATTTGTAGATAATGATCCAATAATGAAAATGCAACATGCAATAAAAGCGGTAACTTTTCTATCATTCTGTCGTTTTTCACCGTGAAGAGATCAACCAAGAAGACCATGGATAATTGCCCAATTGAAAAAGCGGCATCCTTCTCATTATATGGAATTATTTTCCATAAATTGGCTATGTATGGAAATTCTTCAGAATTTTCAAAGCAAGTAGACAACTTGCGTGGTTGGGGTGGTACCATCGACCTAGGTTGCAAATTATTGATAAATTTATCAATAACGCTTAGCGGGTCAGTCTGCGAGAATGCCAAATAGTCAATGATCTGACGTGAATACTCAAGAAAAGTCGGATTCTTTCTCTCCAAACAATTCAACATTATAAAATCAACAATCATATCGAAATTATTGGAGTTGCTACCCAATGCAACCCAAAGTGCTTCAACCTCGTTAGAAATGGATGAGCCAAACTTAACAGTAATTTCAAATAAGTTGTTCAACACCATCAATGATGGTGAGTCCAATTTTTTCCCTACGTAATGTACTTGCTTGTTCCTTTCTTCTTCAACCAATCCATCTTCATAATTCAAACTCACTATTTGCACCCAAGGGAGCAAACATGATAAGATGTCTCTTCTGGAATTGTTTCCCACTAGATTAAAGTACTTTGTCATGTAACTGATTCTTATAAAGGCACCATCAGGACGTAAAGATGCAAGATGAGCAGATATTCCGAATAACGCTTTCTTATAGACAACTCTTGTCTTGCTACAAACAGAACCAGCAAACATATCGACACTTGATGTATTGCTAGAATCATCCAGATATTTCAAGAGTTTCATTGACGCAAGTCTGACTTCATAGTTATCATGACCAACCAAAAAGTTTGCCAAACAAATAACATCTACCAGCAAAAGACCTTGTGGTTTTGTCTTTAAGAACACATCAACAAAGATAATGAAATAACTCTCAGTAGTTTTCAAGGACTCCTGAGACGCATAACATTCTTTTATAACTTCTTGATAAATCTCGTCGTTGGTTAAGTTCAAGTTAAGAATGTTTCTTAACGCCACTTTTCCGATTTCGTGAGCCTTATCGTTATCTGAACAAAAGAGAGCTCTGATCCACCCCATTAAAGAAGGAATATCAAAAGACATTACTGCTAATTTTCCTGGAACTTCGATTTGCAGGTTAATAGGACCTGAGCATAGTACTGCCATACAACTCAATGATGAGTATTGCAATAATTTCCGCTCTACTTCTAGTATAGCAGCAGCTGCGGCTTGATCTTTCTGTGCACTGACATTCTTAAGAATCGCATTGTATCTATCTTCCGTAATATCTGCGTCTCCAAATCCGCACCACTCTTTCAAAAAGTTAAAGCAACCGATTCTAGCTTCAAAAGGTAACCACTTATTTAATTCGGACTTGTCCTGCAAGCCTATAAATACATTCTCCAAATATCCACAAAAGTACCTTCTAAGTCTTTGAAACTCAATATCAGTTTGTGTGGAAGGTAATGACAAAAACGATTTGACATTCTTCACAATTGAAACCAAATTTGCAACCATCCAATCGTCTGCGTATACAAGGTGATTACTTTTATAACGATCCGTTAAATTGCTTAAAATGTGAACCACTTCGCAACGCATTCTATCTTCAGCTGCATCTCTCTTTTTCAAGCTTCCTTCCCATTCATTAAGAGATTGGGGAACATTTTCTAAAAAGGTTTTGAAAATGTTAATATTACTACAGCTTAGGCCCGAAATGATTGCATCTCTAATCATAGGTTGCTGAGATTTAAGAAGCGGCAATACCATTCTGAAAACTGATTTGGCACTTGTGATTTTTTGATGCTGAATAAACATTTGCATTGATCTTTTTCTTCCATGGGTTGGCTGTGTAGGAAATGAAATCTTTTGTTCATTAGTAGACGTCAACGAACAACAAGCAAAGATTAAGTAAAGCTTCCATTGATTGACAAGTACTTCTGGAGGAACCCCTGCAGATACTCTGGAAAATATCGATGAGGTGTAGTTCTTGTAGCTGTCAGAGAAATCTAGTACAAGTTCGTGCATTTGAACCAAACGGACACATACAATTGAACGACACATTGCAACAGGCATAGGACATTTTTCAAAGAATATATCAAGCAATTTTGGGTACAAACGAAACCAAATAGTACAATCGATACCATATTCAGATTCAGCCAATTTGACCAAAATATTCTTTTTGTTTTTCAACTTGGACACCCTACTTCTTTCAGGCAAACTAAGTCCCTTTTTGAATGGCTTTATTAAGTCAAGAAAATCAACATCCTCCAAAACATGGATCAATCTGGTTCCGATATCTGCCGCAAACTTGGAAGAGCTTCTCGAATGTGACTTTGACTTGTCAGAAGAGATTGGAGAAAGTTTCTCAGCACCAGAGTCAGTAATATTGTAAATTGCTTGGTCAAATTGTTCCACTAACTTTAATATTGAAATTCCATGGTGACGAGTTTTTGAGTCCTGGCTGCATAGAAAGAACAAACCATTACCCTCAACCTCTTCGATAACGGTGATAATAGTCTTCCATTCAAGTTCATCGCTTGGCTTCAATTTCACGAAATCATTTGCTAAGTCATCGTTCTTGTGATTGATTTGATATAAATCATTCAAAACATCCTTATTCATGAGTTCATCATCCTGAGCTAGCGGGTTGACATTCTTTACACTCAATTTTGTTTCAGTGATATCAGTAAATTGTTTCAACCAGCAATTCAACAATTCAACGTAAATCTTCAAGAGCCTATTGAATTCATTTGAATTCAAGTAATTGGAGTTATATTTAGGACCAGGCTTATCATTGAATTGGAAAGCTATTCTTGCGAATATCGTGATTAAACTGCTGGGATTTTTCCTAGATGCTAGTCTTTTCAAAGCTTTAAATGATGAATTGGCAACCTTGAGATTCTCATGAACAGAATTTCTGGTTAAGATTTCAATAATGTTTTTGACAGATATTCCAGAAGTTGAAGTTTTTTCTCCCTGTAATGGAACCATTGTCCATGGAATAGCATCAATTAAGGTCGAGAATAAATCAATTTGTAAGTTTTTGGTATTAGGGTATGAAAAATCAATGCCAAAATGGAATCCAGAAAATGCCGATTGCGACTTTGATGGGGCAACGCTAGATGGAGAGCTACTACCTTCCAGAAGCCAAACATCTGAGCCATATTGATTATCCAAAAGTTTCAATAACGTCGCAAAATTACGACAGATTTCTTCATGGGAAAAGGCATTAGTAGATGATTTGGCAAGATTCAGAAATTCATTCAATATCATGGTATTCTTGGATACTTCAGATTTACCCTTCGGTTTGTTCTTTTTCTTGAAGGAATCGTTGTCCACTTCGGTGCCTTGGGTCAACACATCATCACTTGGAAACTCAGGCTTTCTCGCCAATTCGAAATCTTCAAGTATAGATAAATAACTCTTGATAATTAATATCAAACGCTCAGGAGAAGAATTCTCCAAAGATACTCCATTGAAGCTTAGTTTTAATATTTTGATTAAAACGTTGTCTAAAACGTAATTCAAATGGTTAAAACCAACAATTCTGATTAACTTAACCAAAGCATTTGTCAAAAGCGGGTCAGAAGTCATCCATTGATTCTTTTTTCTGTTTATGTTATCGAGAAAAAGTAATTGAAACAAGCTATCCAATTGTTTGATGGTATTGTTCAACGTCACAGGAAGTCTGTATATATATACCCAAACCAACCTCGCAGTACAAATGATGTAAGTAGTCTTGTCTTCAATTTCTACCTTTGGTTTTAATTTGAAGCTGTTATCCTCAATAAGTTTATACCAGATATCGGAAAAGAGTTCTTTTCTGGATACTGCCAAAGCAGATGTCATTAAACGGAAAGAATGTGCCCAGCCAGAATTACCATATGAGATATTGCTGATATAACCAGTCGTCGAATAAGCCTTCGTTGATGGGGTATTAGCAGAATTTGCTCCTGAACTTCCACCTCCACTGCTTGATTTAACAGTTTGACTCCAAATCAGATAAGCCTTATAAAACAATTTTTCGACAGCCTCCACCCAGGTGGGGTGGTTGGTCTCTGCGGTCAAGATATTTGCTAAGGGTAAAAGAAGTAAACTTAATACTTCGCAATAGGCGTAAATGATAGTTTCATTTTGAGACTTCTCGAAGAATTTGGCTAGAGACTGTAAGAAGTCAGCACTTTCTTCAAAGACTTCCAAGGGATAATTAGTAAGTTTCAAGTATTGCATACCCTGAATCAATAAATGCAATTTAGGTTCATCTTCCAATTTCACATGAGATGGCACTTTTTCTAAGTCAGCAATAAACCTATCAGTTACACTTAGGAAACTCTTTTGTGACATGAAGCCAAGTAGCTCGGCAAACAAATCCCAGTTGGCTGATCTCACAAGGGACTGACTGGTGCTTATGGGATCTGTGGTCTTCAATTGGGTGTACACAATTTCTTCTAACTTATCCTCCAAGTCCTCTCCCATGACCTCGATTGAAGTTTGTTTGACAACTTCTATCAATACCCGACAAAGTATATAGATCGAAGCCAACGACTTTCTATCAGCCTGTATGGCAGTCTGCCTAGCTTGGGCTATTTGGTCGTCGTAATAATTCTTTTGTCTAACAAATTCACTTTCGATCAGATTTTGTGCTTCGGATCCACTAGAAGCTGTACTTCTGGTTGAACCAAGGGTAGATGAAGCAGATTGGTTCCTGCGATGTGCCATCTTGAAACTCTTTGTACGCATAAGACTCAAACTTCTTTTAGATCTATCGTTTGAGTTGGCGTTCTTGGCTATCCCAGGGTTAGCTGGGTTGATATTGTTATTTGCTGAAACTTTCAGTAAATTAGCTTTCGTGGTTGCGATTGTTCTTTCAACTTCACTAGCAGACATGCTTGCTACTTCACTTTTGGACTTTCTCCAGAACATTACACTATCAATGACTGGTTTAGGCTTCCTCCTTGCCACATAACCTAAGGAAGAAACGATTTTGTCGAATTGTGGATCTACACCTTCTGCCAACAACTCTATAATCAATGGCTCTTCCGTTAAAGGATAATCAAGACAAAGATTCAACTTTCTTTCAGCATGACGTACAAATTGAGTAAAAATTATGTGCAAAGTGTACTCAGCAGGTGTTTTCAGATCCGTAGCCAAACCTCTTCGTATAGACCCAAATTCTTCGCCATTTGATAAAGCGAGCTTCTGCATTGATGTAGAAGAGCCGGGTGGAGGTAGTTGTGGAGATGGTTGAGCATGGTCATGGACATGAAATTGTGATGCTGGAGATGCAAGTACTTGATAATTGGATAAGTTTGATGACTTGTACGAAAGTCCGTTTTTGTTGAATGAATAGCCTTGACTACTATTTGAAGGAGTTTTAATTTCGTTCAAGTTTCCCAAATCATCGCCAGCTTCTTGGAACGATGAGTTTTCGTAATTGGGAACCTTCTCATAATTCAAGACTTTCTTGCTTTGTATGATGGGAGCGCTTTGTAGAAAAGGTGCTGGATTGTTTGGATTGACGCTTTGGTTGACGTTCTGATTTTCATCAAGAGTGTCTACTATTTTCAACATACTAGGACTGAAACCATTGGTACCTCCTTGAACCTGGTGTACGGGATAAGCCTGTGCCGTGTTGTATTCCACATATTGAGGTTGTACGCCATACGAACCTTCTGAAATTTGAAGGGAGACGCTGGAGGTTAGATTGGAATCAAGATTCAGAAGATTATACTGTGAATTCTGAATGGAAGTTGGAGCGATCATAAACCCAGTTGTATGATTATACAAACTGTCTGTGGGTTCTTTTGGAGATGAAGCATCTAAATCACGATTGATTAGATTTCTTTCATTACCAACAACCACGCTACTGACGTCTCCTATAGATATTTGGCTGAGATGGTGACTTAATTCGTTTTGATCTTTGTCTACATATTTGTATAGTTGTGGATCATGGACCTCGTTAAATATGGGATCATGGTTGATTGTCTCATTACTTCGGCCCAAATCAGTATAGTTCTTAGGGAGGTCTGTCGCTGATTCTTCTCCTGTAGTATATGCCTTTGTATGTTCGTGATTGTCATTTTGGCGGTTACCATCATGTTGAATGTGAAGATCCAAATTCGGAGAATACCTGGTTAGCTCATCCAAGTCAGGTATTTCAATCATGATTGATGAATGGTCGCTATTTCTAAGGAAACCCTTTCTCTCGCTGGCGTCGTGAGGGTATTTATGCAATTATAAAAAATTCCGTAAAGAAACACTGGATCAATGTCTGTATAAACTTCCTTGTAACAACAAAGCGGAAAAATAATACACGAAAATAGGCGGAGAAAAATTCTCCTTTATTCTCGCGAGCCTCCTTATTACTGGGGTGTAACAGATTAGTGAGAACACTAAAGGGTGTGGCAGGAGGCTTAAAATGATATATTTATAGTATGGTTACATATTGAAAACACCACTAGACTATTCTATATTTGTCTTTATTATATCTCTAATAAATATATCGATAACGGGCTACGCTAAATAGTCTCGTAAATCGTTCACATACCAAAGTCTCACTAAATAATTGCGACGATCTGTTGAAAAAGTGTCGAGCATCGCTGATTAATATACCCTTCACCAGAGATAGACCTATAGAAGATGAGTGGAGAATCCATAGAATCTGTGCATAGCATTCCGACGCTTATCAACCAATTTATTGCCACAGTGGACTCTGGAGATAATGTTTCTGAAACGTATGCTCAAGAACTAGCCCAGTTGATCGGGTCTAAACAATTATCATTATTACAATTTATTCAAAATCTAGGACCTAGCTTGACTTCTGATAGTGATTTGGTGAGATCTAAAGCAGTCTCGTGTTTATCATCAACTTTAAACTTACTTTCGAGTTCTGCATTGTCTAAGCAGGATATTAATGTTTTAGTGGACTTTGTTTTATCCAAGTTGGACGATAAATCATGCTTGAAAAACGTTTTGACGGCGTTAAACCACTTGATTCAGTTCAAAAACTTCTTAGCCAGCAACAACCTTGAAAAGATCTTGAATAAGATCTTGACTGAATATAATCCAAAGAAAAATTTGGCCAAGGTCAGATATGAGAGTTTTGAAATCTTGAAGAATTTGCTTGAATCTTCCACCACATTACCATATATTACTTCCAATATAGACCAGCAAGATTTGTTTGTTCAGGTATTTCTCTTTTTGGCCAGTGGCGAGAAAGATCCCCGGAATTTATTATCTTCCTTCAAGCTTAACTCCCTCATTAACAACGAGTTCACATTTGATGATACAAATGAATTGCACAAGCTTCATATCAACGAGTTGTTCGATGTGTGTTTTTGTTACTTCCCAATCTCGTTCTCTCCTCCAGCCAATGATCCTTATAAAATCACTGCTGCTGACTTGAAACTTAAATTGAGAACTACAATTGCTTCCCAATCATTATTTGCCAAAGATTCTTTTGCAAATTTGATCGAAAAACTTACGTCAACCAACCCTACTGTGCGTAATGATGTACTTCAAACATTGCTTCTTTGTGTGGAGACATATTCGACCTCAACTATCGAAGAGCATTGGCTAACTTTATGGAATGCATTGAAATTCGAAATCTTACATAACGATGTGAGCATTTTTAAACCATATTCTAACGAGATTATACCTAAAGACATTCAAATCTTCGATGATAATGATGATAATAAATCCTTAATTCTTACTTTGGAAATCATCCAGAAATTATCCCAAAGATTACAAGATACTCAGTTGGATATTCTCTTGGAAACTGTCACCACTGAATTAAGTGATAACCTCAAAAGTATCAAAGACAAATCAAAGCTGGCTACTTTGATTTTAGCGGCTCTAGCTGCAGATTCAATCCAATCCTTCAACACTATTGTCGAGTTTTTCTTTTCATATAATATCTGGGGTAAGTTCATAAACGTGGACCAAAGACCTAGAGAAGATGAAGATGATAAGAATGAAGATCTTGTATTGAATGTTGCCAAACAACGTGATTTAGTTGATAATTTTGGGTTTATTTTCATCTCATATCAAAACTTGCTTGAAAAGTTGAATCAAAACTCAACTTCTCAATATGTGGACCATTTCAGCTCAAACAATGAATTCACAAAGTATAAGGACCATTTATTGATATTCTTGGGCCAACTACTCATGACCTCTTCCAACATGGAAAAGACTTTGAAATGTAAAATCATTCAACAAGTAATCAAGTTGATCAATTTGCCCCAATACCTCAATGAAAATGATGTGGAATTGATTTTAGGATATTTCAACGATATTTTGAATGAAAGTATGAAGAATAATGATAACTGGGCAAAGGACGTGGTTGTGGCAGAAATCACCAACGGTTTGGTTAACATCATGGACAGTTCAGAACAACAAATTATCAACTTGATTTTACCTAATCTTTTAAACTATTTGGATGCACAAACCAATAACACTTCACAATTCGAGAAAGTATTGGAATTGGTTGGGAATTTGTGTATAAACTATCAGATTTTAGAGGTCCTCTCTATTCGTTTATTGAACAAGTTAAATTATATCAATAGTCAACCCCAGGAAGAATTGGCTTTAAAAGACAAACATGCACTTTATGAAATCATTATCGGACTTTTCATCTCCTTGATAAACAAAATCCAGCAAACCAAACAATTTTTGATGAACTCGTGGTTGAAGAAGTTCATTCCTCAGTTTTTGAGAAACTTGTCGAACTTGGAACAACCTACGCAAATTGTGATTGAATTAAGTGGTGACTTGGTAGGATTGATAATTAAGTTTGTTGATGTATCCAAACATCAAGAGATAATCCAATCGTTCCTTGGAACTTTCTGTGGTGGAACTAACGAGTTGGTTAACTTTGAAGGAAATATTATCGAGCATCCTCATTTATATGTTGCGATAGTGACCAAGGCTTTGGCTAGCAGTGAAAAATCGTGTCAGATAGAGAATGTCGAAGAGGTGATTTCAAAAACCATCCACTTGATCTATGGACTTGCCAGCGAAGATTACTTGAAAATACAGTACTTGCAATTTTTGGCATTATTGAATAATAAATACAGTTTAGCTAACCAGGCTCATCAAGAGTTTGAGATCGATTTCGACCAAAAGAAATTGACCGGCACAACTATAGTTTCGTTCGAAATCATGATTTGGTTAGTAAAGTCGTTGATAATTAGAATGGACAAGGTGGGAATATCACAATTGAACAAATTGATCTCGTGGTTACGGAATTCAGAGAATTTACACCTTAAAGAATTGATCTCGAGATCGTTAACGATTTTATTTATTGATTTGAAGATATTTACCAACCAAACCCCGTCAATCAATGCCAAAAAGTTGATCTCCAAGGTCTCGTATTTGAATGTGAAATTGTTGTACAAGCAGCAGGTATTCGAGATTATTTTGCCGCAGTTGATTGAGAGTTATAACGAATCACAAGCCAGCAAGAGTGGCGAGATCTACTTGAATTCTTTATCTCTAGTTATCGAACATTTACCAAAGAATGTGTTGGTGTCACACTTAGAACAGATTTTACCTTTGGTGTTGAATGGGTTGACTATCAACAACTCAAATATCACCAGGGCCTCGTTGTCGACGTTGGCGATTATTATTGAAGAAAACCCATCGATTGTTTCTTCATATGTTTCGAAACTCATTCCAAACTTATTGCAACTAAGCACCAAGAAAGTTGTTGTGAATAAAGTTCTTATCAACACTGAAGATATCCGTGCGCTAAGCTTACTGAATTTGCTTCAAATCTTCATCAAGTTTGAAGATACCATCAAATATAAGGAATCTACCTTACGTTTGTTGAAGCCAGCTTTGGACGATAAAAAGAGGAGAGTCCGTAAGATATGCTGTGATTTAAGACAAGCATTGTATGAATTAAAATAGACGTATATGTTAAATATTGAGGTATATATCAAAATGCAATGTATATGAAGATGCAATATCAGTAGCTATTAGGGTGATAATTCTAGAGATACTGAAATTTAGGGATTCTGAGATTCTGAGAGTCTTCCAAAAATTCTTTCCTAGATTCTGTGCTAACTGGTTTTAGAGCTGATTAAAGCCAATGAAATTCAATTTGGAATTAGTCTGAATAGTCAACTCATTGTTCTAAAGTATGTCTGTAGACTTCCGTAGACTATTCTGAGATTTATTCAGAGTCTGACTCGTTATAATCAATAGGAGCCAAACCAGGTGTTAAGCCAGGGTATGAAATGATTCCCTTCTCGACCTTAGCGTTGAAATCATCAAACTTAGCGTTCTTCTTGGAGTTAACCACGACTCTCTTTCTCAACCGTTTATGTTGTTTGGCACCTATTTGGGCAATCAAGGTGGCCTTGGTGTCTTCCAATTCCTGGTTGATAGAGTCGTCGTCGATAGTGGAGAGGTTGTTGATCTGAGTGATGTTCTTTCTTCTCAACTTGGCCAAGTACTTGGTCTCCTCTAAGGAATGGGTTTTGTGATCTTTGATGATGTTATACTTTATCATTTTGCGGAACTTCTTGTCTTGTTCTGTGGCCTTTTTGATTTTGTCGTTAGTCTTTTTCTTGTGTTTCTTAGTAGGTTGGTTGGCGGTGGTGTTGAATTGGTTGGAGAGAAGTTGTGTGGACGATGTGGGTATGCGGGCCTTTTCTTGAGAATCTATGGAAGTATTGGGCATCAAGCTGGAAAATAACTTCGCCACAGTCGCCTGGGCATGAGTTTTGGAGGATGTGGATGCAAACGACATGTTGGTTGTGGTGAGCGAGTTGATTGTTAGATGTGATTGAGATGTGATAGAGATGATTTTCGATGAGGTGAAATTTGTGCAGCTGTGTCGCGAAATCGTGCGACACGATGGCCGATGTGCGACATGGCTGCAAAAAATGTAGTAGTTGAAGATATATCTTGAGAGTTGTAGATATAAAAGGAAAAAGTGGAAGAGGGGAGTGGGATGTGGGATGTGGGAAGAGGGAAGAGGGAAGTGATTAATAGTTAGAAAAGGGCTCTCTTTGGAGAGAGAGAGGCGGCCAGTTAAGAATAGCGACTCAACTCGAACTACCCCAGAGCCCCTTGAAAGCCAACCAACTTCATCTTATAGTGAGCCATAGTGAATAATATAAGCGGTAAAACTATCCAGTGATATTCATGAAAAGCGGTAAATAATGGATACTGAACTTTCACTAAAATGTTGAATTTTTGGATACTAATATGAGTACAGTGTGGACTATTATCTAATTCACTAATATTAAGAAAAAATTCTTGTAATTTCCACTCACTGAGCGTAGCGAAGAATTTGCACACTATTCACTACAATCTCACTAATATTAAATACTGAACACAGCAAAGAATTCGAAAGTATAGAGGGTTGAACGTTTTGAAAGAGATTATGTAATCCAAACCTAAAGTCAAATATTGTCGTTTACTACAGTTTACTATAGCGGAATTCGTATAGGATATATTGGGGGCTACTTGTAGTTGATATAATGTTAAGTTCGTTAGTAGAGGCAATTTTGATCAATATCCAACTAGTTGATTCTACCGATGTAAATTTACTGCATATAATATATATAAAACCCCATAAGTACCTTTTAATCGAGAATAAATAGCTTCGCTCATAGTCTGCTAAGGAATCTGTTCATTAGGGAGATAACATATTACTCGTATACAGCAATTTAATGAATAGTTATTGTTTTTCTTATTCTACTCCGTAGTGATTAATTTTCTCTAAATAAAAGAGTAGCCAGCTACTCAAAACTGTTTAATAATTCACTAATATTCATTCGCTCAGTATTCAAGTCACTGAATCACTGAATCACTGAGTCACCACAAAGTTTCATTATTCACTAATGAAAACTCTTCTAATTCACTACTTCGCTGCGCTCTGTCTTTACGTGGTTTCATCTATTTATTAGAGAAGATGTGAAGAGTTGTTACAGTTATATTATTCGCACTACAAAAATGTTAAAAGTCATCCTGACTAACTAACTCAGTATCAATAAGACCTATCAAGATGTGTTTACATAATATAACTAACAAATCGACTAATCTCGCTTCGCGAGAATAGTCTTGATTAGTCTCCATAACTCTTTAAAACATTTTCAACCTTCACAAAACATCCGATATAGTGTAATGGCTATCACCCGACACTCTCCATGTTGTGATCCGGGTTCGATTCCCGGTGTCGGAGTATTTTTTTGATTTTCAAAATGTCCTACCGAGACCCATCCATTTCTATCATTATAATACTAACTCATGTAAATCTATAACTACAATGACTACTCTGTACAACACCGAGGTATGGAGGGGCATACTTCCAGACAATCACAAGAAATTCCGTACCGCGCTTCAATTCCAAGCACTAGCTTCTTTGTCCTGGATATAACCTCAGATTCCACTCAGGCTGACGTTAACTATCGGCAGGACAAATAGTAACCGAGGAGCTTCGCTCCCTAATCCAGTAATACTGCCTAATACGGTAGTTCTTGTCCCTTCTAACAAAAATCACAGAACATCACCAGAAAAGTTCACATGGTATAAAAGTCACATCCTTCATAGATAATCGTGAGTCTGAAATTTGGGGTAATTTGTGAAACTATATAAACCTCAGCAATTGTTCCATATTCTTTTCAAAGAAATTAGTAACTACTACTACAACTACTACTACCACTACTCTATTATATTACAATGTCTGTATCTGCTGATGGATTTAACGCTTCTGCTCTCTTTGAACAATTGCACGAAGGTTTAAAGGATGAAAAGAACAAGTCAAAGGCTATTGCTGGTGTCAAAGCTATTATTGTTATTACCTTGAAGAACAAGGAAGGTAAGGAAGTCTCGTGGCTCTTGGACTTGAAGAAGGATGGTACCTTGGTCAAGGTGGACGGAGCTCCTCCAAAGAATGACGTCCAATTGTTGTTGAAGGATGTCGATTTCGTCAAGTTGGCCAACGGTAAGGCTAACGGACAAAAGTTGTTCATGAACGGTAAGTTGAAGGTCAAGGGTAACATGATGAAGGCCACTGCTATTGAGGGAGTCTTCAAGACCTTGGATCCAAGAGCCAAGTTGTAGATGTCTAGAATGATATCGAACCGAACCTGGACCTGCTAGATGGACTATTCCAGAGCTTAGAACTCTGGCATCGTGACCTAGTGGATTTCCATCTGTGTGTATGAATGAATGTATAGTTGCTAAGTGGCTTTGCATGTGATAATTGAGCCGTGCTCAGTTTGAGTCAAAGCACAAAAAACAACGGTATTTATTGATTATTAGTTGAATTGTCAACAATTGTAGATCTGTAGTGAGATGTGATGGTTAGTGATTTGGATTTAGTGAAGATTATCAACTAATCATTGTTGTGTTGGGGTGTAATTAGTCAGAGGTTAGAGAAATGTGAAATCACTGAAATTTAGTGAAATTTGAAGAAAAATCCACGTACCATCTCCATACCTATCTTTAACTAGACATCATATCTGATCTTGATTCATGAACGTCTGGTTGTGCCGGTTATCATCATACGTAATGATGTTTGCGACCTGCATATAATATGTGGAAAATCCGGGGTCAATTTACTTAACGATGACCCTCCACATACGTAATTGGAAGTTTGCCAACCTCTGAAATGTAGATTGCAATTCTCTGTCTGATGAGGTGAACTGTTTGTAATCAAGTAATTAGTGAGAATTAACAAAGTTAAAGTTTAGCATTTATGACTCTCTGATGATCCAATACCTCTTATCAAATACCTTATCAGATTTTACCTATTATCATAAATTTGGATATATATCATCAATTTTGTAATCAACGACGTGCTTTATGAATAACAGATCACACTTTATGATTAGAATTTAGGTTTTTGCTGATAAATTCGGTAACTTTGATATTTTAGAGACAGAATTATTAGATTTCATATTGATAAGTTGTCTCCAGATATTCGCCAAAACAAAAAATCACGTAGTTAATCCGTTATTCACAAGTACCTTTGCATTGTTTTTATAAACTGTTCCCTAATCAATACCACTTGGCTGCAAATTTTATGAATCGCAGCTACTGTGATTCTTTTTTTATAGTCACAAGAAATTCAGCCTCCGGTTATCCAAGGTTAAGGGCAATACCCTTAAGTTAGTCGCTCAATTTCCTTAAATTGAGCGAGTGAAAGTCGACTCCACTAAGGAAACCAGAAAGTGAAACAAATTCCTCCGAAGTTGAATAATTTAATTAAGACATTTTTCTGACTTTAACATTCTGACGTCACAATTATAAGATTATCCTGAAAAATGTCTGAGTACCAATTGAAGGTGTCTTTTTCTAGGCCATCAGCGGCGAGCACGGTTAATGAGTAAATAAGCGTTGCGAATGAGCGAAACCAATGAACTATCGATCTATCGATGAATAATCAGGTTTATAAGTGAGTGATCTGAGATCTGGGTAATTGGTAGTAGTTTTTCTGGAGCTATAGAAAATTATTGATGTTCTGAAATTGTGACGGAAACGTTTGATATTTTAGCGAGGAAGTTGGAAACTTTGCACAATTGAAGTCAATTTGAAGTTATCTTCTGTAGTATAAAGTCAATGTGAATATTCTTCCGTAGTATTATCAATGAATATGGCCACTTTGGAATAGTTTACTGAGAATGCAACTCCGCTAACTATTGAACTGAAGAACTCAAAGAAAATTTCTCTAAGTTCAGGAATATCACCGCTCTCTTAGTACTTCGTCTTAGAACAGTACTAGTACTAATACCCAGTTCTTTTTCATCAATTAATGTAAATTTTCTTCTCCTTGGGTGAAACTTTTAGACTTGTTTACAGAATCTGAGTCCAACTTGCAACCAAATATATGGTAAATACACGACTTTATGTATAATTCTCTTTCCTGCATAAAATACATAAATCAACAAGGCTGAAGAGAGATCTGAGAGAGTTTCATAGAATCCGTTACATACCTAATAACCTCTTTCACTTAATATCATACAAGCTCCCCACCGCTAGCTAAATAGTCTTCAAGCTTCTCACAACATTATTCGCCGTCACAGTACTACTCTTGTTCAGTATCAGACACTTTTCAACTCAGGACAACGATTTATCTCACCCAGCACAATGACTACTCAATCCCTAGACAATGACGTCACCCAAGATACCATATCAATGTTCTTTGATGTGGATTTCAAACCTGCCATATATGTCGACACACTTTTCCAGAGCATTCTAGCCAACCAACCACAATACTCCAAACAAGCACTCTCCAAACTCTCTTCCAACATCTCCTACTTGATCACACATTTGGACTACTATACCAACGAATTGTCCACGTCACTCCAGCAAAAGCTTGAGCAGCTTGAAAAGAATTCCAATCTTGTTCTTCTGGGCCCTGATGAAGAGTCTTCGTCGTCTACAAGGTTGCAATACTACGTCAGCATCTTGAATAATTCCATTTTGTCGTTACAATCCGACTTGGAGCACGTGAATCTAAGTGAAGAGTCCTCTCCAGAAGAAGCCGATGCTAAACATCCAGTTAATGAATCCCCCAACCATGCTATAGATACATTAATTCTGCTTAAACTCGTGAAAGCAAACATTTTGCAAATTCTTGAAATATTTGCGTTCATGGAGTATCAGATCAACCAGGAAAACAACCAGTTAAACAACCAGGAAAATGTCTCTCCAGAACAATTCCAACTGGTGGTTAATAAGATCTATGACGTTACGAGTGAAAAGTTACTCTCTTCAAATGTAAACCAACTGGATCTTGAACATATAAACAGACTCATTGACTTACAGGGCTTGTTTGTTAATCTTGAAAGTTTCTACACCATTTATAAAAGATTTGCGAATAAGTTAGCTACTGATCGTGCCACATATTTATCATCGAAGAGAAATTAATATAAAGAATATAAAAATATCAAAAGAACTAAAGGAACTGTTAATGAATAGATCTAACATGGTGAGAAACTTATAATAATAAATCTGTAGTGATAAGATTATCTATAGAAACAAAACTGATTTCATTTGTACTGTTAAAGGTTTGTATCTATTTATAGTTTCTATTTCTTCACACTATTCTTCGACCAAATTGCTCTACAGTAGATTTACTTATTATTATATTACATTATTGATAGTGTTCACTTAACATTTATAAATTATGCTGTTAGAACATCCCAGAAAATCCTTAGGTGGATTCGTCATTGGAGGAAACCTTCTCCAAATCCTTTTCTTCTTTGTTGGCATGTCTCTTTCTCTTTTTAGCACTCAAAAAGTTGAAGCCTGCATAGTAAATGAAGGAATTGAATGCTTTGGTAGGGAAGATGGCTTCCACCCAGTGGTTTGGAATGATTCTAATGATTATACCAACGGGAATACTGAGGAATCCACAAAGAATAGCGGTTCCCCATTGGGCAGGAGTCTGTCTGGCAATACTGAAGGCTGCACCTCCAACAAACATGATCAAGATCTGGCCACCAGCAATAATACCAGCAATAGCCAAGAAATACCAGTTTCTGAATAAATGCTGAGAGAAATCCAAGTTGTCTCTAGTGATTCTTCCTCTGACGGTTCGAATGTCATCAGCTTCGTCCAACTTTCTAGTCACTACTAATTTCCAGAATTGCAACCACACAAACGTATTGAAAGTCATGGCGTCCATTTGTTTGTCTTCGTGGTTGTTCAAGGCCTTACTACCATGGAAGATCTGGCCACCTGCAAAGTGTAATACGAACGTGACTATCAATTGCATCATGGATTGTCCCAAAATCATCTTCCACATTGAAGTGGAAATCAACGGAGCGTGTCTTCCTGCGGGTTTACGTTTCAAGAATGAGTCGTCTGGCTTGTCTGTGGCTAAAGCTAATGCAGCCAAACTGTCCATGATCAAATTGACCCACAACAATTGTACGGCTGTCAATACTGATTGGTTATTTGAGGATGCAACAGCAGAAACAAATGTCAAAACACAGGCGGTGATATTAACCGTCAACTGGAATTGAATGAATTTCTTGATCGAAATCGCAACGGTTCTACCCCATTTAATAGCTTGGACAATATCGGTAAAATCATCAGTCATCAAGATAATATCAGACGCTTCACGTGCAACTTCCGTACCAGAAACACCCATGGAGAACCCAACATCAGCCAATTTCAATGCAGGAGCATCGTTGGTACCATCACCGGTCACAGCAACGACTTCGCCTGCTTTACGTAAAGTATCGACCAAAATACGCTTATCTTCAGGAGACGATCTAGCCAACACCTTTAACTTAGGAGCAATGGCTGTTCTTTCGGCTACTGACAAAGCTCTGAAAACAGGACCTTCCATAAATGCATATTCGTTCGAAAGATCTTCAGGAGTCAAAATGTGACAACTTTTGGAAATAGCCTTTGCGGTAATCAAGTTATCACCAGTGACCATTCTCACAGTAACACCAGCTTCTTTACATTGTAACACGGCCTCAGCAACACCCTTCTTCAAAGGATCTTGGATCCCAACAATGGATTCAAGAATCAATTCTCTGCTGCCTTCGGTACCAGTACTGGCCACATTAACCAACAAGTCAGCATTCGCTTCCTGAGCGTTGTGTGATGATTCGAATTCTTTGGGTGGCCATTGGTTGATACCAACAAAGTCACGATGAGCCAATGCGATAGCTCTCAAGGCATCATTGGCGTATTCGTCGATTTTTGTCAAAGTCAAGTCTCGCAAGTTACGGTCTAATTTGATAAGTTCTCCGTTGGAGTTGAATTGGTAACCAGAGTTCTTGAAGATGATTTCTGCCGCACCCTTCACGTATAATCTGTAACCGTTATCGATCTTCATTACGATACCAGCCCATTTTCTTGAACTTTCAAACGGAATCGTTTGCACTACATTTCCTGAGCTTTCTTGACGATGCATTTCTAAGTTCTTTTTGGCAAATAACTTGAATTTATCTTTGGCCATGATCAACAATGCGGACTCGGTTTTGTTCCCCAAGTAAGGTTCAGAGATACCCCCTAATTCTAACTGGTGTTTCTTGAGATCAGATTCTTTCTTATTGAAGAAAAGCTGCTTGAAAAACGATTGTCTTTGGGGTTTTTGGTATGCTTGTTGAGCTTTTAATTCGTCATAGTCAGAGTTTTCAAAAGCGGTGGAGTTCAATGAGATATTGGTGCACAAGAAAACATGCGAGTTATGGTCAAGCCTGGGTATAATATCGAGGGATGTAGGGCCCTGGGTGTCTGCAGTGTCATCAAATTCGAGAGGTTTGGAGGTGTTTGCGTCTAATCCAAAGATCCCTCTCACGATACGCATTCTATTTTCAGTCAATGTTCCAGTTTTATCAGAGCATACAGCGGTGGCACCACCCATGGTTTCACAAGATTTTAAAACTCTGACCAAGTTACCGTTCTGGGCCATTCTAGTCGTGGCAAAAGCCAAGGCCAATGTAACGGCCAAAGGCAAACCTTCCGGTACAGCCACAACAATGATAGTAATGGCGGTAATCAAAATATCCAAAAACTTGTTACCCTTTTCTGCAGCAGCCATTTCATTAAATTTACCACCGGGAGCGATGTTGATACAGAATCTGATGAAAAGAATCACGAATAAAAGTAAAGCGGCAAGGAAACCATACTTGGAAATCCCTTCAGCCAAGTTATCTAAACGTTCTTGTAAAGGAGTAGTTTCTGGTTCATGGTTAAGACTCATCATGGTTCTGCCATGGATGGAGTTTTCACCCACGGCTGTGACAATAGCATTACCTAAACCAGACAATACCTTTGCACCCGAAATCAAATATGGGTCTCTGAATTTTATTGAATTAGAACCCAAATCTTCATCGGTTGGTAAATGGCTGGTGTAAATAGACATTGCTGTATCCACTGGCACCTTCTTGATAGAATCAGATTCACCTGTTAATGCAGATTCGTCACATTCAATCTCACCTTGGAAGAGAACAGAGTCTGCTGGAATTACATCCCCGGTTTGAATATTCACCACGTCACCTACGAGTAATTCATAAATGGAGATCAATTTTTGTTGACCGTTTCTAACCACAATCAACTCACGATCTTCTTTTTTGGAATTCAATCTTGCAAATTGACGTTCCTTTTGATAATCGTTTGCTGCTCCTACTAAGACGACGATGATCACGGCCACCAAAATCGCCACACCTTCTACCCAATCAACCTTAGGCAAAGGCATTCCTTCGTCATCGTAGAAGGTACCTTCACCAAAAGTTTCGTATAACCCCAAGGCAAGGGAAATTACAGCAGCAACAGACAACATGATCAAAACCTTATCTTTCATGGCTTCGAAACATAATCTGAAGAAACTTTTTTGGACTTTTATTGGCAATTTATTAGCACCAAAATCACGAACACGACGGGACATATCACTGGAATCGGAGTCATTGACACCTATGTTAGGGTTGACATTCAAGAGAGTGCACAATTTCGCAAATCCGCCCAAATCTTGTAATGCCTTCAAAGATTTTGGATCATGGAGGGTCGTCAATTCGTCTGGCGATATAAGGCTTGGTGGGCCATGTTTTGACAAGGAAGTAAACGTAGCACGCAAACTGTGCCCGGTAGGCATTTTTTGAGTCAAGGGTTTAGGAGGAGGAATGTCTTCATTCAAAGGTGTGGAAGAGTTAACACTTTCATCGTCAGCAACGACTTTCATATGGTTGAAATTCATTTCCGGATCTTTCCTTTCAACGAGATCGATTGAATGATCAGTTACTATGGTTGGAGGCAGTAATGTTCTAGGAGCAGCAGCCCTTTCGGCTGGAGTTCTCGGTGCCATCAAGGATATATGGAGATTACGACAGAAGAACTAGAATAGATCTAGAATAGATATCTAGTAGATGGCTAGATATGTTTAGAGCCTAGCACCTAATATATAAGTCACACAGGGTCACAGATAGTATCGAAATTAAGACTTCAAATGCTCAGTAGTTCTCTCAAACTCTCAACCAATAGGCCTGGAAGAAAATATGGTGGGTAATGCCTATATATATGAGGCTTCGATTTTTTCCTTTGTATAAGAAACTGTGCCTTGGTTTTGCGGCAAGTGGATTTCGGGTTTCGAAGGAAGACGGAATTAAAATTCTTGTTTCCTACATGCGCTGGAAATTACAAGCAACTGAGCCTTAAGTTAGTGAGGCTCTGAGTTTGTTAATTAGAGTTAATCATTGTTGCTGGGGTAGGGGGCTGTTACAGAATTTTAAGTTAGTAGATAAATTTGAGGCTGTGTTTTTATTTTTTCGTAGGTTCATTTATTACAGATATTCATTTCACGTGAGGCCCTGGGGATTTGAATGATTAGAGGGGCGGGTTGGTGGCGGTACTGACGTTGGTTATGGTGGTGATGATGATCATGGTGATTATGGTGGCTATGGTTGTATCCCGTGATTTGCTATTAGAGAATCCGAGGCTCTCTCTAATTCATTTGGCTCTTGATTGTGAGGGTAATGATTTGCAGCCGGCACTCTGAATGTGCCAAGAACTCAAGTTTTCTCCAGTTACATCTACGTAAGTGGCTCGACTACGCCTCCACCAAAAATATCCCGCCGTAGGTGTATGTATTATGGACCTTAGCATTTATTAAGCAGACTCCTGAAGTTTAGGTATAATTCATCGCTGGATGCTTCTATTATGGTGTCGTAAAAAAGAACATCTTGACGCGTTTTTGAAACAATCTGAAATATGAAATAAGAAATGTGAAATGTCACGACATATCGGGGAATGTGAACTTGTGCCAGAACCTCACCAACCCGCTTATAATATCCCGCAGTGCCCTACAATCTCATATATCGCTCACTGAATTATGCTTGTTTAATGTGGTGACGATTTTACTCTTAAAAGTCTTGACAATGTCAAATATAATTTGAGGCTGAGCTCGTATAATTCTCACTCAACATACGGCTATTGTACCGTTATCAGAGTTTATGATAGCGATAGATTCATAGAGAATTTATGATAGAGATAGAGCCAGAGATTCATAGAGTCATACAGAATTTTGATAGTGACTGTAGAATATTGGAATATAGCAGGGCTGAGATGAGTTCGTGTAATAACTGACCGGTGGCATAGAATAATGTCTTTGGACTGACTCTCAGTTAAGACTGTGTCGAGACCCAGACTTGCCATAGCCCGTTACATTACTGGTGGTGCTAGCGTAGCAACTTGATACTACTTGGTGACGTTAGTAGATCAACATCGCCATAGCCTTCTTCTCTAAGTAGTTCTCCCGAACTCGGTGTTACATCTACGCCTTACTACGGTAGATATTTTACGGCCGGATATCATGCGAGTGAATCTCCCGGATATGCTCTCATCATCCGGATATAGTTCTCATCGTCCGGATGTAATGTTCTCATCGACCGGATATAATATCATCCGGATACATATCACGGATTTAAAGACGGGATTCCAAGACACAACGCCAGGGACTCAATATTGTTCATGAGATTGTATCATTCAGAGTTTGTAGTCGTTTATTGTGGTAAGTTCGTTATTTATGTATTTTTTGAATAAAGCTCAGCTGAACTAGAACTTTACTTGGCCCTGATAAATTATATCCAATGGCAATATTGCAAGCCTCTTTCTCTACTTTGGATGGATCCGCCTTGTTCTACATTTGTGGAGGAGCTGTATTAACTCCATAAAAGTGGAGGAGGCGTAGAACTCTTTCAATCTCCTACCGAATGTTACATTCTTATCAACTAATGTCGTACAAACACGCCCTGCTGGCCAAACGGTTAAGGCATCCGCCTCCTAAGTGGAAGACTCCGGGTTCGAGTCCCGGGTAGGGTTTTGCTAAAAACTTGACTAGATCAAGTTATGTTTTTGATATTTTATACAGTGAATAGTCTCTACCTAGATACTACCGCTTAATCAAGTTAACTGCTTGTATATCTACCTTCAAGATCTATAGTTAAATCAGGTTTCGCACTACAATAAGTTCAGACAAAAGTGAACTCCGATCGATAACTAAAGTCTGATCCATCCATTTTCACAATCGTTAACTCCTCCATAAGACCGATCAATTGGTTCCTGATACTACACAGGTCGAATAGTCAACCTCATTAACCGATCCACTACTAACTACTCATAAAATCGATCAACTAGCTGCGAAAATAGCGTTCCACTAGTCATTACCTAATACTGGTCATAGTAACTCCTATTGACCTACTTACACCAATATGGCTGATATATTCGATAGAAGAGCTCAGCCGGAGTTTCCTCGACTAGCCGATCCCTTACAGGACTTTCATCCTTTTCATTTGCATTATGACTTTAACCAACAATATCAAAACCAACGAGACCGCAACCAACGAGACCGAAACCAACGAGATCTCAATCAAAACTGCCGCAGGCTGCCGTTACACGAAAATCTCCGGTTTCTCATCTTATTCATCCTCCCCGTGGTTGCTTCCATGGTCTTGATCCCATACTGGATAGATCCATACACTTTGGAACACTTCAAAACTAACTTCAAAGTGATCGTCTTGTCGCAACAGTTTTGCGACGCGAAGCCCGGCCACTGTAAGAAATTGCTTGATCCAAACTATGGCGACTTGAACTTGTTGAAGAGGTAAGCATTCACAACCTACGACATCACATATATCCGTCACTATTCTGTGGAGATCTGGGACGGGTGGGTTCTCGGGATGATTCGGAGATTCCAGCCTCGTAAATTGATAGTGTATTTCCGACGCCTAAGTTCGATCCCCTTGGACGACGACGACGAGTTTTGGTTGAAATGGGACGAGTCGATGCAGCTCATGTTGGCAATGATGAATTCCATGGTATTCCATACTATCAAAGGGCTTCTTGTGTCACGAATGTGGGTATTTTTCATCTTTGGTTTGGCTTTTACGATACAAGAATCGTGGGAATCGGTTATTGATACTCTTTATAATGTTTTACGCTCCGACATAAATGTGTATTAACTAATTGGAACTGTTCTTTTCTAGCCTTGGGTTTAGAAACTGGTATGAAACTGGAAATCCTAGAAATCCTGGAATTTCACCTCACGAACATTTGCATAACGGTACTGAAATAGTTCCCGTTGCAACCATGGAGGATTTCAGATGATAATGAAGTATATAAATAATGAAGATATGTTTAAGCAACTTGTAAACGGTAAAGACTTTCACAGTGACTTGTAGATGTTGAATATTTTCCCAATGACTGTTGCTGGTGAATATCGGTACTTGAAGACTTGATAAAAATACTAATTGCAGCTTAGAGAATCCTCTTTGGGGCACTGAGAGTGACGATCTTGGCCATAAAAGTCAATTTTAGTCAAGCAATCTAAAGAATACAATTCAGTAAATCACTAAAATCCAAAATCAAAGGAACTCATGTCTGGTTCTTCAAATACACTCGGAGGTGGTGGTGCTTTGTTGGCCAAAGGATCTCTGGTGTTTCCCTTAGAAATTCCATTCGAGACTCCATTGGAGGTTCCATTGGAGGTTCCATTTGAGGTTCCGTTGGAGGTTCCATTTGAGGTTCCGTTGGAAGTTTCCTTCATATCTCCCATAAATCCTCCGTTTACTTCCCCAAAGATATTCTTTTGCACCATTTTTTCTTGCTTCCACAAGTCCAGCTTGATGAACTTCCAATTTCTAATCAAGAGTACGGCCAAATAGTCACAACCCATCCTGGTATAAATCATGCACACTTTATTGATGAAGTTAATCTCTTCCAACGGGCTGATGTGTAGAGATCCCTTCAAATAATTGATCTTCTTCTGTCTCAAATCATCAAACAAGAGAATAAGAACAGGATCGTCCTTCAAGAAACTCTGGCCCTTGGCCGATAATGTCACTTCTTTCAAGTAATTTTCCTGGCACTGTTCGGAAAATTGGTCCATCTGTTCGTTTACTATTTCTAGCGGTGTTTTGATCAACGCTTGGATCGACGCTTCTTTCAAGTTGAATTGCCAGAAGATCCAACTAGTTGTCCATCTATCTCCACTAGCAATAGCTTGCGGTAATACAAAGCTCTCAATCACTGAGAGTAAACTTTTGTTTAAAGAATTGGTGTGGTCGACTGAGGAGCCTTCGTATACTTTGGAAATTCCAATGGCTAACAGAATATCATCAACCTTGTTCGCCAAAATGTTGCAACAATCTTTCACGGAGTCGGCCAATAAGAAAAACGACGCTGCATCGATATATCTGTGTTTTCCCAACAAGACGAAGGCATTTTTCAAAGCTGCTGATCTCCATCTCTTGTCGGTGAAGTCGTTTTTCAAGAACTTTAACATCTTTTGTTGTTCCGGGTGGCTGACTGTTTTCCAAAGTCCCAACAAGATTTGTTTCTTCCGTAATGCCAAATAGAACAAAGATATTCTTCCAGAAGGATCTCTTTGTTCTGCGAATTCATTTCTGGCAGCAGCCTCGATCAACTTGATCAAACGTGGGGTCTCTACCCAGTATACCAATCCTGTTTTCTTAATGTCCTCCCATTTCATTCTGCTTTTGTAGGTTTCTTCAACCAAGTTCAAAATCATCTCCTTGTTATCACTATGTAGAGCCCAGTTGATATCTCTCATGCTCAACTTTGTTTGTTTACTGGATTGTTGGAACAACTTGAATCCAATGAAAAACCTCAACGCATTAATATCAAAAGATGTCAAGAAACTCTTCATATCCTTTACAATAGATACCACGGAAATTAACGTGATTTGCTGGTGTCTCGTCAATAAAGGCAACGAGATCTTCATTAATTTCTCAAGTAATAAATCGGCCAAGGCAGAATTGAACGTTTTAAACACTTCCAACCCTGTAGAAGCACCCAACGAATCGTGTTCAAAATCTATCTGAGGCGTACTGCTTCCACTTCTCTTGGGTATATTGATACTCTGAGTGTTCATGATCTCTTCAGAGATGTCCATGTCTAAATCCCATTTGATAGAATCGCCCTTGCGTATTTTCTGGAACAAACTCACAAGGATATCTTGAACTAACGTCACTTGATTCATGAACAAACATTGAATTAAGAATTGAGGATGATAGACAGGCAACGGACCATTTAAGATCCTCACCAAATTTTCGATATCATAAATCAATTCTTCAGTCTTTTGTGTTCTGTATCCAGCACCATCGTCGTCACCAGAGCCTGCGCTGGTCTCTTTGTTTGAGTATCCGACCATTAATTGACGGATCGTAGAATCAATGGAACTGTCATTACCACTTCCAAGTGTCACCCATTTACTGTCTATGAAGAATTGGTTTCCGCTTCCAATAACCAAATTACCTTGGTTGAGCCATATCAGATCTCCTATTTCATGAGACGTGTAATCTGAGATATCAATCTTCTTCAACACTGCAAATGTTGGGATCTTGTTGGTGTAATCATAACGTAGCTGAGTGTAAAGAAGCACAAATCTTGAAAACCCTACAGAAAAAATGGCATTCGATGTCAGTCTCTTAGAAGAGTTGATAAACGTCCAGTCTAGGTCTCGAACTTCGCCATAGCTTTCAGGGAATGTTTCTTCATACTCCAAAACACCAGTCTTGATATCCCAAATTGAGACTGTGGATCTAGCTTCGTCAACAACAGCAAATCTATTGATATTTGTTGCACCATGGATTCTATGTGATCTCTTGACATTGGTGTGAATGCTATAGGTTTCTCTCCATTTTAGCTTCGAGGTGTCAAAATCCAAAGCAAAAATTCTTAAACATCCTTCAACATCAATAGTAGATACGAGATTCTTATTGATAGCCGAGATGTATGTGTCCAAACCGGCAATTCTATGAATCCTTTCATTTTGCGGTAAGTTTTCTATCTCATACTTGACAAACTCCACTGATTTCACTCTAGCTTGATCATGTTCAATAGATAATTTCCATGAATGAACAGAGTCGTTTTCAAATATTGATACTATGCAATATTCCTGAACCAAATCATCATTTCCTGGAAACTTGGTTAGCAAAAATGCCATTGGCTCATCTTTGATGATGTTCCCTCCCTTTGATGTTACATTGAGACGTTTCATTAGTTTTGCTGGCAGATCATCAACAGAATGGCCGTCACAATCCCAAAGACTGATAAATCCATCTTTATCCAGAGTAATAACTATATGTCTTCTCTTGGAAGTTACTTGGGGTTCAATGTCGTTTAATATCACAGCATTCCATATACCCTGGCCCTCAGCTGGAGACTCGGAATGCGAAACGTCAATACGATATCTCTTTGTAATTGATCTTGCTTTGGACTCGTCCAACACTAATGATTCCCAGGTATAATTGAACTGGGGAAAATTCAGGATCGACAAAAGTACATTATCGTCCTTGTTGGAGGAGTTAGACTTTATTAATTTTCGAATAGATTTGGTTTGACCCTGAAACTTATTTATTAACCGACCTTTTAAAGGTTGGATTTCGTCGGTATGTTCCTTGAGTAATGAAATGAAATCAAATGAAGTGTATCGAACAGTGTTCTTGATCCTGTCATGAAACAACAACGATACTTTCATTGAAGAAGTTATGTTGGAGCGATAGATGATTTTGGGAATGCTGATTGGTTTTCGTATATGTAACAAGTACTCTTCACTAAGCAAGTATTCCTTTGTTATTTCCTTGGAATCACCAAGGTATCTATTGCGATTATTCAACACCAGCAATGGAAATGTGTTGTCAGTGAACTCGTAGATCTGTTTGTCATTAAATGGCTCAAAATGAATGTTATTTGGAGGGCACACGGAAATGTTGGAGATGGTGAAGAACAATGCTTTGCCAGTAGTTGAGACCACGCATAGAAGATCGATATCCTTTGGATTCTTATTTTTGAAAATCTGCGAGCCAGTCTTTAGAGTATACTGAATGAAGCGTTGCAAGTAATAGTTGTCCACAATATAAGAGACTGCGATTTCTTCGCCGGGAATAAAGCATTTTGAGAGGTCGAAAGTTGCCCATGATTTAATATGTGAATGCCCGCTGAATTCGTATGTCGCCCATACACGGAGGAGATGGTCGTTTGTGATGGTATAAAGGATGTCACTGTCGTCATCATTCAAGTCTATGTATCCTCGAATGTTTTTTATATTGGCCATAGACCCTTCGGTTACAGATCTTTTCTTGGGGGAAAGTGTCTCTGGTGGCTTAGTATCCAAAGAGGCTAGTAGCTGTGTTTCGTTACTATTTATACGTAAGCGCAATTGAGTGATGTAGGTTGATTTTGGATGATTCAAATATGAGAGCTCGAACAACGTGTTCTCGTCACCATAATTTATTCTCGACCATAGCTTCGCAAGACGGTCATAATGGCCACTGGTAGTCACTATTCGATTGGCATTATCGGAAATATCAACAGTAGTCACGGGATTCAGTTGCGGTGAAAACCAACGACAAGTATACTTGCTTATACCATATTCATTATATATATGATAAAGTATAAGAGACGTGTTTGTTCCTACAATCAACTCCTCTTCGAGAGCCGCCCATTGCAAACAATTTACCTTTGAATTGTCCTTGACGCTAAATTCCAATGTCTGGTTCCATTGTGGTTTGGTCATGTACTCATTGATGGGTTTGAATAACACAATTTTGTCATTGAGAGATATGGCGATGTGGCCATTGGCGGGGTTGATATCAATTGCCTTGGGATCCTTCTCGAGATATATAGTTTGTAGGTATTTTGTGATTGAAGTACTCTGTGAATCTGAGGTTGGCGTTGTAGAGCTAGTTATGATCAAATTGTTACCAGATCCATATACTATAATATGATGGTTTTTCCATGTCAGTTGCAGGAGACAATATGAGCTCTTGTTCACTTCTCCTGGAACAAAAGTGATTGTCATCTCTCCAGTAATGGTAACCTATCATGGTCAGTTAATCGTACTCGATAATTTAGCGACCGAATGATTTGGCAGGCGTGTGTTTACCGATATCAATATACCAAATTTGAGTGAAAAAGGAGATACAATCGGATGATCTATAGGTCACTTGGGTATAGGGATAATGGGAGCAAGGTATGTTATGATATAGGTGATAGTCGCAAGATGTTTTGAGGTATCTAATTAATAGGCACACAAGTTCAAATTATTAACAAAGGCAGTTGTAAGGATCAGAAAAAGGCACTAGCAATATGCTTACAGAGATCACCATGCGTGTTAATAGATAGAAATACGCCCAAAGATTGTTTGACAGATCCTGTATTGAAAAGACAATTGCCAGAGTTGTGTGTTGCTAACTTCAAGGCATTTATGGATTGCAAAAATGGGATGTTTGACATGAGAAAACGAATGAGAGGAAATGCCCCTATATCTACAGGAAAGTACGATGAAACGTACAACAACTTATCATCAGGAAACTTTAACGCTCATGATGAGATGAAGAAGTTGGAAGTTTTGAATAGAAATTTGTCAAAACGTAGGTTAGAAGAAGAAAAGAACAAGCGTGAAGCAGTAAATCCAGAGAATTAACCAATGAGATATCGAAATTTTATGAAACTTCATGAAAGTTTACGTACAATTCATATCCGTGATGCTGGTAAATACTGATGATTTTGATCAGAATAGTCATGAATTTGATATTAAGTCATGAAGTGCTCATGAATTTAACCAGATTATCACTAATTCCTCGATGGTAGGTATGCATGAGGAATATCCTCGAAACTGTAAATAGGAAATATACCACGAACATAAGGAGTTAGCTAATAAACAATTTAATTGAGTATAATAACGTGTTGGCACCATTTCGGCCGAAACATCCCAACATAATCTGCCAAAATCGTAGTAGCATACCTCAAGTCACCCACTATATCAGCTTTCATCTCATTTTTAAAAGTTCTATTGTATTATCTGGTTACTATACGAATTTTAAAACTTTGTTGGTTATCATCTTGTGGAGCTCGGGCCCGTGGCTGAGAAATTCAGAAGTATTTCTATAGAAATATAGTAAGCTCTAAAACCATCAATTTACAAACATTTTCTCAACTATATCATCACGTAATCTCTACCCGTATCTTTCAATATATAAGCTTCTACTGTGGCCACTATTTCTAGCAATTGAACTACCACGACTGAAAGCCACAGTCTCGCTTACCTCGGAGATGGAGTTTTCACGCGTGAAAAATATTCTCTATATCAACTTTAACAACCAAACGCAATGGCTATCGAGAATACGCTTGAAAGAAACAGGGTTGAGGAGCTCGACCAACTTCTTTCTCTCCTTAAACCTAAACTTTTGGAGTATATTGAAAAAGCCGATCCACACTCTGATAAATACGAGGCCGACTCGTTGGGGAAGTTCTTTGCGCCATCCGAATTGAAAGAGAAATTCTTCCCTGAAGGAAACAACACTGCAGCCGATGATGAGCAAGATGAGTTGTATGCACCCATTGGAAGCCAGGATGACCTTATGGTGGTGATTGAAAAAGTTCTCCAGTACAGTGTCAACACTTGGAACCCCGGATTTTTGGACAAATTATATGCAGCTAATAACCCCATTGGAATAGTTTCCGATTTGTTGTTGTCGATGTTGAATACTAACTCTCACGTGTATACGGTGTCGCCGGCATTGTCGGTGATTGAAAATCATATTGGGCACAAATATGCTTCGTTGTACTTTACCAACGACCAAGAGACCTGTGGAGGGTTGACGTTCTCTGGAGGGTCTTGGTCCAACATCACGTCGATGCAAATTGCACGGTCAGTCAAGTTCCCGGAAACAAAGCTGGAAGGGAATGGTAGTCGTAAGTTCGCTATATATACATCTCAGCATTGTCACTATTCTGTGGAGAAGGGTGCAATTTTATTGGGATTGGGACAGGGAAATGTTTTCAAGGTGGGGATTTTACAGGATGGGTCTATGGACGTCAAAGACTTGATCAAAACCATTGAGCGTACCAAAAGTGAAGGTTATACTCCTTTGTATATCAATGCTACTGCCGGAACCACCGTTTTTGGATCTTATGATGATTTTGAAGCTATTGGAAAGGTGGCACGTGAGCATGGGATCCATTTCCATATTGATGGCTCTTGGGGTGGTAACGTTATCTTCTCCAAAGCTCACCGTGAGAAACTTGCGGGATGTGAGGTTGCAGATTCGATTACTGTAAATCCTCATAAAATGTTGGGGGTGCCAAATACATGTTCGTTCTTGTTGCTTCCACATAGAGGAACTTTCCAACAAGCAATGTCACTACAAGCTCCATATTTATTCCATGGACGTGAGACTGATGACGAAAACTACGACTTGGCTGACGGTACGATGGGATGTGGACGTCGAGCCGATTCGTTTAAGTTCTATATGGCCTGGTTATACTATGGATACCAAGGTTTTGCTGAGAGAGTCGACCATGCATTTGCAATTGTTGAAGACTTTGTCAAGAAAACATCGTTAGACTCTCGCTTTGAGATGGTTTTGGGAAGTAGCGCCGACTTACCTAAATGTTTGCAAGTATGTTTCTACTACGCACCTGAAGGAATTGACACCAACGATTTGACTGAGGTTACCAGATATATCTCAAGAGAATTACATCATCGTGGAAGATATTTGGTTGACTTCTCGCCTAACCCTACCAACAAGAGTAAAGGAGAATTTTTCCGTGTAGTGTTCAATTCACCAATGTTGACAGATTCTATCGTCGATGATTTGATTGCAAATATCATCGATGCCGGAGAAATGTATAAAATTAGATGATACAAATATAGATATTATTGATATAGCTAAAAGGTAATAGGATATGTTATATGGGATGTGCATACAGCTAGATATGGTAATATCGTCCTTATGGAAACCTGATAGGTTTAGCAGGCACCATTCTTTAATTAATGCAATTTCTCGGGAATTTCCGTGGAACTTGCCTAATATCCATGAAATATCCACAGATTCAGTTGTGCTCCATCTTAAAGCGAAATTCGTAGAGATCTCCCTGAAGTTGTCGTAGAACCACCAAACATAACTAATTAAGAACCATGTTAGAACTAAAATATTTAGCATCATTTGCAGTTTAATATTTGCAGCTATTTTCTATTGAAAACTAAATGCAGGTTGTTCATTATTATTTCGTGTTATGTTGTTGCAGATAAAATTTGAATATACCTACCCCAGGATTTGTAGAAGCCACCTCATCAACACCACATAACCAATTCCATCACAGTACAGATATACGAGATGCAAGCAACAACGTTTCTTTAAACACAACGTTACTGAAACTTTCTACCCCACAAATATTATTGTCTGCTAAAAATATGCAACCTTCCCCAGATGATATAAGTCGTGCGATGGAGAAAGTGTTGCGAAATTTCCATGGACGAGGTACTACTCTAAATGGACATTATACACCGACAAAATGATCTTGAACAAAATCTACAGCCCCACAAAATCAACATTGATATGTCCCTGAACCATAGTGTACCCTCCCTAGATCCACTATGATCACTCTGAAAATTACACTAACAATTTTTTGTAGTTAAGAAAATCTTTTAATGTACCCCCGCCTCCGATTGCCCATTTAGGTTCCACCACTTTTCATGCAAGGCAAATAAAAGACCTGAGGGGACAATTTGAGGGGTGGATAAAAGGAAACGATATTTCATATTTCAGTGGTACGTTTCATCGAGATTTTGCTCACTAACGACAAAATAATGTAGCTTAACTTTCTCGCTCGAAAGCTTTATGTAACAATTACTATAATAGTTAATTTATTGCTGAGACCTGATAAGAGATAAGCGTCGAGGAACAAATTCTGGCACAAAAATATGTGGTGAAAATGAAGTTACATAGTCATTTTTTCCGTGTGCACGACATTTTGCTCGTCCGACATTTTTGTCAACGGCTGTCACAAATATTGGGCATCGCCCGCTATTAAAGGGTCCGAGAACTACATAGTCGCATGGTTAATGTAGCGGCCCTATATCATATACTTAAACATATAGTGAACATATATTTAACATATATCTAACACGTCTTGTCCTTTTTCCCTCTCTAATCCCCAGGAAATCTGCCAGTAACCTTGTTTGACGTTACATCGATGGAATTTATGTTACATTTTTTCATTATCTCGCACACGACCCATTCCACCTTTAACTTCTTACTCTGGGGTCTTATCTTGATGTTTCACTGTAAATGAAAAATGCTACCTGAATACGATTTGGTCAGATCCAACAGATTTCTTTAAAACTTGACTTTGTATATAAGCTAATGGATTATCTGTGGATTCTCATAAATTTTATCATTGTCTAAGTTCAATACTACCTCACTATCATGTCTGACGAAAAGATTCCTGAAGTCATAGACGTTCAAACATCTAACGAAGACTCGTCCAAAAATGTTGATTCCCAGTCGGCTGAAGTCGACCACCTTGAGTTGAAGCACCATACTTCTGCTGATATTGCTTCGTCTGGTCACTGGTATGATCGCAGATACTTTGGTATCAGATACTCTTCAGCCATGACGCAAATTGTGGTTCTTGCCTTTGTCATTTTCATGACTCCTGGTATGTTTAATGCTCTTTCTGGTATTGGTGCATCTATTTCTTCCCGTTCTACTTCTGATAATGCAAACGTTGCTCTTTATTCTACTTTTGCATCCGTTGGTTTCTTTGGTGGTACCATCTGTAACACCATCGGTGTCAGAGCCTCTCTTATGTTTGGTGGTACTGGTTACGCCCTCTACGCTGCTTCTCTCTTATGTTTCGCCCACACCGAAAACTCCGGTTTCGTTATCTTTGCTGGTGCCTTCTTGGGTGTATGTGCTGCTGTTTTGTGGTCTGCTCAAGGTACTATTATTATCTCATATCCTACTGAAAACAGAAAGGGGACTGCCATTATGGTTTTCTGGGTCATTTTCAACTTAGGTGCCGTCATCGGTTCCATTATTCCCCTTGCTAACAACTTGGAAAACAAGGGTAGTACTGCCAACGATGGTACTTACATTGCCTTTATCGTTTTGATGTGTATCGGTACTTGTATTGCATACTTTATGTTACCTGTCTCCAAGGTCTGGAAGGCCGATGGTACCAGAGTCATGACCCAAAAGCACCCAGATTGGAAAGAAGAATTAAAAGGATTGGTCAAATTGTTAATCAAGGAACCAGTCATCTTCACTTTGTTCCCAATGTTCTTCGCTTCCAACTGGTTCTACACCTACCAATTCAATGACTTCAACGCTGGTCGTTTCAACCTTAGAACTAGATCATTGAACTCCTTATTGTACTGGTTCGCTCAAATGCTTGGTGCCATTGCTCTCGGTACGGTTTTAGATATCAACCGTTTGAAAAGATCCACCAGAGCCAGAGTTGGCTGGTGTATTGTTTTCGTCGTCGGTATGGCTATTTGGGGTGGTGGTTATGCCTTCCAAAAGACTTTCACTAGAGAATCTGTTGCTGTTTCCCCTGACCATCCTCACCCTACCATGGCTCCTATGGATTACAAAGACAGTGACTACATTGGCCCAGTGTTCCTTTACATATTCTACGGTGTCCACGATGCCATGTTTCAAACTTTCATCCTTTGGTCTTTGGGTGCTCTTTCCAATAACCCTAAGAAGGCTGCTTTATACGCCGGTTTCTACAAGGGTATTCAATCTGCCGGTGCCGCTATTGCCTGGTCTTTGGATTCTAACAATGCCAGTTTCATGAACATGTTGATTTCCTCGTGGGTGTTAATTATCGGATCTCTTCTTGTTGCTGCTCCATTGATTCTCTTTAGAATCAAGGACCACACCGCTATTGAAGACGATGACATGGAAAATATTCTTGATGAATCTGAATTGAAATCAATCAAGTCTGCAGTTCCATACAACCACGCCGTTTAATCTTGATTTGATTCTTCTTTAGTATCAATATGTTAATATATACACCTAAATAATATTCTGTGACACCATAATTATTCCGATAATGTCGTAGCCATCCTGAAAATAATTGAGATAAGATTATCCGGTTATGAAACTGAGATTTCAGGATCTGCAATTATAGATCATAAAGAAAGGTCTTTATTTCCATGAGTAAAACTTTAGATCTCTCATCATTATACTTGAGATATATTGTCGGTCAATTTATTGGTTTCCTGCCGGGTTAGTGGGTTTCTTACTAAGTTCAATCTTACATACTGGGCGCAATCTCACTTATTGAGTTCAATCCACTTATTCCTACTTAGATATGAAATCTTCTCGAATAATCCCGCTAGATTGAATATCCTTCAATGCCGCTAGTAGCCCCGAATTGCTGAATATTAATCGAATATCTGTCTGAATCAAAATGCATCATCAGCTTGATAATTATTTCCGACCTCTTAATTCAATTCCGACTGTTCGAAATCCATCTGTATTTTCGAGGGTTCTTCTCAAAAATCAAAACGCAACTAACTCCACCAAAACAGCGACATGCTTGTGGATACTGAATCACTTTACCTCTATAATCTCACTCTAAGGGCTCCCTCCTCGTATCACCAGTCGATATTGGGGCAGTTTTTAGGTGAAAAAAAGTCTCAAGAACTTGTACAGGTTTCATCAACTCATCTCCAGGTAATCAGACCAGATGTCTCTACAGGGAAATTGGAGGTGATATCACAACAATCGCTACTAGGCGTCATACAAAGTGTGGAGAAAATACGGATACTCGGAACTCAGCGTGATCTACTCGTAGCCACTGGAGACTCAGGGAAATTGGTGGTTTTAGAATATTCAAACTCTCTCAAACGATTCGTACCGATAATTCAAGAACCCTTCGCTAAAAATGGGTATGGAAGATTGAATCAAGGAGAGTATATCTCAGTGGATCCTCAGAATCGTGCTGTGTGTCTCTCAGCCATTGAAAAGAATAAATTGATTTATAAGGTCCAGTCCACAGAGTCTGGGAGTATTGAGCTTTCTTCGCCGTTGGAGTCCAACCATAAAAACCTATTGACTATACAGATTACAGCACTTGATACGGAATTTGATAACCCCATGTTTGCAGCCATTGAGTACGACTATAATGAACCATCCGGACAAGACCCGACTCAGGCTCCTCTCCTTCTTAATTACTACGAGTTGGACCAGGGTCTCAACCATGTGGTCAAGAAAAAGTCGAAAGACTCAATACTGTCTTCTTCTTGTCATCTTATCCCACTTCCTGGCCGTATACGTGGAGTTTTGGTATGTTGTGACTCGTACCTTATCTACGACGATCCAAATCCCAACCGTCCTCGCTTATATCTACCACTTCCATTGAGAAAAGGTTCGTCTGGTACAAAAATCATGAATCATGTGGTGCACAAGTTGAAGAAGAATAACTTCTTTATCCTTCTCCAGAGTTCCTTGGGAGATTTGTTCAAGTTGACCGTTGACTATGATGAGGATAAGGAACGTATCGTTAACATCGTGGTGAACTTCTTCGACACTATTCCAGTCTCTACCAATATCTCCATTCTCAAAAGTGGTTTCCTTTTTGCAAACGTTAGTAACAACGACAAGCTTTTCTACCAGTTCGAAAAGTTGGGTGATGACGAAGAAACTGAATCGACATTAAAATCGTCTGGTTTCGCTGATATGGCCGCCATTGATGCTTGGAAACTCGACCCCACAACTTTCGAACCAAAGGGTTTGGAAAATTTGGCTCTTGTGGATGTTTTTGAGAGTTTGTCGCCAATTTCAGATGCTGCACTTGTCGAGACCCATCATCAACAGTCGTCCGATCCCCTCAAGCAAATCGTGACTTTATCCTCACACTCATACCTTAAAAGCTTGGTCCATGGAGTTCCTACTACTACCATTGTGGAGTCGCCGTTACCGATTTCACCAACACATATCCACACTACAAAATTGACTTCTGAGTCTCCAAATGATGCATACTTAATCTTATCGTCGACGCTCGATTCTCGCACGTTGGTACTTTCAATCGGTGAAGTAGTAGAAGAGATTGAAGACTCACAATTCATTACCGATCAACCCACTGTTGCCGTCCAGCAGGTTGGAAGAACCTCAGTTGTGCAAATCTATGCCAATGGGATAAGACACGTAAAACATATCATAAAGGACGACGAAATTGTGAATAAAACTACCACAGACTGGTTCCCTCCAGCAGGTATCCAGATCTTAAGCGCCAGCACTAATCCCCACCAAGTTGTGATTGGTCTTTCTAACTCCGAAGTATGCTACTTTGAGGTTGACCTGTCTGATGACCAGTTGATTGAGTATCAAGACAGAATCGAAATGCCCTCCACGATTTCTTCCATCGCTATTTCCAACACAAGAAGTTCTTTTGCAGTCATTGGCTGTACTGACGAAACCATACAGGTGGTCTCCCTCCAATCCCACCGATGTCTAGAAGTATTATCACTCCAAGTTCTCTCAGCAAATTGTGTTTCTCTTGTGATGCTCACTTCTGACAAATCAACATATGTACACATTGGTATGGAGAACGGTCTTTACGTTCGTACCACTGTCGACGAGATCACCGGAACATTGTCTGATACACGGATGAAGTATCTCGGCACCAAACCAGTCCAATTATCTTTGGTTGAATTGTCTGACGAAGAAAATGCGATTTTAGCCATCTCCTCTAGACCATGGATCTCCTACTATAACTTGGGAAACTTCAAGATGACTCCGCTTTTGAACATAAACATTTCTAGCGGGTCGTCATTTGTTTCTGAAGATATTGGTGGAAAGGGAATCGTTGGCCTTTCTGAGAATAACTTGGTTATTTTCACTCTTGGTGAAGAAGACGTCGGATTTGATAAGAATAAAGATTTCAATATTGACAAAATCAAGTTACGTTACACCCCGAAAAAGTTGGTTGTTGATATCGATGATCATTCACAGTATATTTATGTCATAGAATCTGAATATGGGATCAAGGGACCATTTCCACAGTATCCATTTTCAGAGAAGAAAGAGAAGAAAGAGTCAGAGAAAGAGTCAGAGAAAGAGTCAGAGAAACATTCAGAGAAACACTCAATAGATATCAAACAAGAACAGGCTGGGCTGGAAATAGACCAAGACTACTTTGATGCTTTTGGATATCAAAAGGTTCCCAACTCATGGGCTTCATGTATCCAAGTAATTGACTATGCCAGTCAGGAAGTTACACAGTCTCTAGAGCTCCCTAACAAAGAATGTGCCGTTTCTATGACCAAACTCACATTCGAATCCAGTAAAGATAACTACCTCGTGGTAGGAGTCACCACCAACCAACGATTTCTTCCAAATTCCTATGAAAGCAATCACTTGTACACTTTCAAAATCAATAAAAAAGGCCCAAGACTAGAATTTCTTCACAAAACAGACTTGGACGCCCAACCCTCGGCGTTGCTAGCCTTCAATGGCAAGCTTTTGATCGGTATGGGCAACTATTTGCGTCTCTACGACTTGGGTCAGAAACAACTTTTACGGAAATCGTCCTCGAAGATCGATTGTTTGAACGTTATAGTGAAGTTGGTACACCAAGGTGGAGATAGAGTGGTTGTTGGAGATCTCAAGCAGTCCACTACGTTTGTACGATATGATTCTGCCGAGAGTACGTTTGTCGCATTTGCTAATGATGTCATGAAACGACATGTCACCGCTCTCACGACCTTGGACTACGACACAGTCGTGGGAGGAGACAAGTTCGGAAATATCTTTGTGACAAGGATATCCCAGCACATTTCCAAGCAAGCAGATGAAGATTGGACCTTGTTGAAGAACCAGGAACCATACTTGAACGCAGCACCCACCCGAGCCCATACCGTGTGCGAGTTTTACGTCCAGGATATTCCAACATCCTTCACCAAAGGAAGTCTCGTGGTAGGTGGTCAGGAAAGTATATTCTACTCAGGACTTCAGGGTACGTTTGGCCAGCTTTTGCCGTTATCTACCAAGCAAGAAGTTGAGTTTCTCGTTAATTTAGAACTCACCATGAGGAAATTCTTTGACTACAACTTTGACGATTTCGACAAGGACAAAAATGGATATAATCTTTTAGGGAAGGACCACCTCAAATTTAGAGGGTACTACAACCCAGTCAAGAACGTTATCGATGGAGATTTGGTAGAAAAGTATTATGAATTGAACCAGGCTACAAAGATTAAGATTGCCAGTCAAATAGATCGAACTCCTAAAGAGATTGAGAAGAAGATATCTGAGTTGAGGAACAGATCTGCGTTTTAGATGTTAGTCGGGGGAGCTGAAAGCTGGAGCAGGTCCTTTTTAGTTGTGGCCCTGCTAGGCCGCTAATTTTGGTCGCTAGATTTTAGTTCTGGTCCCAGTGGATAGTCAAGATTACGGATAGATAACTGTCAAGTCTTCCAAAGGCATCCTGCACCAACAAAGAATCTTGAGTCTTAGCATTTCATTTGTCCAGATATTTCATTATAAAGACAAATGTGAGTGGTTGACAATATAATTCTATAATGAGGATCTAATCATTAGTATCAATACTCATTCCCTTATTAGTGAATGCTTGAACATATGGCTGCAAAATTGAAGGTAGTGGTTTCTGAGTTCCAAACCAATACTGACTGTTCTGGTCACTTATCTCGCTCTAGCGGTGAATACGGTGAAAACTCGGCCGTTGGCTACTCCAGTGGTCCACGGGCCCTTGATGCCTGGTACAATGAGGTAAAACTTACGAACCCTTCTGCCGGTTCGTTTGACCACAAGTTGTCTGGAAAAGTATCAAAGCTTAGATGTTCCTACAAGGACTGTCTCCCCAAAACTGGGGTAGGTATGTTATTTGTTCTTATTCTAATCGCTAGTCTGGTCGCTAGTCACTACCCCTGGTTGCTAGTCTGCTCACTAAACTCTAGTCCTGACCCAGATTCCAATAAGAAAACTGCTCATTCTACTTTAGATTCACTTAGTTCTTGGTTAAACCTCAATCTACTAGTCAATCATTTAGATATCAAAGGTTACTCGCTGCTACTGTAGCTGGATTTGAATTAAATAGAAAGTTTCAGGTGATTGTTTAACTTTTGGTTTAATTTGTATAACTCAACCATTTGTCAAATTTCCTAAATCGTCGTCGCTAGTCCTAAGACTTGGTCGCTCTTGGAGATATACTCCTACTTAAAGATTTAGAGAAGCTCACCAAATACTTGAAGATCCACCCTAACTAAAACTTAGAGATCTTAACTAAGACTTAGAGGTATCCAGTTTTCACTAGCCTGCTCCAGCTTATTTCAATCCTATAATTTACATGTAATTTATATGAAACAACTTAAAAATTGTATATATACAGACTCGCTTTCGCTTCATAATAAACCACTGTGAGGATATTCAACAAATGACGGATATCTTGAGGACCGCTGGGATTTCAACCGTTGTCATTAAATGTAGTCTTAGAACATTTGTGTGGGGGTCGCTATAATACTGAGAATTAGCGTGGGGGGCCCTGGAATAATGTGGCCTCTTGATATACTGACTTGGATTGAACATTGACGATTCACGATCCGATGTTTCTTTGAATTACCAGAGAACTAGTTATATCTAGCAGTATTGATAGAAAACTAGTACATCTGGCAGGATTGATTGAAAACTAGTACATCTGGCAGGATTGATAGAAAACTAGTACATCTGGCAGGATTGATAGAAAACTAGTACATCTGGCAGGATTGATAGAAAACTAAAACACTGGCAGGATTGAACGAAATCTCGATCGCTTCGCTCTCTCGATTTCTGTTCTATTTTGCTGCTCCGGTGCTTTTATCCACACTAATAGATTCTTTCGATTTAAGAGGTGACATATCTGTCTTGTCATTCTCTTCTTTTCCGTGGTATGGGTTACTATTAAAAAGGACCTTACGGCTCAAGGTAGGACTCCCCTGACTGGTCAGTTCGTCGCTGTTTTTCCTTCCCGGGGTTTGTCCGTTGGGTGTGCTAAATTGTACAAAGTTCCAGAATGCTGGAGAAGACTGGTTGGTGTTGGCTCCATTGGGAAGTCCTAATTTGTTGCCGGCAGATTTCGATCCTCGTTCGGGCGTGAACGCTTCAAGAGGTGCAATCTTCTTAGGACTTGTGAACCCCAACGCAAGATCACCTGTACTAGGAGCGGTGGAATTTTGGAGATTATTATTGGAAGAGTCGTTAGATCTGGAGTTTGTCATGAACGAGTTCGCCTGGTTATCTTGCAATTGTGCAGGGTTTGTGTATGAATTCAGACGTGAGTGGTGTGCCCCCGGTGCTGAGGACCCTAAATTGTGGGATGATGGAGGTGGTAAGTTGAATAAATGGTTGCTGCCTACCTTGGGTAATTTAGGAGTGGTACTATTCATGTCGTTGAGTTGTCTGATAGGTGAAGATAACTCGCTTTTGGGGCCATTCAACGTTTGTATTGAATGTGCGTTGTGGACTTGTTGAAGTGGTTGTTGTTGATGAATCATTGGTGCACTGTACATCATATGTGGTCCCTGTAGAGGGTATGCATAACCTCTTTGTGGAGCAACTCCCATGTAGCCATTGTTGGGCTGGTTTGGAATGTACGATAAAGGGTTTCCTTGCATTGGGTTGGATTGAACAGGAGTAAATTGTTGTGGCTGGCCCAATTTTGGCAAGGAATTGTCCCTTTGATGTGTAAATTGTTGCTGATGTTGTTGGAATTGGTTCTGGTTGTGGTGTTGTTGTAATTGCTTTTGTTGATTATGGTGAAGTTGCAGTTCTATTGAGGTTTCTTTGTCGAAATTCTTTTGAGATTCCGGTAAGTTTTTGTGGGTGGCCAAGTGTAAATGCAATTGTCTGGAAACAGAAGAACCTCTTCTGGTCTTCAGTAATGAGCCGTTTTGGATCTTATTTAAAAAGTCTTCCTTGTATGAATCACTAATTTGCCATTTCATACCTTTTCCAGGTTCGTTTGGTCTTCTTGGAACTTTTTCAAATGCCTTATTCAAGGACAAGTTGTGTCTGATTGAGTTTTGCCAACCAGTTTTGGAATACTTGTAGTATGCATAATGCGACGCTATCCAGTTGTATATTTCGGATAACGACATGACACCGTCATCGTTGGATAAGATTGCCTGTGTAATCATGGTTGCATAGGAGTAAGGTGGCTTGATGTCCTTTGCATCCTCCTTTGACAAATCTTGGTCCAAATTGTTCTGTAACGAAGTTGCTGAAACCGATGAAGGCGATTGTATCAAATGTGCTTTGTCAAACATCTGGAAACTCTTGATCTGGGATGACATCATACCATTTCCTGGATATGAAGAGTGGGACGACTTTCTTGACTTCGACTCGTTCTCTTTAAACTTCAACAAGTGTTTGGAGAGAATTTTCGGCAGAATCGTAGGTGGAGAATCTGGAAGAATAAACATCATTTGAGTTCCGCCAATATCCAAAATCGCGCCTGAATGCAATGATGTCGAATGGCTGGGGCCTACAGGTATTTTCTGTCCGTCAATACGTGCCCCATTTCGTCCAAGCACCGAAAGTTCCCAGCATCTTAAATCAAGATTGTAAGTGATGGTGGCATGCTGTCTTGACACCACTTTTGCGGGACCCAAGTCGATATCAATTGCAGTTTGCGACGTTGCACCAACCTGCGCGTCTGTGTTTCTTCCTATTGAAATAGCCAAAGATTTCACATAAAACGTCCAGTTTTGACCCGCAATTTTTGCATATGCCTGGACTTCCGTAGCCAAATTTTTATCGTTTGCATAGTTTTCAGCAACGTTTGTCTGTTCCTCGGGAGTTTGTAAAGTTGAGATCACCGCATTCACTAGATCAGCAGGATCTTCAAACGATGGAAGATCGCTTTCATCAACCTCACTCAAAAGACGTTTCCGTGGAGTAGAAGTAGATGACATAGATGAGTAAGAAACAAGAAGTTAAAACAAGTAGTTAGAAACAAGAAGTTAGAGATAATCCACTAACTTCGAAATGAACTAACAGAATATGCTAATCAAGACCAGTACTAGAACCCCTAATACTTGCCATGAACTTCTCTCTATCCCTTGTAAACAGTAGGGACTTCAAGGAAATTGGTAATAAATAAAAACTCACGATACCAGGACTGGCTGAGTTGATTTACTGACGTTAATCGTTGATCAATAGATTGATAGTTGATAGATCACTGGCGGTTGGATCAGTTGGAGCTTTAAGTTTGTTTGTTTACAAAACAAAAAATTTTGTTTTTGTTTGGTCGATGTGTGCGTGAACCAGTAGTTATATGCAGGATATTGGTATATAGTATGGAGAAGTGTAGACAAGTAATGTGGTTTGATAGTAGAACACTGGGGAATGGTATAGAGGAACTGGCTAGAGAAACTGGCTAGAGAAACTGGCTATACGTAGTTTGTAGGTTATTTAAAGTGTTAGAGTTAGCATAGTATATGTGGTGGGTCGCTATAAATTGCTAGGCTACCATGTCGCAAAGTTGACTTGTCGCAGGGCCAACTTTCGTCACAGATTCTAATACTTAAGACCAGTATATCACAGGGTTTCTCTCTGTCAACTAAGGAGTTTCGAGATCTCTCGCTAAATTTACTTATACCTGACCAGTAAGGAGAGATACCCGATGATTTACCGCTACCTAGTAGGCCTGGAGAGTGGTATTCTTCCAGTATATTGAAGATCTTGGTTTTTTGCACCCATCTCAGAATAATTTGTAGACAATATATTCATATCTATATATATATAACACGCTGAAAAAGAGGAATTTCATTATTCATATATATTATACATATCAGGATTGTAATACTGCTTTAATCTTGGTTTAATAAGTGTTAGATAATAGAAATGGTTGTATATACATGAAATCTCGGCCCTCCGTCCAGAACAGAGTGTATTATCCCATAGGCTAATCAAATTATCCCATCTCTTTCATATATATACTTCAAATTACCACATCTCTTTCGTATATATACCTCAAATTATATCTATTCATAGCGTATCCTTTCATAATCTATAGGTATAACGAAGGACGGTTGGGTGACATCAAACCCACGCGCATCTACCGGTTCCTTTATGACCACATCTACGACGGTATCTTCTTCTTCCATCCGCTTTTTGTTAAGAGCATCTTCACCAATGACGTCGAATTCGTCCTCTGTTTCTTGATAGTCGATGTTTTCTTCGATTTCCACGAAATCGGGCGCAAGTGCACTCCATTTCTGTGGAAATTGCACCAGCCAGAGATATATCATTCCACTGTCCAATCCGGTAGATCCAATTGTACAACGGGAATAGTTCCATTTGACATCGATCAATTCTTCGTTACTTCCTTCCAAAATCTTAATTAAAGATCCCATTGATGTCTCCCAAACGTACAAATCGTGAGAACTCTGACCATACGTGGATGCAACAAGGAATTCGGCATTATGGTTGAAAGCCACAGAATTCCATTGCAACCGGTTCACCACATCCTGGTACTTGTGGTCAATATCAAATTCCCAGAGATCGGGGTTGGTGATATTGATCATATCCGGCAAGTTGACCTGACGAATGATACGGTCTGATGAGTTGACGGCTAGTTTTCTGCCATTAGGAGAGATCACCAAGTTTTTGATATTGGAATTAGCCATTTTCACAGAATGCACCATCTCCACAGTCTCTGTGACGAAAATATTAAGCCAACCTTTGCTGGTTCCGGTGAATATATATTTACCATCGGGAGTCAACGTCGTGACCAAAGTCATGTGTTTTTCGTTCTTTCGCCTTTTACGAGACTCATGTGCTTCGTCTCCCACTTCTTCGTCCTTCTGCAATGGTATCGTGCTCAATTTGTTGACTACAATGTTGTTTTCGTGAGTCAAATCCACAAATACCGGCAAATCGTCCAACAATGACGCTGTAAATTGGAAATGGTTAGTAGGATGCATCGATGCCAGCCAGATAGGGCCATCGAACTTAAACCGTCGTATTACCGCCAGAGAATCGGTGTTTTTCTCTTGATTAACTCGAGCCAAATCCCAAAGTTTACAACTCCAATCTTGAGACGACGACAACAAATACCGTCCACATTTCGACCAGCTCAACGACGTTATAGGACGCGTATGGGCATCTCCACTCAAATGTACTACTGCACTTCCATTACTAGTCAAGTCATATATCACAATCGATCCATCACTGAGGCCCGACGCGACATAATCACCTTTATTGTTGAACTGGATAATCACGGAATGTCCGAATTGTAGAGTGTTTGTTAGCGTCTCTGGATACTCCTTCGCCACCGCAAAAGGATCCTGTAGCGATAAGTTCATATTAGTACTCTGAAACTAATTAGTTCTCTCTCTAACTTATTCCTAAAGACTAGCGAGTTTGTTTTTTGAAATTTAAATTTGATCCGCACGTATAGAAACGAAAGTGTAAGTTAGAATTGAATGGTATCGTTTTAATTGTTAGCTAGCGTCATAGATTAAGCGAGATATTGGAAATTAGCGCTATTTAATTGTTCAAATATAGTAAGATCCATCTCCTATTGATTGTGGAGCTATAATTGTTGAGTCTATGACGTCTAGGTTGGTTGTGTGTATATTATTGATCTGGAATATTGTGGCGGTATTTGGCCAGATCCACTTTTATTCAGATCCTGGAGTTCGTCGATGTTTCTACAAGGAGCTTTCCCGTGGCCTGTTGTTGGTTGGGTGGTATAAGCTCGAGATTCGAGATCCAGACTCTGACGTGTTCTATCCTCCGCGAGATAAAGAAACCACCGGAGTATTAATAGATTTGGAGGAGACTTTTGCTTCCAATCATAGATTGGTTCATCAGAAAGGGTCATCCAATGGGAAATTCACCTTTAGTGCCTTGGACGGTGGCGAACATCGAATATGTTTCACTCCTCGAAGCTTTCTAACCAAAAAATGGTATGGAAATCATCCAGACTCGCTTGCACTTAAAGACCTGTACTTTCAGGAGGGCCGAATTACGTTGGATTTCGTCATCGGTGATAGCACGTTGGATTCAGAGCATATTAGTCCGGTAACGAGTCTATTCGAACATGTGAGTCGTTTGAACGACAAACTTATAGATATAAGAAGAGAACAGCTATTTATTCGGGAAAAGGAGGCCAATTTCAGAGATTTGTCAGAAAGAACATGTGAACGTGTGTTTCGTTGGCTGATAGTTCAGTTGACTGTATTATTTGTGGCATTTATGTACCAAGTTGTGGCCATCCTGAGACTCCCTGGAAAGGAGAAAGAGGAATAAGGTTAGATTATAGAAGAAGGATCAATGGAGGAATGAGAGGTAAATAGTGGCATATGGTGAGAAGTCGGGGGTGAACAGAGTACCTCTAAATGAAGTACTAAATGGAAGTCTCACAAAGTCTTCAACTAACTGAACTATTGACCTCGGGTGGTCCTACAATGTTTTGAAATCTGATAGAGAAACGTCGGGCCAAGAAACCTCCGTAGAAGATATTGCTCAAAAATTAAGCATATGATGAAATAGGCGTCTCCCACTAACTGAAGTACTACTGCGAAGTCAGAAGTGAACAAAGTCTCCAACTAACTCTACAGAGAAGTCTCACTATTCCTTCTGAATAGTAGGCATTATCAATAATATTGTCGGCCCAGATACTCTCGTCACCTCAAATAACTATACAATTACGTCAACGTCACCAATTAATCTTTTCAGATCATTTATTCATTTGATCATTTACATAAGTAGAAGTCACTAAGAATCACACTGAAACTTCCTCATCATCATCATCATCATCACCCAAGCAACTTCGCTTCACTCAGTTACTTGCATTTGTTCATTTGTTCATTTTAACCCTCAATCTTTCTTATTTCTGGATTTATCCTTTAAACAAGTGAACCTCCCTTTCCCATGCATCCTAGGTACTCTTGGTGCCTAGTTACCATCCTCAACTATTTCTTAAGTAAGTATTATCTATAACTACTTATATATTCCGAAGTCTTTTGTAGTCTCTTTGTTCTAGTCTCTTTGTAACCTTTCTAGTCCTTTTCTAGTCCTTTTCTAGTCCCTTTGTCTCTTTATACTCCCTTTATGCTCTCCTTATAATCCTAAATCCGCTTGGCTTACTAACTACCCTAAACCAGCTACCCTAAACCAGCTATCCTGAACCATTCCTCCCATTCCTTCTAGTTGCATATATGTTATATGCAGTATCGTATCCATATCTATATTTGATCATTTATCACTACACTCTCAAGACACCAATGAACACCGATGAACAGCTATGATATACTGAGTAGCAGCTTGTTTGATATACCCGCAAGAAATGTTATATCGCCTCCCATAAGCATTGACTCCAGCAATCAATCTATATCGCTACCCATCAAGAAGCATCGGTTTGATGATAGATCCCAGACGCGAATCAGTTTATCATTGAAATCACATTCTTATACACCCACAGAGCCCCTTAAGCATCAAACCACACAACCTCTATCTAATGAGATCTTGAACTGGACAGAAACATCAACCGTAACTAATATAATCAACTCCAGTGATTTCTTGATGAACCACGGATCCGTGGTCTACGTGGAACCAACTCCCTTATATGTAGCAGTGGGAACATCCAACGGACGAATTATTGGGTTCCACTATCATCAGGGAGTCGAGTTTATATTGGGGATCGAGGATAACGAACACCACGACAAAATCACCTGTATCGCATACTCGGCAGATGCTACATTTATCGCAGCAGGTTATGAAAGCGGAACTATACGAATATGGGACTTATCATCGAAGGCATCGGGATCAGGAATGATTATTCCGTACTTCACAATCTTGCCCATCACTTTGAAGGAACGGTTCACTAAAAATTCACAAGCACATCTAATCAATACTCCCATTAGTCAGATCTCCTTTGTTTGCGATCTGCATTTAGAGCTAGTCTCAACAGACGTTTCGGGACTTGTATTCTTTCACAATGGTATTAAGAAGTTTCTAAACAAATACTTTATCTCTCAGAAGATTCTCGGAAAGAATGATGCAAATACTGTCGATGCGAAATTTACAATCTATGACTGTCAGATGCTTCCACTTGGAACGTCTCATCAAATAACAGACCAAATAGGCTTAATGGCAGTGATTACAAATAATGTTTTGGTGGTGGTATCGATTCTTTCCCTCAATAACTCAGGGAGTGTGCACCTCATTACCCATTTCAAGATCGGTAAGTCAAAGAATGTTTCGAATTCGGATTCTCCCGTAGCAAGTCTAAGTTGGTATCCATGTATGGAGACTAGTACTGGATTTGAAAACGCAAAACTCGTATATTCATGGAATAATGTGTTGACAATTGCTGAAGTAGACAACAATTCTTTGCCCAAAAACTTGAACTCAGTGATTTCTGAGCTAAAAGATAAAGATAAGGCTATTCCCAACGTACCTATCAAGAAATTTTGCCGATGGTTGACACCGAACAAATCTGACAAGATCGTTTCTGTGAAATGGATTTCTTCAAACATTATCTGTGCATTTGTGAAGGATGATTCAGGTACCAAAGAGCTTAAATTGACAGCTCTCTATTATTTCAAACAGGATGGCGTTAGTCGCCTTGTTCCTGTAGGTTATGATAACGTATTGTTTCTAGATATATTATCTAGTAAACTTTCCCATTCTTCATCAAGAGGAAACGAAATTTCTTTCGAAACATACCAAAACTCGATCAATTGCATCAAAGAACGAGTAGTTACTTTGGTGGAATCAGATGGATTAAATAAAATGTTCATTGGCCAACTGTTGAATTGGGCTGACCAATTGGTTCATTTGGTATCCAACCTTGAGTATGCCCGTGCTTTGACCACCGCAAATGATTTCTACAATTCAACAAACACTGGCCAGCTTGTTTTAGTAGGATTACCTGATAAAAAGGAACCCAGAAGAGCACTAATTCGTCCGTATCTCCTTCAAATCATGCAAGAATCAATCAGTTTTCTCTTTGCTCCCCAATCTGAGGAACAAGAACACTATATCTCCGTCTACTTCGATATTATCTCTCTTTTCTCCAAGGATGGCATGTCTACTGAAATCCAGCAGTTATTGGAAGCAATCTTTGAACAATTTGAGAATCACGACACTTTCTTTGAGATTTTGGAATCTTATACAATATCGGAAAGCATTTCTTCCTTACCTCCTATAGTACTAAAGAAATTGGTGGAATACTATGCCAGAAACGATAAAGGAGAGCTTTTAACTGAAATATTGTGTCTTCTTGACATACATACTTTAGATATTGACTTGACCATATCGTTATGCAAGGAGTACAATCTACGTGATTGTTTGATTTATATCTGGAACTACTTGCTTAACGATTACCAAACCCCTTTAGTGGATTTCATTCAGGATTTTGAAGACGAAGATTTCAGATCCGGCGAAGACCACTTGAAGGCATACGCATACATGTCCTACATTTTCACCGGAAGACAGTATCCAACAGACCGGTTCATTGACGAACCGTCTTCTACCAATGCCAAGGAAAGCATCTGCTCGATTTTGTTTAGCAGTTCCTTCATCGCATGGCCACCCTATGGCGACTCCACATATCTACAGATTGGAAGTGATGAAATCATCTTTCCATATTTGTACTCACTTTTGAAGACCAACTCGTTTGAAATGTTGTCTACCCTCAACGAATTCTTTGAAGACACTTATTTGAACGACGATCATCATAATAAGTTAAATCGCCAATATATTATAGAAGCATTGCTAGACATTTTCGAGGCCAACCATGATAGTTTTAATGATTCGGATAGGTGCCAGTTGGCCATATTTATAGGCAGAAACTATCCCAAATACTCTCAGTTTTTGCGATTATCTGAGTCTGTCCTTAATGGTATCATAGATGATCTCTGTTCCAATACAGTTGATGATATGAATGGTGACTGTGAGCTCGCATTACAAAGTCTTTTACCGCATTATGAACCTGACGATGACGAATACTTATTGGAAAAGTTGATGGTCGCCAAATTTTATAATGTTTTGATCAACATTTATGGAACCCAAGGGAAACATGCTCAAGTATTGGAAGTTTGGTTGAAACAAGCTGCAAACAGTTCATATGAAGATTTCCATAATGAATCTTTGAATCTGATCCTCGAGAGAGCACTTGTATCTACCGAAAATCCGGGAGAAAGATCCAATTTGATCAGGGTTATCAAGCTGAATTTTGAACGGTTTGCTTCGTTTGATGTTGAGAACTTTGTCAAACTCATTTCCCGGTTCCATCCCTCCCTTCATGTGGAAGTAATTAATATTGAAGATCCACAATTGGCATATAAATACTTGATGAATTTATTCGATAGGACCCCTCGGAAAAAGTTGGAAGATATTACTGGTATTGAAAATTTGATTTGCCGATATATTGAACTCTTATGCACTTACAAGCCTCAGAGTGTGTATGATTTTATACAAGAATGGTTGGTTATCTTGGCCAGGAAAGAGGAAGTTTATGAAAACACTAAAACCATTCTCAAATCCCACCAAGATATTCATAGTCTCGCAAGCATGATCGTTTATCAAGAGGAGTATTCTGAAGGACTTAAAGTTATCTTAGAATATTTGAATGCAAATGTGGATAAGTTGAGTGATGGAATTGTGGGTAAAATAGATGATAATTTTGATAAATTCCATGATAATGTGGAGAAGTTCACCACTCTTTTTAACCAATCGATGGAGATATGTGAACATCCAGGAACCTATAAAGAAGAAAGTGGTGATATATCGTTAAATGAGAAGCTTTGGTTGGATTTGATCCGGCTGTTTGTTTCCATGGCAGACCGTATGCAACTCAATACCACTATTCACGAACTTTTGAACAAATGTATTCACGATTGTTTCCGGAAAATCAGTGACACCAAACTCAATCCAAATTCCATAGACAATAAAAAGAAGGAACAGTCGTTTCTTACGATCTTCAACAAGTTTTTGGAAACTTCAGAAGATGAATATGACCATTCGCAAGTCGCTACGCTCGCCAATATTCGTGGGATCTTGCATGAAGTATTTGTTTCGTACTCTTACGAAAGTGAGATGCTCAATATCTCACTTACTATGGTGAATGAAGAGATATACAAGAGCATGGACTTGTTGCGGATCGAAAACGTACGTGGCTGGGATATCACCAACAAATCTTGCGCTTCTTGTGGAAAAGCCATATGGGGACCGGATATTTCACCTCAGAATTATCAAGCATGGGAAGATAGACAACGAAACGTTCTCTTGGTCCAGGGGTCACGTTTTGGTGCACCGTTTAAGGATGATAAGTACCACAGACTCCATGTATACCTTTTCAAATGTGAGCATGGATACCATGCATCATGTTTGGAGAACTTGGGACAAAAAACGGTGACTTCTTGTGTAATATGTAATCCATGAGGGATGGATAATATTTGAATACTGAGCGAAGCGAAGTTTAAATCAGTGAAGTCAGTGAAGTCAGTGAAGTCAGTGAAATCAGTGAAATCAGTGAAATCGGTGAAATCAGTGAATTATTACAAGAGTTTTACTGAGTTTTACTCAGCATAAGATTCACGATTCAAATATTCACGGTTCAAAGATTCTAAGAGAAAGAATTTCGTCTCTCTCTTCACAGACATTTGCGACCAAAAACGTCTTGACATTTATACTATCACAAGAGCGTAAATGTGTAAATGCAAATTTTCAGCAAAGAAAGGATCAGCTGTTGATATGTGAAGCTAAGAAAGGCTGGAAGAGGCTAATAAAAGCCGATAAAAGCTAAGAGAATTGAAATGAAGCTAAGAGAAGCTAAATGAAGCTAAGAGAAGCTAAATGAAGCTAAGAGAAGCTAAATGAAGCTAAGAGAAGCCAAATGAAGCTAAGAAAACCTCTACATCTTTAATATTAGTAACGAGGCGAGTCCATTATCTCCTTTCAGAGTTATTTCTCGTCTGTTTTTAATTAGAACGACAGAGTCCAGGAGACTCTGCGACAGAATCCAGGATAATCTCTAGGTTTTGGAGGAGTCTTATGACACTTGAGAGACGTTAGTAAACCACTCTAGGAGATATACTCAGAATAGAGTACTCTAATATCCTAGGACACTCAAGGAGAGATTCTCAGAATAAAGCTCTCTGATATTTCATATCCTAAGACTCTCTAGTAGAGATTCTCAGAGTAACGTACTCTAACTCGGGATATATTCTCAATGAGAGATTCCCAGATGTACACTAAAATGGACCCAGGGCCACTCTAAGACAGACTCAGGATAAACTCAAGGAGAGATTCTAAGGATGAACTATTATATGGACCCTAGGACTCTCTAGGATACTCTATGACACATTCTAGTACTCTTCAATATACTCTAGGGGTCTCTCTATTCATTGTTATAGACTCGAAATACATCTAGATACATCTATTAACATCTAATTACATCTAATAACATCTAATTACATCTAATTTTAGTGGCTTCATTACTTATTTCCTTACCAGCCACTATATATACAGAATCTTTCTATTATCTTCCTATAACTGGACCCTAGATCGGAATTATCCAATAGTTTCTAGACCACATTTTTTGCATCCAATTAGTCACCCGATCTGGCGACTTTGTCAACAATGGTACCTGGCTAAATATAGGGCGAAATCCAAAAGAAAAATTTGAAGTCTAGAAGGGGCGATCAACGAAGTTTTTTTGTTTATAGTATTCATAAGCTGGACAGATCAAAGGGAATATACACAGTTCTTCTCGCTATATCCAGTTCCTAAAATTATAGCCGCTAGCCAAATTTTAGCGATTTTCCCGGCAAAACACCCATTTAACATATATTAGCACTATGAGTGGTTACAACCAAGGAGTCATCAGCGATGATGACGACGATTTGTTCCAGGATGATCCCACCAGAACCATGGAACACAGAAGAACGCCGTCTGGGATTATGGACTACTCACAGTCCCGGAATCAATCAAGAACACAATCGAGACGGTCATCTCAGTTCTTACAGAACACATTCGACGAGCCAGTAAATATGAACTATACGCCGCCACCTCTAGCAGGGAATCCGTTTTATGGCAACAATTTCAACCAGCCCCCTCCAAGCAACTATTCCACACCTCCTCCTCCTCACCAGAGCAGTTTCAATGGGTTACCACCACAGCCTCTTTTCAATAATCAGCATCAACCAAGTTCGAGCTACAGCACGATGGTGGATGAGGATCCAGATTACTTATATGAGAAAATGGGGTATAGTGGATCCCGTTCTAGCGTAAATGTTGCTGGTCGGAATAAATCAGTGGCGTTTCGTGAAACCGAACCAGAATACCCTGCAAATGCCTACAGTCCTCGTAAAGCACTTATTGATGAGAATAACCAGTATGAATTGGAAAGAATTGACACATTCGACAACAACGCTGTTCCTTTAAGACCATACTCGCAAGTTATGACATTCACAGGTGACGATTATATGATCAACGAATTAGAAGACGCTGATGAGGAAGAGGATTTGGACCCGTTTGGCGACGACGACTCGTTGTTCTCTGAAACCGGAGAAGAAATCGTAAGAAGAGGTACTACCATTAAACGTTCAGACACTTTGGGTAGAAAGGGGACTTCCAAATCCACAGGTGTTTCAGTAATAGAAGATGAGGACGACTTTACTCCTCGTTTGAACTATACCAAGACCATTAAGAAAGCAAAATTAATCAATGGGAACTACGTCATTGACTGTCCTGTTCCTAAGGCATTATTGGATACGTATGGAAAGAAGATTTCCGACGGTGGAAGAGAAATGGCTTTCATGAGATATACCGCTGTTACATGTGGTCCATCCAATTACCTTAAATTCGGCTACAACATAAGACAGGCTTTGTACACTCCACCAAGAGAAACAGAAATCATGGTCTGTATCACAATGTATAACGAAGATGAGATCTTATTGGCAAGAACCTTGAAAGGTGTTTTTGATAACATTAAGAATTTAACTTCCCGATCAGACCCTGCATGGGGTGAAGAATCTTGGAAAAAGGTCGTCATAGTCATCGTTAACGATGGTAGACTTGAATTCAACAAGAGATCGCAATTGTTGTTATCGGCATTAGGGTTGTTCCAGGAAGGGTACGCCAAGTCCAAGATTAACGATAAATCGGTCAAGGCACATATTTACGAATACACCTCTACAGTTGGAATTGACGTCGTCAACGACAAAGTCCACTTATGTCCTAACTCCAGTCCGGTGCAGTTTATTTTTTGTTTGAAAGAAAAGAACACCAGAAAGATTAATTCTCATAGATGGGCATTCCAAGCCTTTGGACCCACTTTGAACCCCAGAGTCGTGATGTTATTAGATTGTGGTACCAAACCTTCAAAAGATGCGTTCTTCTACTTGTGGAGATCTTTCCGAGACCCAGTTGTTGCAGGTGCTTGTGGTGAGATGAGAGTATCTCTTGGAACGAACAGTAAATTGTTGGCTAATCCGTTGGTTGCAGCCCAAAATTTCGAATATAAAATCTCGAATATCTTGGATAAGCCGATGGAGTCTGTATTTGGTTTTATTTCTGTATTACCGGGTGCCTTTTCAGCTTACAGATACGAAGCGTTGTTGAATGTTGACGGTGAAGGACCTCTTGAAAAGTATTTTAAGGGTGAATACTTACATCAGGATTCCAAGATCAATGATAACGACGGTGAAGAAGACGATGAAAGACGTATCAAGGAACTTAACTTTCAAGAAGCTGGTATTTTCACCTCGAATATGTACTTGGCCGAAGATAGAATTTTATGTTTTGAGTTGGTAGCCAAGAAGAGACACAACTATGTGTTGAGATACGTGAATGAAGCCAAGGCTGAGACTGATGTTCCAGAAAAGATTGATGAGTTTGTTTTACAAAGAAGAAGATGGTTGAATGGTTCGTTATTTGCGGCTGCTTATGCTGTGTTCCATTGGACCAAGATCTGGAAGTCCAATCATTCGTTGTTGAGAAAGTTATGGTTACAATTGGAATTTTACTATCAATTAGTTACGATTCTTGTTTCTTGGTTTTCGTTGGCTTCTTTCTTTTTGGTGTTTAGAATCTTGACTGCCAATTTGGGTGCTCGAGATATGAATTTTGTTATTGGGAAGTATTTGGCAGTCATATTTCTATGGTGTTATGTGGGTTGTGTTGTTTGTACGTTTGTTTTAGCATTTGGGAATACTCCTCGAGGGACGAAGAAGTTCTACACAGTTATCACGGTTTTCTTTGCGGTTTTAATGGCTTATATGATGTTTGCAGCTGTATTTTTGGCTGTGCATACAGTCAATTCCATCTTGAAGGATCATAAGGACGATTTCTCGATCTCAATGGTATTCACAAACACCAAGTTTAGAGATTTGGTGGTTTCGGTTGTTTCAACGTATACACTTTATTTCGTGGGGGCTTTTCTTTATGGGGAGCCAAGTTTCATGGTTACTTCGTTTGCACAGTATGTGTTGCTCTCTCCGAGTTACATTAACATTTTAAATATCTATTCCTTCTGTAACATTCATGATGTTTCTTGGGGTACGAAGGGTGTTCCAATGGCCAAAGATTTAGGGTCAGCCAAGTCTAGTGGGGTCAAGAACGAGTTGGTTATGATCGCTCCGGGCGTTGCTGAAGAGTTGAACGAATCGTACTTGAATACCTTGGACTCGTTGAGAACCATGCCTCCTCCGCCAGTGGATACCAGAGACAAAAAGACCAAGGACGATGCGTACTATGCGTTCGTGAGAACAATGACAGTTTTGGCATGGATGTTAACGAACGCAGTTTTGATTGCTGTTGTTCTTGACATCGGTGGTGTCGAAACATTCATTAACAAAGAGGCCATTAGTCCCGACAATGCAATCAGTGGTAACTCGCAAGTCTTCTTGACGATTATCTTGTGGATTGTTGCTGGTTTGGCTGCGTTTAGATTTGTAGGGTGTGTTTTGTTCTTGATTTTCAAGGGTTTCCGTCCATTAAAATGGAGATATCTTGCCAGAAAGGAAATCAAAAAGGCTCAAAACAGTGGTTAGGTAATATACATTCCCGTTATAAATTTGATGGGCAATTATAACATGCTACGATTTGTAATCAGCACTATATGAGTGGAGAAGTTGAAGATAAGTGGAACTGAAACTCTTGATTGAAAAATGGGTGCAAAAAGGTGTTTGATCATTACCGCAATAGTTAACAATTTTATAAAGAAAGACCAATAAATGAATATGATGAACATTCTCCATTCAATATCTGTAGCAGAAGATGGTTCTATGAGATCACGTTCTACAAAGTCGTTCTATATTTCTTAACTTTTCAGTTAGTTAACATTTTTGAGATATTTAGTGAAAAATTCATAAAACAATGATAATTATTATAATATTGCGGTAGATGTTTAGAGTTTCCAATATTTCTTAGTCCTAGATATACTTAGTTCTTCTAAATACACTATGCGTTGTATATTTTTAGGACATTTCTCTAGTATTACGACAATTTCTACAGTTTCCTAGAGTTTCCTGGTTAAACGACATTTCTAGAGTTCCTATAGTTTCCTAGCTAGATAATCCTCATAGACCAGCGTTATTCATAATTATCCTCCATATGCATTAACATGAGGAAACGTTAGAGCCGACAAATTTGGTATTTAGAACCAGCGGAATAACTTGCCGACATAATGTTCCTTGCTCCAACGAAAATAATTACGGGGTATTTACAGTTTCAGTCCTTGGCGATTAGTCGCACGAGTCTGTAATATGTTATGTACGGCGATACTATTTACTGGCAAGAGATTGGCCGGGATTCTTGATTAAAAACAATTACAATTCAGAACAGAAAAGGAGCATAGAAAATATTCAGTATCAACACCATCCAGAGAATCGTAGTAAATTAATAAAATTAGAGTTCTAATTAATGTAATTTGGAAGCTTAAATATGAAAACTCGTTATGATACCACAAACAGTAAAGTTTCCTTTGCCCTTAATTTCCAACAGACTTCCGTCCAGTCTCCTCTGATTCCCTCGTTTCTCCTCAGAAAATAATATTAGAGTTACGCAAAGGAATCCAAAGAGGGGAACAATAGTGGTGGGGGAGCTCATGAGCCAAGCGAACACAGTATTTAGTTTGTGCTGTTTCATTGGATTGGCACGATGAGTCGTGTCTCGACAAGAGAGTTTAAATGCCCACCTGTAATTGGTTTAGGGTTAGTATCCTCGGCTTTAACAAATGGACGTTCAATACTCGGCCAAAACGAAGAGGTTGACGTAATTACAGATAAAGAATGGATCGGCGTAATAATGGGAAAGGCAAGTGTTGAGAGTATTCTGGAATCTAGGGACAACCCGTTTCTCTGGCCAACAAATATCCGCATACAACACATATTGATGGATCCATGCCACCCCACGGCCAAGCAGGGAATCTCTAGCAACTTCGTAAGCTCACTAGAGGGAATTCCCAGTAGAGAACTCGTACCTAGATGCCTAACGGTTCCAGAATAAATTTCCCCGTGATTGCGTGAATTTTTTTAATTGGCAGCACTAGAGTGAAAAATTGAGAACGAGATAAGAATTTCTGGAAATTGAGGGGGGGTTCGTATAGGAACGACCAGAAGAGAAGGTGGTGACAAGATGTTCACAAGAAAGAGGAGGGTCATGGAGAAGTTAGAAATACTTACGTGGATTCATGAAGATTCGGGAGATACATTGCTAATCGGAATTGATTCCATGGATATCCATCTACCATCAATCGGTTATAAGCATAACAGTGTAGTGAATTATACCGGTCCGATGATATAACCGACATCACCGACGGAACTATTCGGTACATTTGCGATAATTCAATTAATCTCGCAGCTCATTAAAAAATAGTCTTTATTTCTTTTGTGGCCATCGCTCGTAGAATGAACATTGGCTGGTTCATATTCTCTAAAGTGTCTGCCTATGCCTTGTAATACAATGATATGCCCCATAAGGAGAGGTACGCAATCACTAATTTAACGATGTTTACAGATTACTGAATGGATAACTAGTGCCTGCAATCTTATACCTAATGCGTCCATACAACAAACAACCAAAAAAAAGACTGTCTGTCTTAATTAGGACAGAAATATGGCCCTCTGTCCGTTTTAGGCTAAACAATAATACGTATAATTTTTTCTCACATACAAAAATTCCGAATGTCGGTAAAATTCCCTCAATCATCAAAATATTTACATTTTAATTGGCTAAACACTGGGTTGGTGGTCGTAAAAGAAATGACAGACACAAATTGAATTTCAGACACAATATTACCCATAGTAAAATTTGGCCGACACTTTCCCTGAACGAATTCTTTCATTTAAAAGGATCCTTTCCCGTAATTTATTATCTGGTTTAATTTTTTCTTCTTCGTCCTCTTTATCACTTTTTATCAAGATGAGTGCAACTGAACCCACTGTCGAAAAAGTCGAAAAGAACGTTTCCGATGACGAAGAAGATGATATTGATCAATTGGTCTTAGATTTACAATCCAACATCGATGAAGATGAAGATTCCGACGGAGAAAATGACGGTGCTTCATTCAAAGCCGTTCCTGAAGAATTATTAAACACCTCCACTGCTACTGGTTTAAACGACGATGAAGTACACAAGAGAAGAAAGAAGTTTGGTATGAACAAAATGGCCGAAGAAAAAGAAAACATGTTCTTGAAATTCATCATGTTCTTTGTCGGTCCTATTCAATTCGTTATGGAAGCCGCTGCTATCTTGGCCGCTGGTTTGGAAGATTGGGTTGATTTCGGTGTTATCTGTGCCTTGTTATTATTGAACGCCTTTGTCGGTTTCATCCAAGAATACCAAGCCGGTTCTATTGTCGACGAATTAAAGAAGACTTTGGCCAACTCTGCTTTTGTTGTTAGAAACTCTCAATTGATTGAGATTCCTTCCGACGAAATTGTTCCAGGTGACATTTTGCAATTGGAAGACGGTACCGTCATTCCAACCGATGGTAGAATCGTTTCCGAAGACTGTTTGTTACAAATTGATCAATCTGCTATCACTGGTGAATCTCTTGCTGTTGACAAGAAGCACGGTGACTCTTGTTACTCCTCTTCTACTGTTAAGACCGGTGAAGGTTTCATGGTTGTTACTGCTACTGGTGACTCTACCTTCGTTGGTAGAGCCGCTTCCTTGGTTAACAAGGCCTCTGCTGGTACTGGTCATTTCACTGAAGTTTTGAACGGTATTGGTACGACTCTTTTGGTATTCGTTATTGTTACCTTGCTTGTTGTCTGGACTGCCTGTTTCTACAGATCCGTCAAGATTGTTCCTATCTTAAGACACACTTTGGCTATCACCATTATTGGTGTTCCAGTTGGTTTACCAGCCGTCGTTACCACTACCATGGCCGTCGGTGCTGCTTACTTAGCTAAGAAGCAAGCCATTGTCCAAAAGTTATCTGCCATTGAATCCCTTGCCGGTGTCGAAATCTTGTGTTCCGACAAGACCGGTACCTTGACCAAGAACAAGTTGTCTTTGCACGAACCATACACCGTCGAAGGTGTTGAAGCCGATGACTTGATGTTGACTGCCTGTTTAGCTGCCTCTAGAAAGAAGAAGGGTTTGGATGCCATTGATAAGGCCTTCTTGAAGTCTTTGATTAACTACCCAAGAGCCAAGGCTGCTTTGACCAAGTACAAGGTTATTGAATTCCAACCTTTTGACCCTGTTTCCAAGAAAGTTACTGCTATTGTTGAATCCCCAGAAGGTGAAAGAATTATCTGTGTTAAGGGTGCTCCATTATTCGTCTTGAAGACTGTTGAAGATGACCACCCTATTCCTGAAGATGTCCACGAAAACTACCAAAACACTGTTGCCGAATTTGCCTCCAGAGGTTTCAGATCTCTTGGTGTTGCCAGAAAGAGAGGTGAAGGTCACTGGGAAATCTTGGGAATTATGCCATGTATGGATCCTCCAAGAGATGATACTGCTGCTACTGTTAACGAAGCTAGAGGTTTAGGTTTGAGAGTTAAGATGTTGACTGGTGATGCCGTTGGTATTGCTAAGGAAACTTGTCGTCAATTAGGTTTAGGTACTAACATTTACGATGCCGACAGATTAGGTCTTTCCGGTGGTGGTGACATGGCTGGTTCCGAAATTGCTGATTTCGTTGAAAACGCCGATGGTTTCGCTGAAGTTTTCCCTCAACATAAATACAATGCCGTTGAAATCTTGCAATCCAGAGGTTACTTGGTTGCCATGACTGGTGACGGTGTTAACGATGCTCCATCCTTGAAGAAGGCTGATACTGGTATTGCTGTCGAGGGTGCCACTGATGCTGCTCGTTCTGCTGCCGATATTGTTTTCCTTGCTCCAGGTTTATCTGCCATCATTGATGCCTTGAAGTGTTCCAGACAAATTTTCCACAGAATGTACTCTTATGTTGTTTACCGTATTGCTTTATCCTTGCACTTGGAATTGTTCTTAGGTTTATGGATTGCTATCTTGAACCAATCTTTGAACATTGACTTGGTTGTCTTTATTGCTATTTTCGCTGATGTTGCTACCTTAGCCATTGCTTACGACAATGCTCCATATGACCCAATGCCTGTTAAGTGGAACACTCCAAGATTATGGGGTATGTCCATTGTTTTGGGAATCATTTTAGCCATTGGTACTTGGATCACTTTGACCACTATGTTTATGTCTAAGGGTGGTATCGTCCAAAACTTCGGTGGTCTTGACGGTATCTTGTTCTTGCAAATTTCCTTGACTGAAAACTGGTTGATTTTCATCACCAGAGCCCAAGGTCCTTTCTGGTCTTCCATTCCATCTTGGCAATTAGCCGGTGCTGTCTTCATTGTTGACATCATCGCTACTTGTTTCTGTTTGTTCGGATGGTGGTCTCAAAACTGGACTGACATCGTCACTGTTGTCAGAACCTGGGTGTTCTCCTTCGGTGTCTTCTGTGTCATGGGTGGTGCTTACTACTTGATGTCTACTTCTGCTGGTTTCGACAACATCTGTAACGGTAAGTCTAGAAAGCCTCAAAGTGACAAGAGATCTTTCGAAGATTTCTTGGTTTCCATGCAAAGAGTCTCTACTCAACACGAAAAATCTACTTAGGTTTCTCAACATTCATTTTTTCATTATAAATGAAGAATTTACAATGAAAAATTGGTTGGTTGCTGGTGTTTGGTCTCGATAAGCAATGTCTATATCAATTGATATTGTTGTTGTTGCCCAAACTCTTTGAACCCTCCATTTCTTAATATATTTATTTCAAATCTTAAGAAGAAAAAAATCTATTAAAATCAAAAAAAATTCCACAATATCTAAAGGATTATCAAATACTGTTTGATTCTATGATGTGTTATTTGATACCTTAGGTTTTACTTTTTAATTCATAATTGTTGAATGTTTTGTTGATATTGTTGATTCTTGGATGATAATTTCCCCAAAATTTTGGACCAATGTTCCCCACTGAAGTCCATTTGTTGTTCAAGGATTAGCTGTTGATATCCTCATGATATTCAATTCATTATTTTCTGATTCCCCAATCGCCGTCGTTACGCTTTCCCGTCATTTTTTTTGTACTACTTATTATAGTTTCATAATAGATAATAATATTTAAAGAGCGACTCAAGAGAGTCGAGTTAGTAGATAGAGCCTAGTGATGATTAGCATATAAAACCCTGAATAGGTCTCATGGAATTGTCGTGATTGTCCTTCTAGTGCTCTAATCGTCTATGCAGTTGACGTAATTGATAAGCTGGCACGTCTGGTGGTTTAACTTGTAATTCCCATGGAAATCAAAGAAATGGAAATATTCAAGAAATGGAGATTTTGGAGAACGGGAATCTTAGAGAATGGGAATCTTAGAGAATGGTTTGAACGAGTATTTCAAGTATATATGTTTGTTAAACACTCCCCCTGAGGGCTAGATACTAATTCCCGGATACGCTTGTTTCTTCTCTGCCACTCATACCTCTTACACTTCTTTCTCGTGACGCGTGCAGCACCCAATTTCCAGATCCAAAATTTTTTTTGTGCACAAATGATCCAGAGAAATTTTTTCAATTAGTGAAGGACTTTACCATCAACTACTGTTCACTACCTAATAGTCTATATCATATCTTCACGAGAGATAGTTGATATAGAGGAAATCCTGGAGAATTTCTACTAGTTATATTTCCATTGCATATCACTATCACCACAGCATTACTGCTATTTATCACCATAGTCACGGAGATTCTTAGTATATACTGAGATTCTTAGAATATACTAGATTATCTCACTGAAGATTTTAGTACTGACCGGAATATCCCACTAGAAACGTTAATTCTAGCCTGGAACTGATATTTCTTCAGACCTTTACTGATAATCTTAGTGATAATCACGATTTCATCACTACTTATCACTATTTATCACTACTCCATCTTGTACTGATATCTGTATACTACCGAGCTTTGCTCATTCCAATTGTACATTAGTCTCATATTTTGCATTTCATTACTACAATGTCCACAAACTTACAATCACGGTCGGCATCAATTTCTGTCGAGGAGTCGTCAACTCCACCGGTGCCAGGGAAGTTGATGAAAGCTTCTGCTAATCTTGGGGCCAAAACTGGCTTGAGATCGGCGTCTATAGGGTCGAATTTCTTCCACAAGGACTCTTCCAACTTCTTTACGCCTGCTGCCAATGGCGAGGTCAGTAATACGTCCGTAACCACTACTGATGTTGAAAAGTCCGGTGGTACAGGCACAGATTCTGTCGTCGCCGATTTGGATATCGTGGGAGCATTGGGGAATCTTGATTTGGATGGCGATTTCTCGTTGCCTCAAGATATCGACGAGCAGTCTGAATCGAACTCGTTATCTCAGGAAACGTCTACGTCGTCCACGCCATTTTCCCAGCAGTACCAGTTCTTATATGGGGAGAATAATTTCCAAGGACAATTTTATCCCCAATATCCCCATCACCATCAGGGATCTTTGACTCCCAACCCATCGGTTGGCGGATTCATGCCGTCGGCGTTTGGCCAAGTTAACATTCCGTCCAGTACCTGGAATAATAATTTCATTCCGTCATCTGCTCCGCCATTCACTTATGGAAATTCCGAGCCAAACGACTTATCATTGGTGAAACCGTTTGAATTACCAGACGATTCTGAGACCGAATCCAAACCCAACAATTTACATCCGATGAGTCCACCAACTCATTCATTTGGAGGGATTTTGGATCCCCAGGTTCCCTTTGGCATTCCTCCACCAGAAATCTATGCCCCATACGCCAAAGGAGACTCCGGTCCATCAGAAAGCGAAATGGAATCTTCGAGATTGGTCAAGGGTGCAGGGTCTGGTGAATACTCGGCCATGGCCAATCAGGACGCAAAGATTGCACATCCTATGCCTCATGCCCACCCATCGCACCTCAGTTTCACTCCTCCACCACATGGAGGCATCGCTGTTAACGCCGGCCAAGGTCCACCCCACGAAATGAACCAATTTCACGGTCTTGAGGACGGAATGGCCATGCAAATGCAAAATATGATGCCCCAGCTCGGCGGCCCTAACATGTGGAACCAACATGCCATGATGACGTCGCAAATGCATAATATGAGGAATAACGTTGACAACAGGCCCTTGCCCCACATGCAGCCCCACCACGGCCAACTTCATCGCCACCATATGTCCGTGGGCCCCAACCAATACAACCAAGGAATGAATGGAAATGATGGAAATCACCGTTACAACAACAGAGAGAGAGACAACTCGAGAGATAACGGCAATTCCGGATCGCAGGGCCGCAACCGCAACAACTTTGGAATGAACGATGGTATGAACGTCCATCGTAAAATGCATAATAGCCACAGCAGAAGAAAAGGTGAAGATGCATCGAAGTACGCCAATTCCAAGCTTGAAGACTTTACCGGCGAGATTTACTCGTTATGTAAGGACCAACACGGTTGTCGTTTCTTACAACGTCAATTAGATTTGGGTCGTGAAGCTGCAGAGGGCAAAGCTTCCGATTCTACCGTGCTTACCAACGATATTGCTGCTACCATGATCTTTAACGAAATATACTTGAAAATCATCGAGTTGATGACAGATCCGTTTGGTAACTACTTGATCCAAAAGTTGTTTGAAAACGTTTTCACCGACCAGAGAATCATTTTAGTGAAGAATGCGTCGCCAGACTTTATCAGAATTGCATTGGATCCCCACGGAACCCGGGCATTACAGAAGTTGGTCGAATGTATTTCTACCGAAGACGAATCCAAGTTGATCATCGACTCGTTATCGCCACATATCGTATCGTTGTCCAGAGATTTGAACGGTAATCACGTTGTCCAGAAGTGTTTACAGAAGTTGAAGCCTCAAGAAAACCAGTTCATCTTTGACGCTGCTTCCTACAGTTGTATCGAGATCGCTACCCACAGACACGGATGCTGCGTGTTACAGAGATGTTTGGACCACGGTAGTTTCGAACAACGCAAGCAATTGTCGATGAAGGTGGCTGAAAATGCCACCAGCTTGTCATTGGATCCGTTCGGTAACTATGTGGTTCAATACGTATTGTCCAGAGGAGACAATGAATCGATTCAAATGATCTTAGACCATATTAGGTCAAATGTGATTTCGTTATCACTCCATAAGTTTGGCTCCAATGTCATTGAAAAGTCTTTAAGAATCAACAAGTTGACTGATAGTTTGATCGAAGTTTTGTTGAAGAATGAAGAAAAGTTCAGTGAGATGTTGAACGATGCGTTTGGAAACTATGTCTTACAAACCAGTTTGGACGTAGCCAATAGTCGTGATATTTCGAGATTATCGCAAGCTTTGCAGCCGTTGTTGCCTAATATTAAGAATACTCCACATGGTAGAAGGATTATGACGAAGATTCAGAGTATTATGTGAGATGAATGAGAATCAGTGAGAGCTTTGGAGAGCAGTGGACACTTTCTGTGTCATAATTTCTCTTAATTTCTGTGCTAGTGGAGTTTTCCTCGCCAGTATTAGATTTAAACCATGACTGACTCACTAGCTCATCTAGAAGTGAACAAATACTCAGTGTCCTCCGTTTTTACAAACCTAGGGATATTTTGAATTGTCTCGCTGTCTAACCGCATATCTGGCCTATTTCAGATCCAAATAGACTGGTCTGGTTCCGACCTCTCTTCATATATCCACTCAATAGTCTCAGTTCAATACTGCTAGTTCTACTTGTTGAATAGTCTCACCTCTGGCTCTATCTCTCGTCTCAATTCGCCTGCCTCTATCCATCATAATTCCTCCGGCCAGCATATCTGGTGGCAGGAATGGACCCCCATGTTATATACTGTATTTTAGACTGTACATTAAGAATTGTGACTACTCATTAATTCATCATAGTATATTAGTTTAACTCAATTTACGTTACAAGTACCAAGAGGTTAGTATGTATAGAGGTATATGTAGATTAGTGACAGTTGGGAGTGAAATATAGTTAAGTCACTGACAGGTAGGATAGTAAGTAGACAGTTACTGACAGTTAAGGAGGTGAAAGTATTATTAGGAAATACTGAGTTATGGAAGTGAAAACTTCTAACAATTACTGACAGTTACTAGCAATTATCGGTAGCTACCAACAATCACTGACAGTTACTGATAGTTATAGTTGGGTGGTATTTAATATTTAATATGTACATGGACTAACTAACTTATTTCAGTTATTGATATATTATAAGGGAAGTGAAAAATACTAACAATACAAAAGTTAGTAGACAGTTTCTAACTATTACTGACTGCTTCTACAATAACTGACAGTTAGTAGACAGTAGTGACTGTTGCTAACAATACTAACAATACTAACAGTACTAACAATTACTAACAATTACTAACAATCACTAACAATTACTAACAATTACTAACAATAACTAACAATTAGTAACAGTTGCTGCTAATTATTGCTAATTATTGCTAATTATTGCTAATTATTGCTAATTATTGCTAATTACTGTTTAAAATTAGGTACTTTACCTTAACTGTAACAAATATATTGGCCTTCTTGTAATTTAGTAAAATCTAATTTGGATTATATCCTTGTAAAGATTCTCCATTAACTACTGTAAATTTAGTTAAGTCCATACCAGATATCATAAAAATATATTCACAATTTCCTGCTTCTTCATCAGTTTGTATTGGAACTATTAGAATGTTATAGTTAGAGAAACAGGTGTATAGTTACTGACGTTTATTAATCATTAGTGGTGTTTCATATTAGTTGCAGACAGTTAACGGTAGAACGAGTCATAATTACCGATATTTACTAGAGTAGGCCTTCACTAACTCTAGTGAAACTAAATATGTGACGTCTGTGGACATCCAAGTCTTCGCTAAGGTCTACTACTTTCTCTACCTGCTCTCTAAGTCTTACATTCTTACGTTCGCTGGACTCATCGCTACCAAGCCTGGCCACTCCTACTTCTAGAGTTCCTATATAAGCCCGACGAGTCACAAGTAATCGCGACAAGTCATCGCCAGAAGCCATCGCCACAAGTCATCACCACAAGTAATCGCCACAAGTCATCACCACAAGTAATCACTACCCTCTTGTATTACTCTTGATTCTCTTATACTCTCTGACCCACAAGTTCTCACTACGCTCGTGCTTGTGGATCGCGATCTCTTCGCTCACCTCGAAATTTCCATTATATAATCACCACTAGGCTCCACCACCATGACTTCCAAACATATAGATAAACTTAAGGACAGCCACGGGAACTATGCATCGGAGAAAATGCCCCTAAATGATAGCGATAGCGGCAGCGCCCACAATGACTCTGATAAACCATCCATCAAGAAGCGCAAATACAGCAGGGGTGGATGCATGGAGTGCAAAAGACGGAAAATGAAGTGTGACGAAGGCAAACCGTTCTGCTTCAACTGTACCAGGTTGAAGAAGGAATGTATTTACCAGCATAAACAAAAATTCCGCTTTGAAAACGTCAACGGAGACGACGAGAAGGCGAACGAGACTGATAAACACCTGACACCGATGAATATCCATTCGAATCCATCAGATATAAGCACGAACGAGTCTCCGCCAACTAACATCCAGAGTATCCAGACGAATCCGATGTTTCTACAGAATGCAAAACACATTTCGCTCCGTTACCATAATCCCATCCACAACGACTCCAAGGTGTTGGCTCAGAACGAGAGCAATGTACGACTACAATCTAAGGGCTCGACGTCTCCCAACGTGCCTTTCCCACTGTTGGCGTATCCAACCACCCAAAATATGCCTATGCCTCAGATTAGTTATGATAAATCGATCCATGTTCCATTCCCTGAGAAACATCAGAGTCCTTATGCAGAAAAGAGTCCATACTCAGACAAGAGTCCTTACTCAGAAAAGAGCTCTTACTCAGAAAAGACGGCAACTATCCCATACATAGAGAAACCGATGTTTGACAAAACAATCTTGTCGTATGATGAAAAATCTCCTCTCCAACAGACAAATCATGAGAAATCGATGCATCTAGACAAGAAAACGACCTTCAAGAATGCTATTTCCGACATTCTTACACCAACCAATCCTTCTCCCGAATTGACAGATCCTTCGCTCGTGAATTATGATGTAAATGATGTGAGAAACTTATTTGACGAAGCAAGTCTATTGGTACATGATATTAACGACTTGCTCTCGTTGGATATTTCTGAGCAGATGATTGGTATGGCTCCAGAGAAGAAAAGTCATTCCAATCATATCAGTTCAGATATTCATTCCCATCAAATCTACCCAGAAAGTCTTTCCCATCAAATCAGTTCGGAAACTCGTCCATCCCCATACAATCTCCAAACCATTCAACCTCATACTGGAAGCACAGGATCCGTGACGAGCGAGTGTAGTACTCGACTGGCCGGTTCGGAGACATTTGAAAACCACAACTTTCGCCTAGAAGACCTTACCAGCAATATCACTGGCACTATAGAAATGCCACGGCCCAGAGATATTCCTGGAACCGACGTGGATGTGTTGGTGTCCAACACCGACTTGATAAACGAAGTCATACTAAGAAACAATCTCAGTGGCCCCCATGTCAAATATCTAAGTGTCTTGACCACCACAGACTTGTCGTACCATTTGTATCCGTTTGCATCGTCCATTGAATCCAATGAGGTGGTGAAACTATTACTAAATTACCTGGTTTCGTGTCCGTATTTATTAACGTCGTTATTGGCTATCTCGGCGACATTCCAATACAATCAGAGTGGAAACAAGGTCCATGAATCGAGCCGCAACAAGTACATTTCGCTCTGCATTCGCTTGCTTAGTGACGCTTTTGCAAAGACTAACAGCGACGACAAGAGGTTCGGTAATATACTCGTCAGTCACATTGAAAAGTTGGTGTTGACGGTTTTGGTATTGACTTCAAACTTCTCAGCGACGTCTGATTCAAGCAAGGACATTTTGAGTTTGTGGAAGACCCATTTGAGAGGAGCAAAGGATTTATTAATTAACTATGAGTCCATCACTAGCTCAGAGACGGCGTCTTTCATGTCTGGAGGATTGGCTTTGGCAAAAACTTGGTTTTTTGCAATGGAAGCGTTAGCGGGACTCTGCTGCTCACTTGGAGGAACATTGATGAAGAAAACTAAGGACAGACAGAACGACACCATGTCATCTACAGAAACAGACGAAGAATTAGAAGACTCTAACGATAGATTGTTTTCGGACACTGGATATTTCAATAAGGAGTCTAACTTAGAATACCACAATGCCTTGGTACGAACCAGGTTGATGACCTCGCCACGAAACACAGCACTGACAGAATTCAACCTCTTCACCGGGTTCACGGTCACAAATGTTAAACTCATGGAGGAATTCACCAAAGCTCTCTATATTATCCGTGCAAACAGTGACATCCAAATCTCCAGCACGAGGATCGCAAAAGTCATGGCACTAATCCATGAGGGCCGAAACGTGGAAATAGCACCTGGAGTTTCCAAAAGCACGTTTATCATCCTCAAAAATACCCCCGCCCATCCTGACTTCCCCATCAATCACAAGGACAAAGTAGTACTACCACAGTCTGGATACTCCAAGTATGTGGATATCCACGGAAACGTGACATACTACTCATGGTTTGACTACAGTGAACAGGTCCGCATCAATATAATGTACATTCGTCTCTTGTGTTGCAAGGGTTTAATGCATATTCCGCGGAAGCATCGATTGGTAAAGGAATTGCTCCGCAACACTTTGGACACAGCGTTCTTCATACGTGCAAAGAACTCCGAAAACTACGAAAAGGACAAATACAATATATTGGCCGAAACCGCAAACTATTACATCACCAATGAGACATTCGACAACAGAACATTCATGATCCAGTCTTCGTTCCGCATAGCCTTCACTATGGCTCAAGATATGCTTGATTTTGAGAAGATTGAAATATTCTTCCTAGGATTGGTTAAGCTAGGCAACGGATCTTCACTAAGTGCGTTAGACACACTCTACAGGTATAGAGACATTGCCATGAAGAATGGAGGTTATGAGTATGATGATGATTATGAAGATGAGTTTCCGCAAAAGGATATTCTTCCATTTGCGTAATAGAATAACCAGAACAAGTTGAACAGATAGAACAATGAGAATAACAAGAACAGCTAGAAAACCAGAACAACTTGAACATCCAGTGTAAATATCAGTGTTGTTCTGAGTTTTAGTGAATCCTGGCAGATATCAGTGAGTCCTAGTTAGTTTCAACAAGTCTTATTGAGCTGAGTCCTTCTATGTCTTGGTGGGGTCTATTGCGTCTTAGTTAAGTCTACTCCATCTTAGTAAAGTCTCCTTGTCTTAGAAAATTCTACTGTGTCTTACTGACTCAGACTCCTTACAGACTCTTCATTGTTGTCAAGACTCAACTAGTCAATCTGCTACATGATTCAAGCATGTTGCATTATTTAAGTTGTCTCTGACGCGTGTGATTCGGGTACCTTACGGACCACCTTAATAGTTCCGAACCACCCTTTATAGTTTCGGACCACCTTAATAGTTCCGGATCAACCGATATATACAAACCGTCGTCCATTCCGTGTTGATGTTACATTGTCGTTTCCCTTCATTTCTTATACGAGGTCGTTTAGATTGAAACAACTATATACAGGAACTTCGAAGATTTTCTAAACGACAACAAACAAATTATAAAGAAACCAGTTTGGTTGTAAATACCTATTTTTCGATTTAATACGATGTCGGAATCAGAAAGAACCCATTTGGTAGAGACTGCTAGAGTGGTAGACGATGCTCCTGTCCAAACCACTGAAGTGGTCCGTCCTGGCTACTTACCTAAAGACAAAATCGAATGGGACTTCGGTGGACCTATTGGTGCCACTGGTATGATTGTGGGATTCCCTCTTTTAATGTGGTACATGTGGATCAGTGCCCAATTCTACGACGGATATCCAGCATGGCCTGTTGAAGATCAATCGTGGCAAGATTTCGTCACGGTTGACTTGTGGGGATACTTTTTTGAATATGGTTTACCAACCTTTGGCAACTGGTTCTTCTTCACTACCTTCATCCTCGTCCAAGCCTTGTTCTACGTAACCTTACCTGGTGTCTGGACCAAGGGTCAACCATTGGAACATATGAACAACCAACAATTGCCATACTTTTGTAACGCCATCTGGTCGTTCTACACCTCGATTGTTGTGGCTCTTGTAATGCACTTCACCAACATCTTCAGACTTACCTACATCGTGGACAACTTTGGCGCGATCATGACCACTGCTATTTTCTACGGGGTCTCATTGTCGTTCCTCTTATACTTCATCTCCATGTACATCACTAAAGACTACTCCAGAATGACTGGTAACTTCATCTACGACGTGTTTATGGGTGCACCTTTGAACCCAAGAATCGGAAAGTACTTGGATCTCAAAATGTACTTTGAGGTCAGAATCCCATGGTTCATTTTGTTCTTTACTTCGTTATCTGCCTGTTTCAAGCAGTACGAAACTTATGGCTACGTTTCTCCCCAGTTATGCTTCCTCTTGTACGCCCATTGGTTATACGCAAACGCATGTGCTAAGGGTGAAGAATTGATTGTTCCTACTTGGGATATGGCCTACGAAAAGTTTGGATTCATGTTGCTCTTCTGGAACATTGCCGGTGTCCCATTCACCTATTGTCACTGTACGTTATATCTTTCGTACCATGATCCTAAGGATTACCAATGGTCCACTGCCTACAACGTTTTCTTATTTGTTCTCTTGAGTGCTGCATACTACTTCTTTGATACTGGTAACCGTCAAAAGAACAGTTTCAGAAGACAAATGGCCGGTAACACCAAACTCCGTAAGACGTTCCCTTACTTGCCATACTCTGACCTTGTAAATCCAAAGTATATCAAGTGTGAAAACGGCTCCCTTTTGTTGACTGACGGTTGGGTCTCCTATGCCAGAAAGTTGCACTACACTGCTGACTACGTCCAATCTTTGTCTTGGGGTTTGATGTGTGGATTTGCATCTCCTTTCCCATGGTTCTTCCCAGTGTTCTTCTTCATTGTTTTGGTCCACAGAGCCCATAGAGACGCTAGAAAGTGTGAAAAGAAGTATGGAAAAGATTGGGACAGATACATCGAAGCTTGTCCTTACTTATTTATCCCAGGGGTCTACTAGAGGATCTGGATGGTTTGCATTTCTCGCTTTACCAACACATAGGTAACCAAAAGTACTTGAATTTAAAAATAGAGAGGATGTTATTGAGAACTGGTCAATAATAATGACTAGTCAATGCATGCCTACGCTCCTTAATTACTATTTAGACTGTAATTTACGTGTTCATTAGTAAACTATCGTGATTTTGACAATATTTGTCTAGCTCTAGCCCACTCATTGATTTATAATTAATCTTAAATGGTCCTACAAGGTTATATATTGAGTGCTTTAGCATTTTCCTAGCATTTTCATTCTAATATCACTTAATCTTGCTCTGCTAAAGATACCAATCTTTCATCTATCTCTTCTGGAGACAAAATACGGAATCCGTCAGCTGTGGCCACTCCGATTTCCACATCATTTTTTCTGAAATCAGTTCCCAATACCGAGCTCAAGGCAGTTATAGCAAATTCAACGGTAGTTTTCCAGTCTCCCTTAACGAAATCTGTCTTTTTGAACTTCTTTTCCAAGTACGTGGTAGCTTCTTGTTGTTTAGGACCTGTAGCCACGGCCTTGACTCCGGTATAATAACCAGCAGGATCACATTTGAAAATCTGTGGACCCTTATCAGATTCTTCAGTATCCACCTGACAGAATGTCAAGGCAACACCCAAAGGTCTCATATAGGCTCTTTGAGTATATAATTGTGACAAGTTTGCCATTCTTTTGGCCAAACTTTCCACTGGCATTTCATAACCATATTTGTAACGAAACTCAGTCGCTTCCGACCTCGCTCTTAAAGCCTGTGATCTCGCATCTGCAATTGATCCCGTAGCAACCAATCCGATCGACGGAGTAATCTTGAAAAGATATGAGACCGTCTTTGGATCCAACAACTTATCTGGAATCTTCTTTTGTGAAATCAACACGGCGGAATCTTTGCCGGTAACACCAAGCGAGGTGATATTTGATGAGTTGATTGCTTTGAATGCATATTCTACTTGGTATAATCTTCCTTCTGGAGAGAAGATGGTAATATGTCTGTCGAACCCCGCAGAACCTAGGATGTTAGTATTTTTAGTAGAAGAAAGCCCTTCAATATGCCCTCACGTATGGGAGGGCGTAATCACCGTTGAATCGTTAAAAAACGACCAATTGCAAGAAAATTGCTAGAACCTAAGCAAATCTCAATTTTGAAACTCGTACTGAGGAATTGCTAGAGAACACATTCTTAACCAGACTCAAGTACAGTATCCCATAGTGGAATTGTGAATTAAACATACCTGACATCTCTGTAGTTTAGTATATATATTTATGGAAGTTTGGTTGGGTGGTGTTGTACGGATAAGTAAGTTGACTCCCAGTGGCGATTTTGGTTGATTTTTCGAAGGAAATGTCGTGCGACATTGGTGCAGTCTGGAATCTCTGTTAACCATGGAGCAAACAAGGAGCAGAAAAGCAGCCACCTTTACCTATGAACTACACTATTAAGTAAGGGAAGAATGTTAGAACTTCCATAGAGTATGGTGGGGGAGTTATCAAGAAATGACATTTGTGAGGAACAGGTCACCAAATATTAAATTCGCTTCATAGAATCGATTCTTGCAGCCAGATCATTCGTGAAAGGTGGATTATACTAGTACCAGGAAGTATTTTAATTATAAGTCAAAATAGGAGCAAATTCAGCACAATTAGCATATTTACTATAGCTAAATATCAAGAGTGTATTTCACTCTACCTCAACAAACAAGAGTTATTCTAACTAGTCGCTAGGAGGAGGTACGGTTAGTTATCGGAGACTCACCTGGCAGGCCACTGAATGACACCTTCACAAAAAAGAATATTAGTAAATACTGCTGTGATTAATGGGTCTTCCAAATCTATAAATAAAGTGACTTCAGATCTATTTAGTGGTTATTGAGTTGGAGATGGATTATTTCATGGAATCAGTATATCTTTCAAGTAGATTAATATGGAAACAATTACTTGGTTGCTTCTAAATTCTCCTACTTACAGTCTAGTTCAGGATCTTGATCTAATTCTCTCAGTTACCATCTAATTTGTCCAGACTCTTGAGTGTTTCAATAGCTTTATGAATAGGCTGGCTAAAATGTCGCATGATGTCGCTAAATGTCGTCGAAAAATCGATAAATCCATACTTAAAACTAACCTACCTCAAACTCTTATGAACTTCCCACCACACGAATAACCATTCTAATAATCCAAACGACCAATGGCTATACCCATAAGTGAAACAGATACATTTTCAAATGATAAAACAACAAAAGAAAACACACCTTTATTTGTGAAGGATAGCCAACGAGGGCCCAATGTTTCATATCATTATAATCCGGAAGTCAGTCAGTATCATTATGGGTCGCTTCATCCCATGAAACCCTTCAGATTAATGTTGACCGACCACTTGGTAATTTCATATAAATTATACGAGAAAATGGATCTCTTCACTCCAAGAAGAGCAAGCAAAGAAGAACTCTTGAAATTTCATTCTGAAGACTATGTAGATTTCTTGCAAACAATAACCCCAGAGTTAACGACCAAGCTAACTGATAAAGCACTAGCAAAATTCAATATTGGAGATGACTGTCCTGTGTTCGATGGGATGTATGATTATTCAGCAATTTATGCTGGTGCATCATTAGATGCAACTAGAAAATTGATAAGTGGGATGTCTGACATCGCTATAAATTGGTCAGGAGGACTACACCATGCAAAGAAATCTGAACCCAGTGGATTCTGTTATGTGAACGACATTGTGCTAAGTATAATAAATCTCTTGAGAGTACATCCCAGAGTAATGTACGTAGATATCGATTTACATCATGGAGATGGGGTTCAAGAAGCATTTTACACAACAGACAGAGTCATGACAGTATCATTCCATAAATACAACGGAGAATTCTTTCCAGGAACTGGTTCAGTTGATGAAATAGGGATTGGCGGCGGGAAAAACTATTCTATTAATGTACCCTTGAGAGATGGAATAGATGACGATTCTTATATAAGGTTGTTTAAGCTGATTATGGAACCGTTGATATCCAAATTCCAACCAACCTGTATAGTTCAACAATGTGGAGCGGATTCCTTGGGATACGATCGTCTAGGATGTTTCAATTTAAATATCAGAGCTCATGGAGAGTGTGTGAAATTCATCAAATCATTTGGGATTCCGATGTTAGTATTGGGCGGTGGTGGTTATACACCAAGAAATGTATCAAGATTATGGTGTTATGAAACGTCAGTATTAAATGACGTAACTCTTGACCATAAAATTCCAAACTACTTACCCACATACGACTGGTTTGGACCCGACCACTCCCTTCATCCCCAGCTAGAGGGAAGAATTGATAATAAAAACTCAAAGAAATATCTCGAAAGCGTCAAGCAAGAAATCTTGGAACAATTACGATATTTGAACCATGCTCCTTCGGTACAGATGAGTGAAATACCGCCAGATTTAACTGGATTAACTGACGAGGAGGATGAAATGATAAGAGAGTTGAATGAGGAGAATGAGCGAGAAAATAAGATAGTGAGAGACGAGGCAAGAGACGGAGAGATGTTAGATTAATGAAAGAGAGAATTAGATTAATGAAGACCAGAGAGAGGTGGATTCAGAATTTCCTTCAATTAGGTTGAGATGTTGGATACGATGGTGGATTAAAGACTTTCTTTGCGAGATAGAGGTGAACATATAATATTATGTCACTACATTGACAAGTTAACCAACTCTAAAGACAATTTCATCACAAAAATCTTCACTTTCCATCACAAAAATTCTTCTCTTCTAACAAACTTGATACCCCTAGAGATTCTATAAAAGCGGTAGAGCGTAAGACCCACCATGTATAGTAGTATGTAATAATAGTATATTAAAATGATTTACGCGCACCAAAATTCGGGGCCAAAATCAACTCTCAAATTTACAACACCCTGTTAAGGTCCCTCGTTCCACCACCACTCCTCCTATAACTAAGAGTTAGATAAGAGTTAGATCGTCATATTCTCTGGTCTAGAGGTCTATAATACGTCATAAAATTAGCATACAATTCCAGTTCGGAGAGTTGACTGATTTCTAAACAGATTACGAGAGCAAGTGGACCCTTTGAAAAGCAGGTTACCAAACAGTTATAACCAAAGAGTTACAGTTAAGAGTTATACCTAAGAAGTACTGCTATAATTATACCTAATAAGTACAACTAGAAGTCTCTAAATTTTGCTGAAAAGTCTTGTGACCTGACAAGACTAGTGCTGAATCATCAGTTTCACTAGTGCTCAACCCTTTTCTTTCCTTGCATCCACAACTTGGTTACTGGTAACCACGTTACGTTATAACTCGAATGAATTTCCGTGTCAATGGATGTCTCCACTTTATCTATAATACTAGATCCTATTTCCAATAGAAAGGTGATAAATGAGAAGTATCGAATAATCAAGAAAATCGGACAGGGCCAATTTGGGAAGGTACTTGCAGGAGAAACTGTAAATAATGATAAACCCGGAAACGATGGAAACTCCCAAGTTATCCCCAATAAATATGTGGCCATTAAAACCATCAATAGAATTGATAAAACAAGATTAATAACCAAAGCATACTTGAGTCAAACCACCAAAATCAAACGAGAAATCTCGATAATGAAAGAATGTAATCATCCAAACGTTGTCAAGCTTTATCAGGTAATCGACGACCTACAATTTGATAAAATTCTTCTTATTCTTGAATATTGTCAGTTTGGAGAAATCGATTGGAAAAAGTATAATCACTACTACGAAAAATATCAAACCCATTTCAATCGTAAACCATTGACCCTAAACAAAATCCTCAGAGACGTGGTGAATGGTCTCGAATATTTGCATCTCTGCAAGAATATCATTCATAGGGATCTCAAACCATCAAATCTACTAATAAATAGCGACAACACCATCAAAATCTCTGACTTTGGTGTGAGTTTAATCTTGGAAAATAATGCCAACGATGCAAAAGAATTGGGTAAAACAATGGGAACCCCGGCATTCTTTGCACCTGAATTATGTCAGTTCGTTCACAATCGATTATCTATGATCACCAATGAAAACCATAAGGAAAATAAGGTTATAATCGATTCGAGAATAGATCTTTGGTCCGTGGGAGTGATTCTGTACTGTTTGATCTTTAATGATTTGCCTTTCAATGGGTTTAACGAGTTTGAATTGTTCAAGAATATTGTACGAGACGAACTAAAATTCCCAAAGATTAAACAAAGTTCTAAAGTTACAGATGTAGACATTGAAGAAATGAAATTGTTGAAAGATTTGATAAAAAAATTGTTGGTCAAAGATCCAGATCAGAGAATAAGTTTAAATGATATAAAGAACCACGAGTTTACAACGTTTGATTTGAATGGAAATGAGAAAATAAAGTTTTTAAACTTCAACAAAGCAATATTTAAAGACATAACCAAGAAAGAGGAGATCAAACAGCAAGAGGAGAGGAATGGAATGTCTGATAAAAACGGAGATCTTGGAATATCATCCAAGATTAAAGGATTCTTTTCATCCAAACCAGACATTTCACAACCAGTTCCTACATCTATAGTTCTTGAAACTCATACTAAAAATATTGAAATAGATATGCTAGGACATTTGGAACCTGTTGACGATTTGCTAGACTCATACCTTGACGACTCGTCGTCTTTAGGAAGTGATGATGATGTAGTGGAAGTTGATACTACTAATCTTCTAGAATCATTGAATGAAGCAGATGAAGTATTGCTAGGATCAGGACTACTGAAATCGAATAGATATGATGCCCATCAGAACTCAATAGAAGAACTCAAAGCTGACCCAAGAGAATATATGGTTGTTCCGGACTTAATTGACTATAAACCGAAGCGAGAGTCAAGAGAAAGAGCGATTTCTTTAACAAAAGAAGACTTTGAATCTGATCTAAAAGAACGGGAATCAATTATATCACTGAAAAGTTCACTATCAACCTCAACATATCGTACATCTCGTGATAGTAGACAAAAGCCAAAACCATTAATATTAAAACACACTTCATTTATCAGTTCAAAGGATTCACCATCTCGAAAATCAAGTCAGAATTCATTCTACAACTACAGAGTGACAAATACTCCAAGTGCTACGAACCCATCGACGCCAATAGACTCCATTAATCTTTCGTCACCCATAAGTGTACATGGTGGAAGCAACCCGAACACGCCCACCAATAATAATTCAGTTACTATTGGAGCCAGCTCGCCGTCTTCATTTAAATCCATGAAGTCGATATTTAGTCCGTCCCGAAGATTTTTCTCCAGAAATAAACCAAAGAAGGAAAAGAAATACGAAAAAGAGGCTGAAACAAAGCCTACAATTATCTCGCTCTCTTCACCAGCCAAAAAGGTGACGAATAAATTGGGAGTGGAAGAGACGAAAAAGAAGTATACCGATTTGCTCGAGCCTCCTCCGATATTTGGGCTCAACGTCGCACATCCAGCGCCTGTTAAAGAGGTGTCAAAGAGTAGTGAAAATAATTCACAATCTTCAAGTTTGTTCACGAGTCCGACTTCTGTGTTCAATGATTCGGTTTCGAGAAAAAACTCAGTAGCATCTGTCAACTCTACGGGATACGGACTAAGACGGATCACAAGTTCGAGTTCGTCGCTTAATTTGAACCTATACCTAACAGATGATAGTTACTCACTCACCTCGGTGAAGAATATTGGTTCTAGTGGTAATTCAAGCGCCAAGTACTCTCTCTTGAACGAGAGAAGTAGTTTAAGAGACTCGGAACAAAGACAAGACTCAGATGTAAGAAAACATGGGGAGCAGAGAAATTATCGCGACTCTAGTGGTAGTGAAGGAAGTTTTGTGATTGAAAATAGCGAACACTATGACCGAGGTCTTCAATACAGAAATACCAAGGAATACGAGTACGAGCATAAGAGCTTCCTTGGAGATAGTGGCCATGCTACAGACCAATCTGACGACTACGATGAGTTCACTGAGACTTTGATCTTACAAGACGATGCAGTAGGTCCACGTAAGAACATGCATAAATATAAGAACATGCACAATTATTTAGACGATTTGGAATAGGATACTTTATAGAACCAAAGCGCATGAAATAATCGTCCTTTATCGTCGTCTAGACACACTAAGTAGTGAAATCTGGAATAGTGCACAGTTACATCGTCTACAGACACAAAATCGTAATCGTGGAATGTGAAATCAGGATAACAATCGACATGCAGATCGGGATTAAGGCTAGTTCCTGCAACATAAACGATATTAACCCTTACAAACGCGATCGGTTGTAAATCTTTGTTCTCGGTCGTCGGTGAAGAAATTAGATTAAGCAATTTAGTATGTAAATTCTATGATGAATTTGTGAAAAGCTGTGATACATTAGAGCTCACTGCTACTGAAAATACTGAGAATACTGAGAAAATTCAGAATAAGCAACTTGGCGGTGGAGCTCGCTTCAGCATCGAAGGACATTCCGATCGATAATTGGATAATTGGCTAGCACCGTCAAATTATGCATGTACTGAAATTTCACTAAGTGTTTTTGTACTGAAATTTGGCCGCAAATATTTTCTAGCAAAAAAGTATTGATAAATTGGTAGACTGGTGGACTGGTTTCTAAAATTTTCTATACAAATATCTTCTACACTATCTCCTACTATTATTATATTTATATATTTATGGTGTGACTAAAGAATATCTTATTCAGTTCTATTCATAGAGCTTTGTTACTAATTACTAATACATAATTATATGCAGGGCCTTTTTATCCCCAAGCCTCCGAGTCTACTAGCCTAATTTTCTGTGTAGCATCGTTTAAAATGTCTGGTTTGTGTATGCATATATTACTTCTATTGTCTAGCATATGATAGTTGGAGACTTTTCTGTTATTCTATTACGAGCCTTAAATTTTATGCCCTGTTATTTGCAATCAACTCAAACTTGAATATATGTAAGAGCGATTTGGTAAGTAGCCGCGTATTACCAGAATGATCCTGTTTCATTGTATATAAAGATCCCCGTAAGTATAAGGTGAGGTGCATTGGCTAACATATTGGGAAGGCTCTGCTCAGTATTGATCTCCATTGAATACTTGTAACAAATCAATACTTCGCTCTCTCATTATCACCTTTTGGTTTGACGACGTCATGGTATTCTGATCTACCAGTTCAACAAGCGGCCAACATGCTTATCTACTACATATCGCTTATTTCACAGATGAATCTAAAGAACCGCAAACCTACAGGAATTTCTGAAATTTCTCTGGTTCGCGTGGTATACTTCTAAGTGCATGATAAAATAATTCGCGGAGGATCTCCGAATCTACAAAAAATATCTAGAGTTCATTAATTAAAGGACAAGTACTCTCTACATATCAATCTATATATAAATCTATATATATATCTATATATACGGTTCAGTCTCTCCACTACGATAGCCTCTACCTCTCAAGGCAGCCGTGTCTTGTCTGTTTTATTACAGACTCAAATGTTCTATTGCATCATTTGAAAGACCAAAGGGGAATTTTGTGCAACATTCCATATCCGGCTTGATTCAAAATAAATACTCGCATTCAAGCACACCACGACTAGAGGTGAAGAAATGCCGAAACCAGGGATACCAGACAACTTGCACACTATCCCGGAACTATACACATTGGAACTGTACACATCATTGTAGTACTATACACATGATTCTAGAACTATTCACTTTATCCTGGTACAAATATATATATATCTGGTAGAATGTACGACGCACTACGATTTCATCAGGGCCCACCGTTCTAACAAGACAGACAACGTCAGCTATTCACCTCTCTCATACATCTCCACATACACTTTGTGAGGATGAAATTCTTTATGTTTATGTTTATGTTTACATTTTCAGTTACTGAATCTTAGAACACGGTTATTTGCTATTTTGCTTTGTGTGTCTTTGTGTCGTTTCTTTGTATATATATTCTTCTTTGTTCATCACCAAAGATGTTCCTAAGCTTGAACCGAGAATATACTGGATCTAACTCGACGTCGCTAGACTATATCAGTTTAGATACACATACATACCCGAACAGGATCCATTTCCATCTCTATTTTTGTGCAAATCAACATTTTTCATTCACACACCACAGGTCGCGTCCTGTAGCACATATATTTTTTATCTGGACGGAGAGGAATCTAGAAAAGGTGTCATCTCATCTATCCTGACAACCGTATCTAATATAGTTGCAGATATTCTGAATCAGGATAATAGGAAAATTGCTCCTCCCTAGAAACCCTCTTTTACTGGATTATATAGATTTGAGTTGAATCATTGAATCAACCCACTGAAACATCCACGAGACATTGAAAGCCTCTGTATTGAAACATATTTCTTGAATATTTAACTTCTTGAAACAATTCTAATCACCGAGTCATCTCTGTTTAATCACCTCTAGTGAATTCTAAACGTTTGTTGCTATTTCCAACACCTCCACATCCTGTTGCATCTGGGTTGTCGTGGAAGTTTGAAACGAAAAAAGCCTAGCTCGAAAAAATCTGGTTACTTAAATATCCTTAAACTTCCTCTTCTCCTTAGGATGTTGAAGAATGAAGAGTTTCTTATGAACATCTTTATATCTGGCACTGGTGATACTCTTGACAGTGGTCTGTCTACGCTGAAGTTTTCGAATTTCAATGAATTGTCTTCAGCGTCTAATAAAAGGGTACGTCCTAAAAGTTCATACTTTGAGGAATACAACGAGTATAAAGATGATTATGAAGGCGATGAGAAATTGATTCATTCAGACATTTACCCTAATGATGAATATAGCGAGAATTCTGTTTATTCTCAAATTAAAGAGTCAACTTATTCCCAAACTAAAGACTCAACCTATTCCCAAACTAAAGACCCTACTAATTACTCTCAATCATTCTCTCACAAAGAATCCATCTTCTCAAATTCAAAAAGTCTCTCTAAACATCAATCATCTTCACATAAATCACATAATCCAACCCAATGTTCATCTAATTCCCCATCCACTGGAAATATTCCCACTTCTTCCCCATTGAAGGCTTTGGAATGCAACGATTTTCTTAGTACTTCACCTTTACTCAACAGAAAGCCGCTCAAAAACCTTTCTAATATTGTCTTGCCAAATATGAAGAAGAAATTTACAATGTCTACGAAAAACCTTACACGATCCATGTCGTCAGTTGCAAGATCAACCCCATTTTTTTCCAGTCAAGTTAAACATAACGAGAAAGTGACAATTAACGAACAAAAACAACAAACACATAATGAACAAGTTACTAATGATCCGGAATCAACAATGTTTAATGAACCTAATGAACCCTTAACATCCAACACCATTTCGCCCCATATCGATTCATCACCTACGCAACAAAAAGACTCAAGGACCATTCGTAGAATTCATTCAATGTACCAAACAACTCAGGAGAAAGAGTGCTTCCGTATGGAAGACAATTCTCATTTGAAAAATACTACAATCACAACGTTTACACTGGACAAGGACCATCTACCCAGAATCGATGAAGAACAATTACTCAGAATTTTGAAGGGTCAACACAATCAGGACTTCGACGAATATATTGTTGTAGATTGCAGATTCAACTATGAGTTTGATGGTGGACATATCAATGGAGCAATCAACATTTCAAGCCAAGATGAGTTGGAATCCAAATTCATCAATAGCAACATAGCTAAATCCAAAAAACAACTCTTGATTTTCCATTGTGAATTCAGTTTATTCAGAGGACCAACCATGGCAGGATACTTGAGAAAATGTGATCGTAGTCTAAACCGTGATTCTTACCCATTGCTTTCGTTTCCAGACATTGTTATATTGGATGGTGGATACAAGCAATTTTTCTTGAAATACGGTAACTATTGCTTTCCCCAAGGATATATTGAAATGAAGGATAGTAATCACGAGAAAAACTGTGAATCCCAAATGAATAAAGTCAGATTAGAGAGTAAACTTACCAGAGCAAAGTCTCATAATCATTTCCATTCTGAAAGCAAACCATTTCCTGGCCATAGCAGATCACAATCGTATACCACAATTTCAAGTGAAAAGGTTGTAAAGAGACAAAAATCAAATTCAAAATTCAAGAACATAAACGGCCTACGCCTTGATAACAGGTTATCAAGAGCATCGACTTTTTCAAACGATCAATCCTTATTTAATTCAGGAAATTCTTCAGATTTGCCTTCGCCAATCTTTGGACATTATTCATCTACTTCTCAAAATAAGCCATTATTAGATGATGATTTTCAACCACCTTCAGCATCATTTAGAGGCCATAGAAACTCATATTCAGGAAACTTTTCGTCATCATCGACATCAATTAATTCACCATCTTCATCAATTTGTTCAGATACTGGATTTTCTTCTTCGGAATCATTAGCTGCGTCATATTCTTCGCCAATTGGGGAATTTTCGGAGTATTTCGAATCTAAAAACTTGACTAATTACATGAAGTCTTCAAACATTGCAAATAATCATAGTACATCTACTCTTACAAACTTTATGAGTCCGATGACAAGAAAACCAAGTGGACAGTTACCTCTGTTACCTAACCGATTGAACAATATTAGTAATGCTACTATTAATATAATTAATCAGAACGTAACGAGTCTGAACTCTCCAAGCATGGCAAATCAGAATCCTACATTCAAATTCCCAACTCTTAAACAAAAGGGATCTCGTCAAAGTCTCAATAGAATTTCCACTAATTCAAATCAATCATTGTCTTCGACTAATGTTGTCAATTCTGGAAATTCTAATAATGGATCAAGATCCGTCACTTCAACTCCAAACGTCATCTCTTCGCCAATAATCAGTTCGCCATTGTCTACGGCAACTCCTATGTCTACTCTTGATTCAACTGTTTCTATGCACGCATCTTCGATCCTTGATCCCATCAATGATACGTCGGTGGAATTTACTGTCCCCTTCAGTTCTAAACGCAACTATCATTCTAGAAAAGCTTCTGGTTCGTTATTATCTGCAGGCGGAGGACTCTATAATTCCATCACGTTAGACTTGTACGACGCAGATGAGCACGAAGATGAAGAGCGAAACAATGTTTATTGGAGAAGAAGTAGTTTGGCCATTGACGAAGAAGACGATGATGAGAATGAAGGAACAATAACGGAAGTAAAGATCCCAACCTATTTTCAAAAGAGTCCATTTAGTTGATAAACAATTAATGAAGAATTCGGGCCTGTGAATTTAATTTCTTGAGAACTCTGCGCGATTTCACAAGATTCTCCATGGCACTATAATGTCACACAGTCACAGAACTTACTCTAATTCATTGAATATGTTGTGTTTATAATAACACTCCAATAACTAATAAGAATTATGAAAGATGAATATGAATTGTAGAGTAAAGTATAATAAACTAAGAGATTGTAGAGGTTTGAAAGCGTTTAGGTAGAAGTTATTAACAGAACAATGTTCTTCAATTGAACATGGTATTTGAACCAACAGAGCTTAACATTTTGGAGGTTTCTCTCGAAAGAGATATACACATTACGAACAATAGGTTACTTTGGACTAACCATAATAGACAGCAAACTAACGGGAAAATGATATTTGTTTAATTTTACCAGAGTGTGAATTCATTTATTGTAACCACTCGAACTCTCGATATTTTATTTTAGTTGAACAAATATAGAAAATTATGAAAACAGAAGTACGTACATGGAAAGAAGAAGGTTGGAACACGACGAAGAAGTGTAGATGGGACGGTACGCGGCTAATAGAAGAGTCTAAAGACGAGACTACGGCGAAAGTAGACGAGACGGCGATGTAATAATACGGGAGATAGAGATGGGTAATAAAAAGAAAAATCGTCATCTTCTCATTGAAGAGGTAGTTCTATTCCTTTTTGAATATCTAGAAATTGCAACGTCGTAAACACAACTCGAGGGCTAAACTGCACATGGTCGCCTTTAGTGTTTTGCTACATTCAGGAAATAGCACAAAGAACGGATGCAAATAATGCCTGCTTCGGGACGTTTCATACTCCGATACTTTAATGGATGCAAATAATGCTCGTAGCTGGGTCGATACATAATTCCGATAATTCGAGCGTTGGAGTCCCTACCGGAAAAACTACTTCAAATTGCTCTTCTCTATCAGTCAACTTAAGCCTAAGAATGCAGGAGTGGAAGAGCGGTGGACATTCAAAATCCAACTATTTTATTGCTACAGTTTTGGTGGATGAAAAGTTGAAAATACTAAAGCGTGAGGGATTGTTTCAAGAATACCTACAATTGAAAGGAAGTGACAACAAATAGGTCTAAGAAACAAAATAGCAAACTCACGCTATTTTGACAGATATTGATATTACTCATTTACTAACAAAATATTTCTTCTCTATATGATGAGAATGACGTAGACAAATATTTATCGATGATGACTAGTTCATGGTTAGACATTTCAGAGCTGGTGAGACCAGATTCAGAGTCGTGAAACTTCTTAATTTACAAGCATCTTCAATTTAATTTGAAGACTATAACTTCTCTTGAAATAGTATTTATAATATACTTCCCCACCCGAGGGAAGAAACTAACAACCTAAATAAATAAATAAATGGTCAGACCAATAACGAGTGAACTCCATACAGAGAATCATCATTCACACTTAAATTTTTGCCTTGTCACCAAGTAATTTGATAGCAGCGTTGTTGATAGCAATAGTACCTCTTTCAACGACATGTGATTGGAAAGTAACAACATCACCATTTCTCCAAGCAACAACTTTCAAAGTTTCACCAGGGAAAACGACTCCGGTAAATCTACCCTTGATTTCAGTGAAAGGACCATACTTGTCCAACAAAACTTTAGCAGATAATCCAAAGGTACACATACCGTGTAAGATTGGCTTGTCAAACTTTGCACCCTTAGCAAAGTTAGGATCAATGTGCAATGGGTTTCTGTCACCAGTTAATCTATACAAGGAAGCCAAGTGTTCACTGGTTGGAACTTCGATAGAGAACTCAGGAGCAGACTTTGGTGCAATAAACTGTTCAGTAGAAAACTTCTTTCTATCACCATAAGTCTTTGTTTCACCTTTACAGTTTCTAATGAAAAATGTAGCTTCATTAGTGAAAAGTGGTTCTCCAGTCTTGTCGTCAACAGACTTTGATCCGTGGACAACAATAGTGTTGGAACCCTTTTGAGTAACAGCCAAAGGTTGGAAAGAAGTCCTCACAAAGGCTTCGGTTGGAATTGGGAACTTTTCGATTTTAATATAATGTTCTCCATGCAACAACAACATTGGGTTGAAGTTCTTCAACAATCTAGCAAAAGTGTATTGAGATTTTCCAGAGTTGAAGGTGGCCAAGTGACCGAAGGTTGGAATAACCTGGAAGTCAGAGTCGTTTTCATAGACGTATTTCAATTCTTTGGAAGTAGCACCGACACCAATGTTATACAAGATAACTTCTTTGTCAGCGTAATGGAAAACTGGGTCTTCTTCTTCATCTTCATCATCATCGTCTTCATCTTCGTCTTCGTCATCATCATCATCAGGATCCACGGCACTCAAAATAGCCATTGAAGATTCAGTGGTCGAGGCTGGGTTGACAGTACCAGTTTCATAGTTGATAACTTCGTCCCAATGTGCTTGGATGAAATCTGGAGTGGTAACGGCGTCTGTAGAAACAACACCCTTGGCTCTTTGCCATCTAGTAGCACCGACCCAACCACCACCAATTTCGAACAATTCACCAGTAGCAGGAACTTCATCAGTTGACAAGTAAACCAATAATGGTGCAACTTGATCTGGATGGTAGAGGTTCTTGTCTTCTTCACGGAAGATAGTCAAAGTCATGGCAGTTTCAGCGTGAGGAGCAACAACATTAACCTTAATATTGCTTCTAGAACCTTCGATAGCAAGGGTCTTGGATAAACCTAAAATAGCAGCCTTTGCGGAAGCATAGTTGGTTTGACCAAAGTTACCATAAATACCAGAAGTAGAAGTAATGTTGATGACTCTACCAAACTTCTTTTCAAGGAAGTGTGGCCATGCCAATCTGGTCAAGTTAAACGTACCAAGTAAATGAACGTTTTGAACTTGGAACCATTCTGCATCAGTCATCTTTGTGAAAGATCTGTCTCTCAAAATACCAGCGTTGTTGATCAAGATATCAATGGTACCATATTTTCCAATAACGTTATCGATAATGGCCTTTGAGTCTTTAGCAACATCGTGAGTATCACCGTGGGCTTCACCACCGGCAGCCTTAATTTCTTCAACAACCTTTGAAGGGTCCTTGAAGTCATTAACGACGACCTTGGCACCATATTTGGCAAAAAAGATGGCGTAGTCTCTTCCTAAACCAGCACCAGCACCAGTAATAAGAACAACCTTACCCTTTAAAGATACAGGAGGAGCACCTGAAGCATCGTTAGGAGGTAATTTTCTAGCGGCAGCAGTCAATGAAGCATAGTCATTCAACATATTTGGTTGTTGATTCTTCAACAAATCAGGCTTCTTTGAATCATCAAAGTTACGAATAGCATCAAAGTTCTTTGCAATGATTTCTGGGGTGAATGATTGGTCAGGCTTGAATAAAACACCTCCAGATCTTTCCCATCTAATTTGACCGTAGAAACCAGCAGCGACTTCATAAATGGAACCGTTTGATTGAACGTCTTCGTGAGCTAAAAGAAGCACAAGAGGAGCAACCTTTTCAGGTCCCAACTTCTCTAAGATTGGGGCAGGCAAAATTGATTCAGTCATTCTCGATCTAGCAAGAGGAGCAATGATATTGGATTTAATATTGTCTCTGTCACCTTCCTTGGCCAAGGTCTCAGTGAAACCAACAAGACCTAATTTAGCAGCAGAGTAATTGGCTTGTCCAAAGTTACCGTATAAACCGGCTGGAGAAGCGGTGTTTACAATTCTACCGTAGTGTTGCTTTTTGAAGTATGGCCAAGCAGCTTGAGTTGCTTTGTAAGAACCATTGAGATGGACGTCAATGACTAATTTGAAATCTTTCTCTTCCATCTTTTTGAATTGAGCGTCTCTCAATATACCGGCGTTGTTGATTAAAACATGGACGGTACCGAAGTTCTTTACGGCGGTTTCCACAATTTTGTCACCGTCGAGAACGTTGTTGTAATCAGCCACGGCTACACCTCCGTTCTTCTTGATTTCTTCAACAACGAGATCGGCAGCACGTGAATCTCCACCTTGTCCGTTCAAGGCACCACCAAGATCGTTTACAACGACCTTGGCTCCTCTCTTAGCAAACTCTAAGGAATAATACTTTCCTAAACCACCACCGGCTCCGGTGACAATAACGACCTTGTCTTTAAAATTTAATTCAGGCATGGCGACTAACAATTGATTTTAGTTACCTTGATTAATTGATCCAGAAGGAGCAGACTTGACTTCTTTATATAATGTGGTTTGCGGGGTGCTCAAAATCGATTATGGTGATTTTCTTGTGAAAGTGAGGATGGAATCTGGGGAACCGAGGGTGCGAATATTGTTTGACGGGCAAAGCGTCATCCAGCGATGGGTGCACGATTCTGGGACTTGAGTGAGGAGCTGGCCTCAGCCTGTTTGACAGTTCTTGCAAGTAGTCAAAGTCCGGCTAGTAATAGTTAGCTACGTAGCACAATTGCTCACTTCTGTGAACTCGGTTCTCCCTTTGCCCAGGTTGGGGTCCCGCGGGTACTTGCCGGCATGTTTTTTCCGTGGGCCACAGTGAGAAATGGATCGAGTGGTTATGTCATAAATGACCGTTTCTTATGTAATTTTTAGAACTGAAAGTTGTCATTTGCTTATATAATAAAATATACTTGATTATATAAGATTTTGTCATTGAATTGTTTGCTTATGTAAGGTTTTGATGTTTCCCTGCATTACTCCCCCACCTTGGGGTCATAACCGACACACCCACCCTCCGATAAAGTCCGAGAAGACTACAGTACTAATAGGAGAATGAAAGTTAAGGAGAATATACCAGAATGGTGATGAGAGGCTAGACTACTCAATCTTTTGTTACCGTTTCCAGAGCTTTAATAGTATAGTAGTATATTAGTATAATAGTAACGTTAGGAAATCTTTAAACTGATTCGTCCAAAACACCAAGTGTAAATCCGCCCCCGAGCATTTGTGAAGTTTTCGGAGTTGGCGGTCCACAACTCTGTTTTAGGCTCGTAGGGTCGGCTTTAGAACGAGGTGTGGTTACATTTATCGTATCTAGTCACTACATCACTTTGGGAGATTCTGTATATTGCAAACGCTCTAAACGTGCTAGGCAAGTAATTGTTTCTTTTCTCCAAAAGTTATCACTGTTCTTGTACCAATTTAGAAATGGACGGAATGACTTCCCTCTTCCGTTTCTATCATATATGTTCAACAAATTTCAATTGCAAGGAGAATATGGAAAACGCAAAACAACAAACCCCAACATAATTTCGTGGCTTTATTCATGGGGAAATGAGGGTGGGTCAATTGAAAAGATTGCTACTTAAAATAATCATCGTGTAGTAACTTTTTAGACTGGTAACTACAATCCTAGCCTCTTGTTATACCTATCTTTATTTTAGAAGATCAAACACATCCTCTGGGCTAAATCGGACTTAATTGTCTTCACTGGTCACGTGATTATAACTCTCGTAAATTTTGGATCTCGATGTTTTTTGTGTGAAGGAGAAGGGAGCAAAAGTATTTACCACATCTTCCAGAGACTCTTTTACCCATGAACCCTCCAATGCTTGATGGTACTCCTTCTACCGAAGCTACTCAAGTCAAAGAGAACTTACTCAACCTGGAGAAACTGAACTCCTCGAAAAATCCCGATCCAAAACTGTCAAAGTCTTCTAAATCCGAATTCGTCTACGAACCATTTCCGTGGTTCAGACTTTGGATCTATGACCTCTTCTTATGGGGCTTCACCATCATATTCGACTGTTTTTTCCGTGAAATCAGACCTAGAGGTGCTTTTAGACTCCCCAGATCTGGTCCTGTTATCTTTGTCGCTGCTCCCCATGCCAACCAATTCGTAGACCCCATCATCTTGATGAACCAGGTCAAAAAGGAGAGTCAACGTCGTATATCATTCCTTATTGCCGCTAAGTCTTATAAGAAGCGGATTATTGGTCTTTTGTCGAAATGCCAGCTTTCCATTCCTGTTGTTAGGGCCCAAGATAACCTCATCAAAGGAAGCGGTAAAATTTTCGTTGACTTCGAGAATCCTATGGTAATTCGAGGCAAGGCAACCAAATTCACCAAAGAATGTTCAGTGAGAGGTCTTATTGCCCTTCCTCAATCGCTTGGTGCTTCGGAAATCGTGGAAATCATCTCCGATACTGAATTGGTAATCCGTAAGGAATTCAAATCCACTGATCAAATCAAGGCTCTTCTCACCAATGCAACTTCCTACAAACGTGCTGATAAAGTGGACCAACGCCAAATCTACAGCATGGTCTTTCAACACCTCTCCCAAGGCAACTGTATTGGTATTTTCCCAGAAGGTGGTTCTCATGATAGAACCGATTTACTTCCTCTCAAAGCAGGTGTCGCTATTATGGCTTTAGGAGCTATGGAACACGATCCTAATTGTAACGTGACGATCGTTCCATGTGGTATGAATTATTTCAATGCCCATAAGTTCCGTTCTCGTGCCGTAGTGGAATTTGGTCATCCCATTAAAATCTCAAAGGATATGGTAAAGAAATATTCTAATCCTGAAACAAATCGTGAATCGGTTAAGGAATTGCTTGATATTGTAACCACCGGTTTAAAGGCTGTCACTGTCACCTGTGAGGATTATGAAACTCTTATGGTTATCCAAGCTGCAAGAAGACTTTACGCTGGAAACTTTGCCCAATACTTACCATTGCCTCTAGTTGTCGAAATGAACAGAAGATTGGTCCTCGGATATAATACATTCAAGGATAACGAACAAATCCAGGACATTAAGAAGAAAATCCTCGAGTATAATCAAAGATTGCAACAGCTTTACTTGCCTGATCATCATGTTGAGGCCTGTGACGAAACCAATAAAGTCAGAGTTATTCCTATCCTTATTTACCGTGTCATCAAGCTTGTCTTATGTTTGATCCTTGCGCTTCCTGGGGCCACACTCTTCTCTCCTGTATTCATAAGTTCAAAGATCGTGTCGACTCGTATGGCGAAGGATGCATTAGCTAATTCCACTGTCAAAATCAAGGCCAATGATGTCATAGCTACATGGAAAATCTTGATTGGGATGGGAATCGCTCCGGTAGTATACAGTTTCTACGCTTGTGTGGGTACTTACTATTGCTACACTCACAGGATCTTGAGCTCCTACAACTTGATCTTACTTTGGTGTATTCTTTACGGATGTGGTGTTGTTGTTACGTACTCTGCGCTTTTAGCAGGAGAACAAGGTGTTGATCTCTTCAAATCGATCAGACCTTTATACTTATCTATTACCAACGGATCATCAGTCAAGGAATTGAAGGAATTTAGAGCAGAATTGAGTGAAGAAATCACATTTCTTGTGAATTCCCTCGGTCCTCAGTTATTCCCTGACGATTTCAACTTGTTGCACATGAAAGAGAGTTTGAAGATCTCCAATGGTGTTAAATATGTCGACAGTGACGAAGAGGAAGAGTCGAAAACGCAAGAGTTGAGAAATAGACGTATGAAGAAACGTAAGGAAGCAAAGAGAGCAGCAAAGGCCGCAGAAGCCGCTGCTTCAGGTACTTCGAAGGACGGAACCCCACCAGACGAGGATTCTACAAGTGCTCTCTCATTGGACAAACACTCGTCATCAGTCTCTGATGGTATTTCCCTTATGAACTCAGACAATTCCTTAACCAACATACCGATCTTTTCTGATTACCACTTGCATATGAACGCAAAGAACACAGATTTGACCTTAGAACAACAATCCAACTTCAACTCGACCGCAAACTCGACGGTTTCCATCTTTGATGACTACAACTTGAGAAGAGCCAACTTATCTACGGCTTCGAACTTAGGAAACGGCCAAACTGGAATGCTGCCAGTATCACCACTGGGAAACACATCGTTCCGTGGAAGGGTCCAGAGGACTGATTCTGATGGACATATTGAGTTTAACTTTGAGAAGAAATCCAAGTTGAGTGATAAGATCAAAAATAAAATAAGAAAGAATAGACAACAATAAAAATACTAAGCGCAGCGAAGTATTCAATGCTCAGAAAATTCCTCCTAGTTGATCCAGTCCCCAACCAGTCCCTCCTCGGCTAATCATACGTTCCATATTCCAACATTACATCCAATCATGGATTTCAATTCTCGTTTCCGTTTGGTTTCTTAAGCATAGTTTTGTTTTTCTTGTTCCTGTCTATATTTTGCATCACATCTAAAGACTTTCAATGTTAATCTGTGTCATAACTGATACTATAATCAACTTAATTTATTTATAAGTGATGAAATCTTCATGTGTAGAGTAAAACAGTGTCACGTGTACAGTACTTATATTAGACATCTTCATTTGTAGAATCTAGGAAGACAAGCTCTTCTTTAATTAACAGCGAATACTGAGCGATTGATGAGTTTTAATAGTCAATATTGCGAATTATTACTTCTGACTAGTTTCAAGCACTTCTCTAATTAACACTTGCTTGTCTCTCGTAAAATTCAGCAACTTCTGATGAACTAGTAGAATCTTCAATTCCCTTATCGTCCCTTATTCTTAAGAATCTTGGGAATCTAAGTGAAATCCCTTTACCATACTGTTGATGGCCAGCTTTATAAATTGGACTGAGAGATAAATCAGCAGTCAAGACTTCAAAAATCATGCTTGGATCAAACCAAACGTCAGGTTTAGCATTTGAATTGGTTGTATCATAAACGAAATATGGCTTGGGTTGACTAATTTCACTTGGTTTCAACTTGGCATGGATCGATACCAAATCTTCGTCGGAAAACCCAGTCCCGATCTTACATGTTGTTTCATATTCACCGGTATCTTGATTATACGAAGCCAACAAAAATCCTCCGTAGGCACCAGTACGTTTTCCTTTACCGATATAGCCACCAATGACGACTAAATCCAACGAATCACCGACTCCGGCCAAGTAATCTTTCTTCAACTTCAACCAATTTCTCGATCTTTTAGAAGGTTCGTAAAACGACTCGGTTCCGTTCAACATTTTAACCATCAAGCCTTCACATGCATCTTTTACTGACTGATCTAAGAATACCTGGAGTTCGTCTAAGTTGGAGGAGTTTTTGGCAGTCGCAAATTGAAACTTACCTTCAATTGGTTTCAAGTTTTCATACATAATCTTTCTCCTTTCGTTCAACGAGTTTGTTAATAATGATTGGTTGTTGAAATATAACAAATCAAATGCAAACAAGCAAATATTCACTTTGATATCTTTTTCGTCAACGTCCTTACGTTTACGAGTAGATAATACTTGGAATGGTAAGATTCTTTGGGTCACTCTATCCCAAGCAACGGCCTCACAATCAAGAATCATGGTGGTAGATTTATTATCAAGTTTGGCCATCGATGTGTTTGTAGAAGTATTTTGATCTTCACTAGAAGGTTTTTGATCTTCTTTAGATTCCTCACTAGATTCTTTTACTTCACTAGATTCCTCAACAGATTCTTTTACTTCACTAGTTTCCTCACTAGATTTTTTGACATTCACTATATCTTGGTGGCTCAAGAAATCTTTTATAATGGAAATTAAATCGGGATACCTTTGGGACATGTCTTCGGAGTTTCTTGAATATATCCGAACCTCTCCGTTGCTTAATAAATGTACTTGTGCTCTCTCTCCGTCATACTTGTACTCACAGGTAAATTCCTCACCCTGGAATCTGTCCAACACCTCACTTATAGATTTGGTTGGTTTTGCCAACATCGGTTTCAATGGAATTCCTGGAGATAATTGACAATGCTCCAACAAGTTAGTTATGCCATGGTCATAAGCAGTCCGTATAATGATTTCATAGTTCGGAATTCTAGAAAATGCTTCTCTTATTATATCTTCTGCCTGGGTAAGTTTTTCAGGATTTACTCTTTTGTTATCAGAAACTTCGTAGTTTATAAATGCTTGTGCTAAACCAATAAGAACCGTTTTCTCAGCCAAACCGATTCTAAGTTTGCCCTCTAAAGATCTGATCAAGAACTTTGCTTCGTTCGATTTGATATCACACGCCGTCAACATCTTATTGATAGTTGCAATCTTTCTAGACTGAGAGTCCTTCCCTGTAGATTTGGCAATCTTGGTCAAATTTTCAAACACTGTGTCTACATCTAAGGCTGCTGGTTTAAACATGGTGGGTTGGCCAGATCTAGATTTCTGGGCCACAATACCCAAGTCTCCAACTAGCTGATAATCTTTCTTGATCTTGGATGTGGGTCTACCATAACATTCACTTATAGCCTTGATCAATAAAGTTTCTCCCAAACCTAATTCCAAGTCAGGTTCATAGTCAGGTCCCAACCTGTTGATGAACAAATAGACGATTTTCACCAATTTTTCAACGGTTGATTGTTGAAGGATTTCAAGAAAGAATTGGGAGATTATGGCGGTCATTTTCAACCGGGATGATTCTTGTTCGACGTTTTCCAACACTTTTGTGAGTTTTGAGTATAGAATCTTTTTGGAGAGATCGTCATTTTTATGGATCACTTGTTGTTTCTGAGATAATTCGATAAGCTCTTGAGCCTCGTTATATTTAGTAGTGGAAGTAGTTTCAGTGGAAGTAGTTTCAGTAGAAGTAGTTTCGGTGGAAGTAGTTTCAGTAGAAGTAGTTTCGGTGGAAGTAGTTTCGGTGGAAGTAGTTTCGGTGGGAGTAGATTCCATCAGGGGGATTGTCTCATCCTTAGGTACTTCGCTTTCTGCTGTCAATTCCTTTTTGATAGTATCAATTACCAGGCTCTTTTCAGCCACCTTTTCATTCTTTACTACTACCAGTTCATCTTCCGTCTTCAATTTCTTACTAGTTTCCTTTACTAGAGGAGACTTTCTCTTCTGGGGTGACGCGTGCTTCAGTTTAGCTTGAGCGCTGCTAGGAGATCCAAAAAAGCGTGCTATACTTTGTTGCTGAGCCATTCTTATGCCAACTGGAACTGAATGTCTTGTATGATTAGATAGTACTCTAGGTAATCCTCTTCTGAGCATATAGTTGAGTGGATGCGCGTATTTATTTCATTAGATTTTGGCGCGTGGTTCAGAAGATCTCAGACAAAATGATCACGAGAACCGATACTTGAAGATTCACTAGAAGAAGATAAATCCGGCTTAACCAAAAGATAAATCTGCTTTAGCCACAATAAGATAACGACAAATATATTCTAACTTCTAACGACCATCTCTACAATTTCTTCCTCTTTGCATAACTTTTTTATTATTAATACAGGTAGAATACATAATCTAGACATATATTCACTTGTTCTTCAAATAGTTGCGTTCCAAATACTTTGAGGACCACTTTCCTCGTAAACGTCACTATCTACAAATAATTCACGACCATGGTTGGAGTTATTTGAAAAGATTTGTTTGGCATAAATCTCACCTCCCAAGAAAGAGACGTCTTCCCACGAGCCACCTCTTTCCTTTGGTTTCTTCCATTCTGGAAAGTATTCTGGATATTTTGCAAGCTTGACTGAGTTTGGGACTTGAGCAAGATTTGAGCTTCCTTCGGTATCGGTCATTTCTTCTGCCTGTTGGTAAGCGAGAATTGCAGAGTTTACACCATTTGAATCGGATGCTTTGCTTCTTCCATTGGTGGGTTCTTTCACCAAGTAGTCTTGACTCAATTTCAACAAAATAGCTTCCTTGAGACCAGGGATCTTGAATGTAGACCCAATGAAAATCAAATTATCATAGCATTCTTGACGTTTCTCAGAATCAGGAATATTAGATAAAGAATTGTATACGGCGTCAGAGATTAACTTTACGAGTGTGGTGGAACCTTGGAATCTCTCTTTACCAACAGACACTTTTTCGGATGTTTTTGAATCTATAAAGAAATTGGTTCCAAGTTCATGATTGGATTTTTTCTCTTCTTCTTCCTCTTCTTCCCCTTCAAGCTTAGCTATATCTCCGTCGGCCACTAATTTAGCAACGTCAAACTGTTCTTCGTCATTGCCGGTTTTGTTTAAATCAGCCAAAGAATAGAACGAGCTTTCGTGGGTATTCAAGACTTCATATATTCCAGAAACTTTCAAGTCTTCAATTTGTGATTCTGTGAATTCTGGTAACAACTTTTGTAATTCCTGATTTATGGTCGAACCACCGGCTCCAGTCAAATACTTACCGCTGAACTTAATGGCCTGGTATCCTAAAACTGGAACTACTTGTATATAATCTTTTCCGACGTTGACAACTACAGAAGAGGTGGTTGAGCCAACTCCAAATGTCGAAGCAAGCGAGATATCCACCACATTGAACGCGGTAAATTCGAGAGATTCTATCACATATTTAGTGATGTACTCAATTTGTGACCTGGACCAAGTTAAAGATGGTTTTATAAGTAATAATGGGATTTGGTTGATGGTGATGATTGGATTCTTGGAAATAACACTCTGCAAAATCACTTTCAACAAATAGTTGAAAGCATCGAGGTTGACGATTTTCGATAAATGTATTGGACGGATTTCTAAGAGGTTTGGCTCGTCATTGGTTGCTTTATATTGTTTGGTGGTTGGATCTTGATAAACGATAGATGGGATTTTGTATTGTGGTGGAGCCAACGAGTCTTGCAATCCGAATGAGAAAATTGTGAATTCGGATCCCGGTTGAACGACTAGAAAACACTCTTCTTTATATAAGGGCATTCTGAGGACTTGTGTTGAAGGAGTTGTTGGAGAGACTTGTTTTCATTTCAACAGTTTTTTTGAATTGGCTTGAGGTGTTGGTCCGTACACGACCTTTTAGCTGCAAATTATGAATACTAGTTATGAGTTGACTATAGAAGCAGCGAAGTATTAAGGATGCTAAGTAGATTGTTTTGGGATGGAGTAATTTAATGGACTTCAAATTTCTGGCTCACAACAATATGAAAATATGATATGACCACTGTAAATCTTGGGCCAGAAGTCCCTACAGATAAGTAGCAAGTACTATTCTTAGCCATTATTAGCCATTATTAGCTATTCTTAGCCATTCTTAGCTATATCGATTATATACAACTACTAATATGAAATTTCTAATTCTCTAAGAATTATCAAATTCTAAGAAAGTATGAATTAAACTATAAAAAGTTGGAATGCTATAATTAATTGGAGAATTGAAGTTAGTCATTATAAGTTGCATTTGCCACGAAAGTGCTATACTTAGCCAGGGTACCCAACACCGATTTCTTGCTCATTGTGGTATTCTGCCTTTTCATTTCGTCCTCGGGGTCATCCATTTCATATGAGTTGAATAATTTTACTTCATTAATGAATGGTAATTCATCGGCTGACATAGCGGAAAATCTTCCATCTGGAGGAGTTGGCAAATCCTTGTCTGGAGACTGTCTAGAGAAAGAAGAATCAAACAGACCATGACGAGAATAGGCTCCTCTCCTTCTGTCTTGAACAACAGTTGGGGAGGGCCGCGTTTGGTATCTAGGCTTACTATCAGTGGTATGGATACGAGTCAATTTCGGTTGTTTTTGTTGTTGATGCAGGTGTAAATCGGGGGTACTGTAAAAGTTGGAAGAGGCGAACTTTTGTTCTTGTTGATGTTTGAATGGAGTCACACTTGTTAAAGTATTTTTGCGTTCCGTTGGTGGTAATGGTGGATTCATGTCATTTTTTGAGTACGCTCCTGTGGAGGTCTTTGTTGGTGTAGGAGCCAAAACTTCTTCTTCTTCATCTTCCATTTCTTCTTGATCATAAATAGATGGAGTATCATCAGCTGCATTAGTATTTCTACCAGCAATGTCTCCACTCTTTCCAGATATTTTTGCCTTGATTCTTGCTAAATTCTGCTCCATATCTTTCATATTGACTATTTCCAAGTACCAGCCAGCACCTCCAAGGACAATTCCCCAAAGAACACCATATTTGGCCAAGTTTAATGCAATGAGACCATAATGGAATATGAGCGGTTGAAGTCTGTATAATATAAGTGCGCTGGCCACCCCCAATATGAAACTCTGGGGATGGAACCTTTTGATCTGGGTCATGGTCTCTTGTGGAGCCATTTTCAATTGTTTGAGAAAAGATTCAACCGAGGCAGCAACAATTGGCTCCTCGTTACGGATTGTGGCTGATGCAGTAGTGACTTTTGGAAAGGTCTCTTTTAAGCTTTCTTCGTGGATAGGCTTATTTTCCACCTGTTTACTTTTCCGTTTTTTGACTGTGGTTGATTTTGTGTCGTGCGAGTCCGAGATTTGGGTGACTGGTGGCACTTCGATCCGAGTCACGTCTGGAGTATCAGGAGGGTCCGTGAAGAGTTTGTATGAGCAATCAACAAGTTCGTTGAGGTAGTCGTCCACCTGCTTTTTCCTTGTGGTATCTGAAGCGTGTTTAGGTCTAATATTTGGAACCTCATCACCGTTCACTTTTTTGAGCCGGAAAACACCGTCTGGATCTTGTTTATAAACGAGTTTCTTTTTGGTTTTTGTAGTTGTTGTTGCCATTGTAAGGAGACATGGATATTCGGGAGTATTTAAGTCGAGGTGATATTAAGTATTAGAAGTATTGAAAACTAGTTCGTTGGTGGATGTAGTTGAGGGTCAGTTGGTGAGAAATATAACAGAGAAGTGGTAGACAGCACAGATGTAATGGTTAGCACTGAGGTATATATACATATATCACACTGAGGTATATATATGTATTTATCTCAGGAAGATTATTAACTATAAATAGTAATCTAATCTAGTCTCTAGTAGTTGGTGGCCTCGGGATTAGAAAATCGATGGAGACTAATGGAATGGTAGTATAATCTAGGCAACTCTATATTCACTCAACTATATAAATCAAGAGTCTCAGATTATATCTTCTCTTCCTTTCTGAGTTTACTTATAGGAGAATTTAAATTGACGAATCTTCTTCAATATATAATCTCCTAAATTCGGCCCATTTCATGCTAAAAAATACAATCAAAATCTTGCTGCAGATCGCCAATGATTACATAACTTTTATAACTCACAATTAGCCACATCTTAGCGAGCTCATAGCGATTTCACCAGCATATTGGCCCATGGCCTTGCTCTGGATACCTTCTCAACTTATTATACTATGATAATCTTATGATCTTGATCTTCTAATACCTTTTGATAGGCCGGATAATGTTTTATTCTAAGCACTCAGCATAACTACAACCAAATATGCTACGAATTGGGTAGGCAACCCAATTGTTGTAGTTTCAACTCATATGCGTAACTAGGAGGGGTTACCGAGACGATTTTAATTACAGCAAATCATTCCATTTGCTGCGATACGCTCATCTCTGTGCGGTTGCTGAGGGTACGCTACAAGATCGAGACTCGCCTTGGAATACGTACCACAAACCTGGCATATATTCGCTGACTATGTAATTTAATAACCTATTGATTTATTTCCTATTTCGGCTAATTGACAAAAAATTCAGGTACTTAATTATTATATGTAGGAACTAAGACTCGTTAAATATGATAATATTACAATGGAGAACTAAAGCATGACTAGAGAGATGTGGTGGCGGTTGAGATGTGGTAAGAGGGGTTTGAACTTGAAAAGCTGGAGTTACTATCTTGAAAAGCCGGAGTTACTATCTTGAAAAGCTGGAGTTAATAATCTTGAAAAGCTGGAGGATAGTGACCCTGAGAAGCTGGAGGATAGAGATCCAATAATGAATATTAGGTGAAAAATGAGCAAACAAATTAAAGATGCTCATCCAATTATTCTTTATGGTCTCTAGGGGGCTCTAATTATGGATTCTAATCTCTCGTAATATAAAAATTCTTGATTTTCCATCATAATCCCCTTCTTCGTATTAATGATATCTTATAATTGTCCTCTTATTCTTCTTGCCAATTGTATATCCTTTTGCATAATTGTAACTCTTTTTGCATGTATAGCACAGAGATTCGTGTCTTCTAGCAAATGTACCAAAAACGCTTCACATGCTTCCTGTAAGGCTAATACCGCGTTGGACTGCCATCTGATCCCATAATCTACACCTATGTAATTTTCTGCAACTTCTTTGACTAATCTTGCAAATGGTAGTTTTCTAATAAGCAAGTCTGAGGATTTCTGGTATTGTCTGATTTCTCGCAATGCCCTGGTCCCTGGTCTGTACCTTCTTTTTATAGTAGTTCTGCTTGTTGTTGTGGTTGGTGGGTCCCCTGGTTGATTTCTATATAAACCAGTATCTCTTTGTCGACTTGTAGAAGGTATAGACCTCCCCGACTCTCGGAGAAGATCTTCTCTTTGTCGTCTTATTGTGGAAGATGATTGGAGATTTCGATTTCCTCCAGTTGATATTCTCGCCATATTGTGTCTATGATATGGTGGTTTGGCTATATGTGGTTTAAGAGGGGATTGAAGAAGGGTAGCCGTTGGTGAGTATTGATATGTTTGACGTAGTGGTACAAAGTTGGCTCGATCTAAAAACGATTGTGGGTTGTGTGGATCAGATTTAAAAAAGATGGCTGGTTATACCTCGCGTTTTTGTTATATATTTGAGTCTTTTGTGTGCGGCGCACGACCTATTGGCCCAGGGCCAAGTAGGTAAATATACAACATAAAAGAGGAGACAAATAGTCATTGTGGTAACCTAAGCGATATTAGGAGTGTGGTGAGCAATTTACAAAGTATATTGAGTAGATTTACATTGGAATAAACAAGCAAATCTGGAAATATGAGAATAGTACTGGTTTTGGCACGCGTTGGATAGAGTCTATACGTGTCGAGAGAGTCGTACTGATTATAATTCCAAGTGTAGAGTACATATATTTATTCCAGGACGAATTGGGTTCACTATAGCTCCTGCAGACTCCTGTGAATAATCGTTGCAATCTGGAACAAACTAAGAAGACCGCCTTTTATTAATCTCTTGTTATTTTAGTTATCCATATAATCATGGATAGACTGCTCTCTTAATTCAGCTTGGTGCCTAAATTCTTGCAATATGTACTACTAAAGAATTTTTCCCTATTAATCCATATTTTCTTCTTTTACGTTGTTAATGATTCAGTAGGAGGAAGGAAGATCGATATTTAAGTATTGCGGTACGGATTTTTGTCCTTGAGAATCATGAAAATGATTTACCTCGTCAAAATTGCTTCCAAAAAATGTGCAATGGGCATTTAATTCTATAGATTATAACATTAAATGTATTCCATTGTCAAGCCTGTATTAACAACCTTTCAAGAAGGGGATTTAAGAAGAGAACTTCCTCTTTATCAGCTTCGCTCTATTGAATGAAATTTTGAAGAAAACTATAAAAATGTACAGATATTCAGTTTCTTCAATTATTTCAACTAGTAAAGGATTCAATTCATTTACAGACTATCTTATCCAACAGCCCTTTGGTGTATCAGAATAGACTCCACACCTATGGAAGAGCTTTTATAAGCAATAATTATCATAGTACAAACAACAAGAACTCGATTTTTTCTCTTCTTTTACCGTCTCAGTTTAAATTATTTTCTCATATACTTTTCATTCTACCCGATTAGTTATAAGTTATTGCATATGAACCTTTTGCTTTATCAACTCATCGTGTCAAACTTTACTGCTGGTGGTGCACGCACTTTTGCAACCACGATAAACATACGCAATCATTTCCGAATACGGAAAAATCTGACCTCGGGTCTCTGTTCTATACAATTTTTTCTGAGCGTATCTAAAAGTTTGGTGAGCTGGAATAGTCGTCGAGTGGACATATCTCTATACTTCATCACGCCTATTCCAAAGCCGTGAGCAATCTTTCTGAGTCGTCATCAAATGACGTCAATGGAAAGAATTTCGTTTCGCGCTCATAACGTAGAAATATGGCACTATCCTCGCCAGCAATAGGACACCATTAATTTGTCTATATGCAGTCCCATTTCAGTGTTGAAAAATTGACCATTTTGAGGAAGCTCAAGGGTCATAAGCGCAAAGTTCAACCAAGCAAGTTACTTTTGTTTTCTAAACTAACTATTAAATTTTCGTTTTAGTACTGGTATCATATATTTTGATAGATAGCCTAACACTTATATAAATTTACAAGTGAATTGATTGAAATTCATTGTCGTTAGATTACAACCAGTTATCCCCCCCTTTTTTTGTCACACCTAGACGACAACTCAACGAAGTGACCAAGTGGATACATACATACTAAGGGACATTTACCAAGTCTAACTAGTGATTACAAATAAGGATTATCATCAACAAGTCGCTTGAAACGTTCTTTGCTTTCCGACATCTTTAAAGAACAAACTCGAGCAACTAATATGTCTCGTTCAATTTATCAATCCAACGGGAAGCCGTTATCCCAACAGGCCATATATCAACAAAAGTTAAGACAGGGGATCTATACATCCCCTAGTGTTGCTTCCATTGGTGTCAACTCCAATGCTTCTGATACTGCTGCCTTATTGGCAGCTTCTGCCGATTTGACTGTCAAACCGGTCTACGAAAGAGTAGTAGCCCCAGAAGCTCAATTCGCGGCCGTTGCTGCTAGAACCGAAGAAATCTCGGCTTGGAAAAGAGTACGTGCCAGTGATGCTGATGCTGCTGCCGCAAGTGCCAGAACTTCCTCTATGAACACGCAATCTTCTTCAACTTATAGTGCTGGTGGCACAGGTGTTCCATCTTTCAATGGAAATACTATTTTCAAAGCAGCTAGTCAAAATTCTGCTTCTACCATGACTTCTAGAACTAATCCTGAAAGGGATGTTATGAGAAGTGGTTTAACAACTAAATCTCAAAGCTCTACTATGGACATTGGAAAGATTTCCCAAATGGCTAACCAGAACTCAGCAAAGTCTTTGAACTCAAGATTCAACCCTGAGTTAGATTACAGATCGGGTTTGAAGATTAATACTCCTACCCAATTTTTGAATCAAAGCGAAGAGGATTTGGCTGCTAGTGGAGCAGCCGCTTCTTTGAAACACGGAAGTGGTTATTCTGATCGTGCTTCTGCCCAGCGTAGAACGCAGTCCTTTAAGGCCGTTGATGTTGTTGACGGTAATTTGTTAGCTGCTGCAAGTGCTAAGGCCCAAGAAAGATTGAATTCCCTTAACTCATCTACTCAAAAGGATTTCAAGTCACAGGCTCAAGCGTACGCAAAGGCATTGACAGTTGCTCAACAGAACAGTGATGAAAGACTTAAGAACCACCAAATTGGTCGTATAGATCTTGGTGGTGGTTTATTCATGACCCAAGCAGAATTAGATAACATGGCTTCTTTGATTGTTAGACCAATTTTGACTGATATTGATAAGAAGGTAGCCATTCAAAGAGAAAGTGACGACGCTTATAAGACTGAACAAGCCAACTTGGCCGTTTTGCATCAAAAAGCAAAGCAAGAAGTGATCTTACAAAAGAGTCAAGAAAAGGCAGACTTTGAATTGGCCAAAGAAAAGAGAGGACAAGAAAACGAAGAAAATAAGTCCAAGGAAGACGGCCTTTTTATCCAACATCAAGAAGAAAGAAATGGCGAAGTTGAAACCAAGGCCACCGAGTTGAGCGAATTACAAGCGAAATATGCAGAAGAGAAAGAAGTCCTTTTGACTGAAAAGCAAGCTAACAGCGATCGTATTGACGAAGAAGAAGCAGAATTGATTGCTAGTCGCAAGAAGGAGTTGGAAGAAATGCAAGCTGAAAGAGATGAAATCTTGCAACCAACTTTGGATGAGTTGAAAGAAGAAAACTCCAAGTTGAAGGACGTTACAGATGCAAGAGATGAATTGAAGAACGAAGTGACATCAGCAGAAAAGGTGAACGAAGAATACGAAGCACAAGTTGCTGAGTTGACTACTAAGTTAGAAGAAACCAAGGCAGAAATTGAAAAATTCACCACGGATATTGAAGAAGCCGAGACCAAGCTTGCTGAAACCACCAATGTTGTAGATGAATTACACCAAACTTCTGCCGCCGAATTGGAAGACGCCGAAAAGACCGACAAAGAGCTTGACTCTAAATTGAAGGAGTTGGATGGACAAAAGACCGCTCACTTGGCCACCAAATCAAGCAACAAGGATGAAATAATGAACTTGATTGACGAAAGTGTCAAGGATGAGCATAAGATTAATGCTGAATTACCAGAACACTTCCGTAAGGATATTAACGAAGACAAGTTGAGAGACACATCTTCTTTATTTACGATAGAGACCCCTAAAGTCAAAGAAGTTCCACTTTTTGAAGAACCCAAAGTTGCTAAGGTTGAAAAAGCTGTAAAGGCCGAATCAAAGCCAGAAGTAACAACACCAAAAAAGAAGAACGGTTTAAGAAGATTAAGTAACATTTTCAAATCAACTAAAGACAAAACCACCAAGGCCGTTCCTATCTCAGCACCCTCTAAAACAGTTGAAGCTCCATCCAAGCCAGAAACAATAACCAAAAAACAAGAAGTCAAGTCAAAGCCTACAAGAATCAACTCCAACTCGATTATGGAATACGACGATGACTTATCTTTAAACAATCAAAGTAAGAACCAAGGTGGCTTGTTCAAAGAAGAAATCTAGTCCCTCGGTACTACATAATTTCAATTCATACATTCAAGCACATCAGTTATTCCATTTTTTCTTTCGTTCTGCTATCAATTTTCTATGTATTAATTTTGTATTGTTTTATTTATTCTCCAGCCACGAGATAGTGACTAAATTCGTGATAGTTTGCTAGCTCCAGTTGGTCCTAATACTATGTTTAAAAGTTGAAAATGTCGCGAAAAATGAGAAGAAATTTTGAAAAATAATTGGAGAAGTAGAGTCGGTAATATATTCATATAGGAGTCTCTATATCATCACTAAACATCACTAAACGTCACTATCGATCACTATCGATCACTAATAATCACTAATCACCACTAACCATCTCTAACATAACTGAGCACCACTAAACATCACTACTAAGACTAACGAATCTATTATACTCAACTATTTACTTCAACTATTCACAATGTCTACTAACGAAGGACGATTAAGCTTCTTATCGAAGTACAATTTCAAAATAGCAGATGCTTCTGATGAATATATAAATCGTCGTAAGAAACAAATGATGTTTTTCATGACTTCGGCAGCAATAACTATCTTTGCTTCTAGATTTGCCTACAAATCAACTATCACTAGACAATACGTTCCATCTTTATTTCAGGGAAACCATTCTCCACCATTGAGTTATAACTTCACTACAGATGCTGCCGTGGCTGTTGGTACTGGTACTTTGCTCTGTGGATCCGTTTCATCGATGGTTATCTTTGGTTCCTGCTGGATAATGGATGTGTCCACCTTCAAAGAATTCGGCTGGAGAATGAAAACTATCATGGGAGGTTACGAGAGAGAAAAGGAGTTGAGTAAATTACCAATGGATGAAGAAAGCTCGATGATCCAAGACGGTTTGAACGATATATTGGAAGGAAAATATGATCTTGACGAGGAGAACTAGGAGAGAGAAAAGAATGAGAGAAGTGAGAAGGGTATCAGACGTGTATGAATTTCAAGATCTGATCATCATAGAGCAGAAATCATATATGATGACTTTCATAATTGAGAATTCATCGATTATTGTAAAATGTGTAAATAGGAAAAATGCAGATATAAAAAATTAGAAAATGTAGAAAATCCAACTTAAGAGTATGGCCCAATTAACTAGTCTTAGTTAGTTTTCTCTTTAGGTTTTTGAGATATAGAGTAGCTATAATACACTTTAAACGTAATCATTCACTTCGAAAAATAAAACTTTAAAAATCAAAAAAAAATATGAGCGGTACGGGAATCGAACCCGTGTCACCTGCTTGGAAGGCAAATATGTTAACCACTACACCAACCGCCCTGTTGGATACTTGTTGAAACTTTAACCCAAATACCTAGTGCTCAAAATTACTATATACTATTTAAAAACAAGAGATTCCACATGGATCTTCAATTGTATTAGTTTCAGATTCTTTGTTTTACAAGTAGTAAACTTTAATGTAGGCAGTCAAAACCAAGATATTGAGAGGCGCAATATACGAAAAACCCGGAGTAATTCCAAAATATTTTCTCGAGCGTTTTGGTAATGGGTACAAAAAGATCTAATAAAAAGGTCTATTCAAATTGGGTGGTTCCATTTACTTTGGTTGTTTTACTAACAGGGGTCTTTTGAAAACGGCCGTTCCAAAACTACAGATTTTATAATTTTGCATCCAAAACCTCTATTACACAGAGAGACAAAGTGAAAACCAGAACTGGAGTGTGGCCGAACGGAACTTGGTAGTATTCTCGATCTGATAATGGCGCGTACATGCGGTTCATGAAGTGTTTTAACTCTACTAATTATGCATGAAATGTGTAGATATTATTATTATGCACCTCTAAATGTCAAAAAATACTTCGGAAAGATTTAATCATTAACTCCGTTTATTAGTAGAATATGTTTATAAGGAGAAGATCCAGAAAACGTAGAATTTAAGGGACAACGTGTCAATCTAGTTTCAAATGGATATTCAAAAAAAGATCGCTGCAGCTAGAAACGACGCAAGAATTCTTTACAATGAGGTTGAGAAGGTTCGCAAAAGAGTCCAAAACACAAACCTAACTGATACTTCGTGTGTTATACCTACGATTCCTCGGAATTACTGTAATTTGAAGTTGTATTCAACGTTGACTGGTCATCGAGGTAAGATAGCAAAAGTACAGTGGAGTAATGATTCGTATAAGCTCATATCTGCTAGTCAGGATGGGTTTATGATCGTATGGGACACGGTGACAGGATTCAAAAAGCAAGCCATAACTTTAGAAAACCAATGGGTATTAACGTGCGGTCTTTCTCCAACTGGAAGAATCGCAGCTACTGGTGGGTTGGACAATGCTTTGACCATCTATGAGCTCAGAGGGGATTTTCTGGCTCCAAGAAGCTACGGAACCAAAGAAATGAGCTACGAAATGTCCAGTATTGCGTCTGAGGGTGCCAGGGCCACCATCAAGGGTCATACTGCCTATATCTCAGATTGTAAATTCATAAATGACAACTCTATTCTTACAGCTAGCGGTGATATGACGTGTGCACTATGGGATATAGCCAAAAGGGTAAAAGTCAGAAGCTTTGTAGACCATCTTGGAGATGTTCTTTGTCTAGACACTTTTTCTGCTGTAAGGCCAAATACGTTTCTCTCTGGAGCTTCAGATGGGTATGTTAAAGTGTGGGACACCAGAGTCCGCGAGAATACTCAAACGTTTTTCATATCCAACAGTGACGTCAACACGGTGAGATGTTTTCCCGAAGGCAATTCGTTCATTACTGGTTCAGACGATGGTTTGGTGAGGTTTTATGACTTGAGATCTGACTGCGAACTATCCACCTTCTCGTTGGCCTCGAAATTACACCTCCAAACCCCTACATTCACCACTAAAGATGTTCTTGGGCCAGACAATTTTAGCACTAAAACTACAAGCATTTATTCAAGTATCGAGAACCCAGGGGTATACTCAATTGACTGCAGTCCAAGTGGACGTTTTATATATACTTGTTACTCCGAGTTTGGGTGTATGATCTGGGATTCTTTGAAGAATGAGATTGTTGGTTCCATTGGAAACGAACACACCAATAAAATCAACCAGGTTTCTGTGAGTCCCGATGGACTAGCCGTGGCAACTGCATCCTGGGACTCCACTATTAAAATATGGTCTATCTAATACAAATTATGCAATTTTCAGAATATACTTATTGGGGGACATAACTGGCTAATATTGCTGCTGACTGAGCTCCTTAATTTTATACAGTAGATACGTTAATGGGACGATTTAATATTCTGATTAAGTAGGCATCTCAATACTAACATCCTTCTATCACGCTTGCGGATAACGTCAGAATCAACATATAATAGGCCCCTCCAAACTTGTGCATTTTGTGCAACTAACGAGTTGAGAATATTAATTCACTGAAAACTCTTAAAAATGGCTTCATAAGAAACGCACACCTTTTCTGAATGTATTACTGTTTATTCGTACTTTGTACCATTAATTGAATGTTGTTTGAACACTCTAGACCACATATTTCAGTATGCAATATTTGCAACCTTTGTGACTCTAATATTGTTTTTTCGCGCAAAATTTTGCACCCAAAATAAATATGAAAACTTGCTACTCACTACACCATACCTTTCAATACTTCACAATATTCCAGTCGATTATATACAAAAATAACTATAAAACAATAGTACGACATATCACATAAAAACTCAGTTCTTTCCTGATTTCCAGAACCAACCTCCGTTGAGAGCGTTGGCGTTACTCTCCTCATTCTCAACTACAGTAACCCAATCGGTTGCGTTAACAGGCTTCGATTTCGTGATTTCCTTTGTTACTGAAGTACCGTCACTAAAATAGTCAGTTCTGATTTCTTTCATTTCCACTTGTTTGCTTTCGGAAGTATCGTACGTAGATTGTACCGACGACGACACAATATGTTTATCTTGAGACTGAGTCAGATCTGTGGTCTTGAATTTTCCCCACGATTTGCGGAACTCTTCTCTTCTCGAACGACGCTCGTTCTTTGCATTCTGGTACATAATAGTTTTCCAGTTCATAAGATCTTCAAACTGCTTGAAAAATACACCCTTTTCTCCCAAATCATAGACTCCATTTTCAGGTTTGGCGGTGTACTTCTTATTCACTGCAGATTCGAAATCCTCCTTGGTCAATATCTTATCACCATAATGTTCATTCTTGTATTTCAATATTCTAATGGGAATTTCACTATCTGGAAAGAGGCATCTCCAGTGGCCCTTGGAGTCCCATACAGATTCTCCATTTTTAGTCAAGCAGTCGTTGTAACTTCTAATCGAAGGGCTCTTATGAGAGTACCCAAAAGGAGACCGTCCCCTTCCAAAAAAGTCACCCCAACCATAGTTTTCTCCCCATGAATTGGCTCCCCATGGCCTATGACTGTGACCCCAAGGACTACATGAATCCAGCAAATCCTCAACTTTATCTCTCACCTCATAAGGTTTAGGAAAGTACTCATCTTCTTTAGCAAACATAGACTTTACGACTTGTCTGACATCTCTCAGGTCCTTGCTATCTTCAAGGTCAAATAACCAATTGAAAGAATAGTCTCTTGTTTTTTCGTTCAATTCACTAACTCGATCACTAGTTAGTGAGATAAGTGAGTTCGAGATGGATCCAAGGCTTTCTTTCAATCCATTGACGCTGTTGAAAAACTTGTCGATATCTTCTTGGTGGGGATCGTTTTGAGAAACTATCTCTAGTTCTTTGTTGTTCTTTGAGTTAGACATTCTGAGTTATGGGTAAAGAGTTAGAGGGTGTAGTGGATCAAATTGAATTTGCCATCCCTCAATCTGAAGTGACCACGATCACGTGACGAAACATTTGAAGATGTTCTACTCAGATTAACGACGGTGGCAAAGGGTTACAAGGATTATTTTCATGTGATTGGATATAAGTGAAGACGTATCTTTTGTGGTATCTATATTTAGGTGATGGTGGCAAATATACGATACGTGGCCCGGAGGTATTCAATGGACCCCACGGAATTGAGCCTATCGAGTTAATTAATATGATTCTAATAACACATAAGGAGACAAATCAGGTGATCTTATATGTTATGGAAGTGGGAAGTGGGAAGTGTAGAAAGCTCATTGGGGAACGAGCAGTTGTTCAAGAACAAGAGAGTGTGTTGCAGGGTAGATGTGTCGCAGGGTAGTTGTGTCGCAAAGAAATTGTGTCGCAAAATTTAGTTGCAAAAAATCAACCCATCCTTTATTTGATGGTGACGAAGAGTCTACCCAGACTTCCTATGGAAATAACTTTTCTACAATTTCTGATATTAGATCTTTGTCAAGGAATCTATAATAATATTAAACAGTCTAATATGCTAAAGTGAAACAACGTAAATGTCCGGAAAATGATTTAATGATAAATGTTCAAGAAGAAATATTAGTGAAATTTGAAGATGGCCGATCCTAAAAGAAGTGAAGAAAAGAATATGGACACAATGAAAACGTATGAAAAGAAGAAATGGATGCCAGAAAGTACGAGATGCACGATGTATGGAGGTATTAGTAGAATTGCTTGTTGGAAAGAACAATTATTAATGCTGGAGAATTTAGATGATATCCGACCCGAATGGTCCAAAGTCAGTGGAAGGGATGCTTTCAATGATTAAAACTGGTCATCTGAGATAACTAGCGAACATGACTAAGATGAGACCATAAACAGATACATTAAGCGAAATCACTGACGTAATTTCACTACTTGTTCACAAATGGACCATATGGAGAATACTCAGATCGACTGGTCGTTGACCTGATATTCACATCTAAAGAGCTGCTATTCTTCTCAGCTAGCCTTATTATTCTTGCTATTCCTACCAATTTCTTTGAGAGTTAAGTTGGCCCATTCTGTTATGCATTAAATATGATTGGTCAACATAGTTTTCCATGTTAGAATGAGTGTTTGAGTTGAGGGATGCAGGAGAAGCAAGTTGTTGCTGTTGTTGATGTTGTTGTTGGCTGTTACTAACCACTCTTTTTCTCAACCCATGTGAACCTCTTTTAGGGGACGCTTGGTTCATATATGCCATTCTAGACTTGGGAGTAGCGATGGCATCGTCCATTGATTGATAAGCCATAGGACTACGATAGTATTCATTATACTGCATAGTTGGAGAAATCGACGATGGCTGTCCTTGTAATGGAAGATACGACGAAGCTGGACTGGTTTCTGAAGGAATGGCCGGTAAGAACTCCATATCTGATTGAATGTCGAATGATTTGTGAATATAAAATTTGGCCTTGATGGTTTTGAAAGCTTGCATTCTTTTAATTTCAAGCTGAGTGGCGTTTGAAGTCGTAGGATGCTTGTTGGGGGCAAAGGAGTCGCCCATAGTTCTAATAGTTCCAACCTTACTGTCCATTATTGATAGATCAGAGAAGAGATGTGATGAAAAATTTGTGCGACAGAACGACGATTCTGAAGTACCAATGGAGTAGATGCTAGTGCACTAAATTGACGAGAGAAGTAGTAAAAGTGCACAAAATTCGTAGAATACTCCAGATGGAACAAGTAGACCAACGAATAATCCATAAGACTCGAGAATACCTTTTCTAATGGAAAAGTGTCTGAGGATATATGCAATATAGTCAAAATTGGCTATTTGTTAACTGAGTAATACATAAGATACTGTCATATTTGGCGATTTGTTGATTGTTATCCTCTCTAGCAAAATCTTAAGTATAAGTAGATCTATAGATTATTTGAGTTCCTTGCCCAAATCAAGTGAATTGTCATATTCCATTTATACTCTAATTTCTTTATAGCAGACCACAAATCCCACAGCACTACTATAGGATTTTAGCTCGCGCTGCAAATTAAAATCTAAACCAACAATGATCCGATTGGTACGGGCGTACTCTACTAAGTTTAGTCTAAAGAGTGGATCCAAGACTATATCAAAGGCTCAAGAATGTGTCCAATCAATACATCCCACAACCCCTGCAAGAACTAGATTTGCACCGTCTCCTACGGGATATCTACACCTAGGATCATTAAGAACAGCTTTATATAACTACTTATTAGCCAAAAACACTGGCGGACAGTTTCTTTTACGACTCGAGGATACTGACCAGAACAGACTCGTGGAAGATGCTGAACAAAATATCTACGATAGTTTAAAATGGTGCAATATTGAAATTGACGAAGGTCCCAATGAAGGAGGTGAATTTGGACCCTATAGACAATCAGACAGAACCGAAATATACAACAAATACATCCAGATATTGCTTGACAAAGGATTGGCATATTATTGTACTTGTTCCAAAGAAAGACTTCACAATCTTAGAGAGTCTGCCAGTCTCTTGAAACCTCCAACCACTGTCACATATGATCGCAAATGCTTATCCCAAGCTAACGCTCCTCATGCACAGAGTATTATAAGGTTCAAATCCCCAGAGAAGTATGAATCATTTCACGATTTGGTTCATGGAACGATGAACTTACAACCCCAGGTGAATTATTCCGATAGACGTTACGACGATATTGTATTGATGAAGTCCGACGGATTACCCACATATCATTTTGCCAATGTTGTTGACGACCATTTAATGAAGATCACCCACGTAATTAGAGGTGAAGAGTGGCTTCCATCAACCCCAAAACATATTGCTTTATACAGAGCATTTGGCTGGGACCCTCCAAAGTTTGCCCATATTCCTTTATTGACTTCGTTGGAAGATAAAAAACTTTCAAAGAGACAAGGAGATATTGGAATTTTAAGTATGAGAGAAAAGGGAATATTACCGGAATCCATAATCAACTTCGTGGCATTATTCGGGTGGTCTCCGCCCAGAGAAACTCCCGGAGTTAGCTCAAGTGAATCTATGACAATGGACCAACTCATTAGTTCATTTTCGTTGGATCACTTAACCAAAGGAAACGCCAAAGTTAACGATTCAAAGCTATACCACTTCAATAAGTTCCATCTAGGAGAAGCTGTGAAAAGCCCAAAACGTTTAGCTGCTTTGACAGAAGAACATTTTCCAACATTTCTCCAAGAAACTGGCATCAACGATAAAGAATTGTTAAGAAAAATATTACAATACTTGGGACCAAGCTTGACCAACTTGAATGAAATCGAGTCTATCCATTCATACATTTATTCTCCTCCTCAATATTCTTCACCTGTGCCCAAACAGACAGAGCTAATTTTACCTCAACTACTCTGTCTTCCAGCAGAAGATTTCAATCAAAATGTAAAGGTGATTATGGATAACAGTCACCTTACAAAAAAGCAGGTGTTTCAAGCCGTTAGGTTTGCATTATCTGGAGGTATTTCGGGTTTAAGTCTACCATTATTGATCGAGTTACTTGGTGCTACGGAATATAAAAAGAGACTACAATCCGCTATCGATTTCATAAGCAAATCAGCATAAATTATAAATTACACTCCTATAGATTCAGTACTTTAAAGTGTATATAGTCGTATATGAATCAGATAATTTGGAGTTAGGTGGATATTTCCTTACGGACAAAATCCATAAAATCGGGGTCCTTCGATTCCTTTTCTATAGGATCAATGAGCGGCCCAGTATATATACAATGAACAACCATATCTGGATGGTAATATAAACCTGTCAAAAGTTTTGGAGTAACCAAAAAGTATTGTGAGTTATTGTTTTGACACGCTGTGTGAACCAAGTATCTATGGGCTAGCTTTTCGTTCTTTGGATCCATACCTTGATTGATTTCGTCAACAACTCGGAACGGAGCAACTGTAAGTCCCTGTAATGACATAATAAAGAAGATTGTAGACACTGCACGTTCACCACCCGATTGAGATTGGCGGTCAAGCACTTTCAATTCCGATTCCTGTCTGAATTTCACGAGGATCTGTAGTTTCCAATCTGAAAACCGCTCGTTCTTTGCAAGTTCCACCTGTCCATCGCTAGCCACCTTAGTAAATCGTTTGTTAAACATTAAAGAGATTTCTTGTACAAGACCAGTGAGTTTTGGTTCCCATTCGTCTCTGATTTTAGTGATTCTTTCGTCCAATTCCCGTTGGTTTTTCTTGAGAAGTGGTAAGTCTCTTTCAGCGCGTTGTATTTCATCTAGCTTGCGCTTCAAATTTTCAATAGAACTCTGATCTGCTGTGGACATCACTGCCTTTTGATCTTCCAACAATTTCATTTTCTCTCTGATCATCACTTCCGTGAAATTTCCACCCTCCACATAAATCTTTGCCAATTCTGACAATTCTCTTCTTTCTTCATCAGGATAGTTTTTGCTTTGTTCTCGGATCTGGGTGGCAGCATCACTATTTTTAATTTGGTCATATCTGGCTTTTGCTTCTTGATACTTTACTATCAATTCTTGTGTACGTTGGTTAAGAAATCCAACTAGTTTCTTTCCATTGATCTCTCGATTTTGTACTTGTAGGACCTCGAATTCTTGCAAGTTCAACGAGATCTCAATTTGTGTGAGTTCTGCAGTATAACCCGCTAGTCCAGAGTTGATTTTTGAAGTGGATACGTATTTGGATTTGATTTTGTTTCTGATCTGTTGAACCTTGTCTGAGTAGTCTTTATTGGATTCTGATTCTAGTTTGTCGATAGACTCTTCATTTGCCTTCAACTTCCCTTCAGCATTTGCTCGAGACTTTCTTAGTTGTTTGATCTTATCACGTTGAGACTTCCATTGGTTAAGTTCAGTCTCAAGCAGCTTCTTCTTGGTCCAGTTTATATCGTATTCCAGTTGCTGCGATGTATATGAAGTCTTTGCAGTCTCCAACTCTTTTTTCAAATCTTCAATCAAGTTGATATAATCATTTCTGACTTCGGGGGTCAAAGCAGTTGACGAAAAGAAGTTTGCATTTCTAATCTTTTCAGTGGTGTAAAATACTTGTTTTTGACCGTATCTTGACTTTTGAATATTGAAAACAGTATCACCAGCAATAAACTTGGTAAACAAAATCTGTCCTTGTTGATTAGGAGTGATGAGCTTTTGTATCTGTTTGTCTGAAAGACTATCCTTGCAAACAGGAATGTTATGGATCCTTGCAGTATCATATAACATACATAAAACAGGTTTGGGACCCTTGATAAACTCAGAGAGATATCCATCGAATCCCAAGCGTTTTAGTTGGTCGCTGGGGATATTTGGACGATGAACGGAGTTAATATCCGTCATTCTGATTGGAACATTACTTCCACGAAAATCTGTTGAGGATATTAGCTCAAAAGTACTCTTGTCAGGTACTGTAATAGCAAATAAAGTGTTGTTATCAATTACCTTTTCCAAGGAAGAGGCGTACCCTTGATTGGTGACTTCACAACACACGACGGGAGCTTCATAGTAAATGTCGCTAAGTTCAGGCTTCTCTCGCAAAATTAAATGTGCTTTATAAGAATCATCTTTAAGTTGGTATGGATTATTCTTGGTTGGTTTCATTACAACAATTCTATCGTTACTGCTCAATTTAGTTAAGTTCTCTTCAATTTCTTTGGAAAGATTCTTCATAGTGTTCTTTATTCGAGTCAAATTATCGTCAAGTTGCTCAATCAAACTACTTATTGTACGAGATTCGTCATGCTTGGTTTCAATTGATTGGTCAATCAAGGAAATTTGATGTTCGTCAGGAATCGTTATACTATCACGATCTTCAATCAATGCTTGTCGTTCTTGTTTGACTTTTTCTAGCTCTGCTTTCTTCTGGGCCGATTTATTGAGAGTAATAGTGGCACTTCTCTTGAGTTGATTTATTTCTTGGTAGACCGTTGCAAGATCAAGCTGTCCATTTTCAAATCTAGAAGATATTTCCTTTCTTTTATCTTTCAACAATGACAACTTGGACTCTGCTTCATCCACCGCCGTATTTGCATGTTCCACTTGATCTTCTATGGGTTTCAAATTCATTTTGAAGTTGTATAGCTCTGCTTTAGCTTCATCTCTTTTCTTTTTTATATGTTTCTGACGTTCTTTCAAGTCCGATAACTGTGCATATGGAATCAACATAGTGTGACGCTTCAAATCCTTGATTATAGCTTGATACTCACTATATTTCTTGGCCTCTTCTTCCAAGACGGATTTTTCGTCTGCTAGCTTATCCAACTTAGAAGATATATCGGTGATTCTAATCCCTAAATCGTGACTTTCGTTATCTTTCTTTATTAAATCCTCGTGCATTTGTAACAAACTACCATCACCAAGAGTTCTTTCAGTTTCTAGTAATAACTTTTCTGGCGATAAGCCGGCAAATTCAGCTACTCGCTCCTGTGGTAGAAAATGACATAGATTATCCAATTGAATGTTGAGTGATTTACATATTTCCTTCACCGCCTTCTCGGTGCTTGACCTGTTATTTACGGTGTACGAGTTCTCCTTCTCAGTGAATGTTCTTTTTATGCAAATTGGCGGATTGGAAGCTTTGTTCACCAATGTGATTTCGATACTTCCTTGTGTGTGGCCCGATTTTATCATTGATTTCATATTCTTTCTTTTGATAAGATCGAGTTTGCCTCCTAGTCCCAAACAGATGGCTGCTACCAATGTACTTTTACCGGTCCCATTGGGTCCTATGATCATATTAAGTGTTGGAGACAAATTGAACTCAGCATACGAATATGTAGTGAAGTTCCTTACCTTAACTTTTAGGATATATCCTGGTTTAAACTTGTCCATATCTGGGGTATTAGAGTTTTTGGCTCTCTTGTGGGGATTTTTGCCATTGGAACCATTGGCAAACCTATTAAAGTTTCCCAAATCTGCTATACCAATCATCCATGTAGTGTTTGTAATTATACGCGTTGCGAGCTAGGGAGAAAAGTAGTAAAAATTTAGTGAAGTGAACGCTGAGGATTTGATTTAGGGAGAAAAATGGCGACTCACGCGCGCGCTTTTGAATTATCAAATACTATTAAGGAGACTAGATCTAGACCATTGATATGGACTGGATATGATCTAGATCTGGATAATATCTCTTAGATGTGATGATTTTGTTGATTTGATTTGATTTCCATAGTAACAACTTAGAGAGAACATACAAATAATTGAAATCTGAGTCTCACTTTGAACGTCCTAACTCTAAGCAACCTTCAAAATACTCAACTAACTGGTCGTAAATAACAATAAGGATACCAACAGTGACTTATCTTAGCTCATGACAACTCTCTTCAATTCCTCGTAACTCACGCTATACCGTACTTTCATTCTACTACACTTATAGTATAACTCTCTCTCTCTAAAATCGTTATCCGGGTAACTTGTCCTACATATAAAAAAGTATGTTTACATTTTCTGTTTACCGATGAAAACCTGAATCACATCAAGACATCGATAACTACAACACTGAAGATGGTAAGTAAACAAAACTAATGATCCATGCGCCCATATACTAAACCACACAAATACTAACAAGCAGTCGCAAAATACAAAAACATATAAAGATGCCTTTGCTCTTTTCGACAAGAAAGGAACAGGAAAGATTCCTGTTGAACATTTAGGAGATTTATTAAGAGCCGTTGGACAAAACCCTACGTTGGCCGAAATCTCAGATTTACAAGGATCCATCCAAGCCAACGAATTTGATTTTGAAACTTATCAGAAAATCATCAACAGACCAGACGGGTTCAAGCCTTTGGGATTACCAGAAGACTATATCAAGGGATTCCAAGTTTTCGACAAGGAGCAGACAGGTTATATTGGTGTGGGTGAATTGAGATACATTTTGACTTCTATTGGTGAAAAATTGACTGACTCCGAAGTCGATGATTTGTTGAAGGGTGTCAATGTCGTAGATGGGAATGTTGATTACGTGGAGTTTGTGAAGTCGATTTTAGATCAATAAGCAGGTAGTATTGTAATTCATGGGTAGATGGTATTGAGAATCATGGACAAACGGTATCGAGTCTGTCTATTTCCAAATATTCTTTAGTGGAGACGTACATTGGAGATATGTGCTAAAAGTAGAAGCACCCTGGATTTTGATTACTTCACTAGATACGAAAATATCTCAGATATCTTGGATCTAGATCTAGCAGACTAAATCTTATATTTGATCTACATAACCTAGACTTCTATTGATCTTTATGTCTTATGCTTTTGTACTCTTGAAGTGATCTATTCCAGATACAGTCCAATTCCAATACTGAATCATGAAGAATACCTATATAGCGAATAATAAATGATGAAATATGAATATCCGTAGAGAAGGAGACTGGCAATTATGATCTCTGTTTACTAGACGTTTTCGATATCTGGTTCCTTTAATATGGGGACCTGTTCTAAACAGGCGCGATATCAAAATTAAAAATAAAATTTCCATACAGGCAATCTGAAACTACAGATATGATTTCTTCAGCCAACGACCTCAATAATCATAATTATAACGGCGGGTTCAAAGTAGATGAGGCTCCAATAGGAGAGGTAGATTTTAGAATCAACGAACGATTCCATCTATACCCGTTTGAACGTCTTCAAGCGCTCTCAATAACTAGTGGAGTTATAGGAGGATTCTCTGGAGTTTATGATGGAATCAAGTCGTCGTCGCTTAAATATCTTACAGAGAACGGCCATAGACTTCCGAAGACGGTGGGAGGGTGGTATTTCTACCACAAGAAGAAGAACTACGTCATGATCCTTGCTGGTGCAAGAAATGGAGTTCATCAAGGACTCAAGTATTCCGTAGCGGTGGGCGGGTTTTTTGGGTTGGAATGGCTCATAGATACCTATGTCCGAGGCAACACTATAGACTTCTTGAATACTACGGCTGCTGCTACGCTTTTCTCCGGGTTCTATAGTGCGTATAACAGGTTGAGTCGAGTCCAGTCCATTGGATATATAAAGAAGGGTGGTGCCTTGGGATTGAGTCTTGGCATAACTCAGGATCTTTTGATCTTCTCACGTGGAGGTAAAGTCTGGTATTTGGAGAAGTTAGGTATAAGGATCCCTAGAGAAGAACAAGTACTTCAATAATCTGCTGAGAAAGAAAAATTCATAGAATCGAAGGAAGAACACATAGCGAGGTTGATATCAGCAAAACAGGTTCAGAGCCATTAGATTATGTGTTTGAGAAGTTTCAGTAATACTGAAGTCTCGAGATATATTTAAAATGGCCAACACAGAGTGAGCGGTCGATCTGTTTAGTCACAATAAATTGCGACTTCAAAATTCGAGATGAGCTACAACTCTAGCATCCCAAGAATACTAAGCAGACAGAGGGAATTCTCTAATTCTAGATAAACGTAAGGTTTCATCCTAGACTATTTCGACTTCCTTTACGAATCAAGGCGCTTTATCGGCCTCGCATCATAATAAGACTACGCCCTGATAATTGGTAACACCTCTACTCATAGCCTCAGGTAATTGTCTATAACTTGTATATATATAGTTCAGTATCAAAAATATGTGGAGCCATCTACCTGTGACTAATAACTTTTCCTAGATGATGATTTGATAAAAGACAAATGTGGAGCGGTCCTAGATTAAAAAACAAGTTCAGAAGGTTTATGCTCCAGATTCAATACAAATTGGAAAAGCCCAAAGCTGAAAAACCTCCAAAAGGATCCAGACTATAAAAGTTCTAATCCAAAACCCATATGTTATCCAGGGAATTTATTTTTAGCCAGAAATTCATCCGTATGAGATAGCATTTATTTTTTATGTCAGAAATAAATCCGTGTGAGAGAGGGTATTTATTTTTTATGTCACAAATACACCCGTACAATATACGGCACCTTTACTCCAGTTATTGCCAGAAATAGTACCAGTTGTTGAAGTTTTGACAAGTTAGGATAGAACGGATGTAAGAAGCCGAACTGGAATTAGTTGTCACTTTGAACTGT
>Ga0065704_10070171_pt1 | contig 158588 bp, 63 predicted proteins | sample SwiRhicommuniRL2_FD_59091 | JGI IMG/M metagenome (GOLD analysis project Ga0065704, IMG submission 59091) | Switchgrass rhizosphere bacterial communities from Rose Lake, Michigan, USA - RL2 v2 (version 2) | ecosystem: Host-associated > Plants > Roots > Rhizosphere > Soil | place: East Lansing, MI | reverse complement strand
TATATTTTTATATTTGAAAATAATAAAATAACGTAGAAAAGGCGTTAGTGGCACCCTGTATATACATAGTGACCAAGGATCTACGCACCGATAGGTAGTGACATCTATGTATTGGCTTTTTGATATATGTAGTGACACTTAACTCTTATTAGTGACAATTAGATCTTATTAGATACACCTCAATTTATGTAGTGACAATTAGATATTATTGGTGATACCTCAATCTACATAGTGACACTTAGATATTATTAGCGACACCTCGATATACGTAGTGACACCTCTGTCTACTATAGTTTCGGTTTATTATTACATATAATATACATTAATTTACATGGTGTCAAATGGGTATTCTTAGCGATCGTTTTTGAGTTGGTACAACAATTGATGAGATTTCTGGATATCTGTCGTTATTTCTCGAGAGTGTTTCCATAGGAGCCGTGGGTGTTTTGCAGGTCTTTTTAGGTCTTTTGTACATCTTTCGTACGTCTTGTTATATGTGTTTTATAAGAAATGGGTCTAGTTTATTCCACAAGTTCAATATTGTTCCCTAAATTCCTTTATAATCCTCCTGAATTGTCACCACTAATCCTGCAAATTCACACTCACTAAATCAGTAATACTTCTTGAGACACCTCTCTATTCTACTTTGCTCTTCACTAACATATCATCATCTGTATAATCCCAATTCTCTCCTCCTTCTGTCACCAATTTCTTTCGATCTTTTCTCTATCTTAGTCCTTTCGTCGTCACGTTTTTCAATCCGGTCTCTCAACTTCGCATTGTCGCCTTCTATATCCTTCAACTGTTCCAACAAATCGCGTTCGTACCTCAATCTCAGTTCGTAGCCATCCTCATTATTTTCGTCCTCGACCTCCTTATTACTTTCAATTCCATGCCAATTACGATTATCGATGATCGAATTGGTGTAGTTCGTCTGGGATAAGATCCTGATCCATTGATCGAGTAGAATATGCGTATTGTTGCTTGAATCGTTCATCTTGTCAACACTGGTGTTTGTGAACTTGATTGTTTGGATAAGATTGGCAACTGTGGAATTTATACGCGTAAGTTGTGCAAGCTCTCTTTCTAGAGCAAACTGTCTACCGGTAGATGTAGAGCTGGTAGTGATATTAGGGACACTCCCTGTCTTTTCAGTCATGAAGAGGGTGTTGATAAATAAACAATCGCGTATGGAATTTTGGTAATACTACAGAATTTTGATATTCAGAATTTACTCGCACCAAGGCACTAGAAAGAGAATGTTTATAGAAGAGAGTACGCTTGGAGTCCGAATAATGAGAGAGTTAGAATATCAGAGAGTTATTATTGGTGAATAGAAATATAAATATGACTAATGACTCCTAATGGTAGAAAGATAATGACAATTAGTGAAGTTGTAAAGATGTGAATAAATTCGAGATTCTCATAATTAGCGACATTGTCACTAATTTTAGTGAGGATACATCGCCTATATCAATTTCTAGTGATCATAACTTCCTTTTTTAGTGAGATTTTTCATTCGATCAACTAAATTATTTGTCTGAATACTCAGCTCAAGACTCTTTTTCTAAAGAATTGATCTTTTCTATCTGTATTGTTACCAATTATCTCACCATGGATCAAGAACCTACGAAACAGAGTGAGGAATTCAACAAGTTAGTCAACTCGCTACCAACAAGATGGGAAATCGAATTAGAATTCGTTCAGTCTCTCTGTAATATTCAATACTTGAACCATCTAGCCCAGAACAGCTACTTGAACGACCCAGAGTTTATACGATATTTGGAGTACTTGAACTATTGGAAGGATCCTAAATACTCACGATACTTGGTATATCCCAACTGTCTACATATTTTAGAATTGTTACAGAGTGAAGAGTTTCGGACGAATATTGTAAATCCAGAATTTATGAATAACTTGATGAATGATATGGTCAAGAGGTGGCAGGATCAGGATAGTATTGAACAACCACTGAATGAAATAAGTTAAAGAATGCGAGTTAGATGATTATAAAATGAATTCGTTTGCTATATCTACTGAGTAGAGTAGTTGAATAAGTTTCTATATCTACTGAGTTAATTTAGTTGTGTTACTAGTCGTTGTTCAACTATATCTACTGAGTTGATTATAATCCAAATTAGTGCATTATGAATCTTATTACTTACACTCATCATATTCCTTGATATTCTTGACTTTCGCTATATTGTCAGGTTCGTTCTAATCTAGACAAAGGATTTCTTGACTAATATTCATCGAAAGCTAATTGGTTCTTCGACCAATCCGACTCACATTGATTAGTCGTCGACAAGTTTCAGGATATCGATAAGATTCTACAATTCTCAATTAGTTGTATATCTTCATGACTACGGAATCGTGGGTATTAAGAAGAAATATGGTATAAATTGATGTTATACCTTATTATACCTTAAAACTCAAAATAGTTGGAGTAATAATCAAATGTTTAATTGGTGGAACTATTATCAAATTCAAGATTGAGTTTCTGCGGGGCCTTTTACCTTGTGCTATCATTGTGCATAGTCTAATTAGAGCTATGGACTAACCAACTGTGGGTTGAGATCATTCCACAACGAGTTAGAGATTTGGTTTAGTAGTGATATTAACTTAGTTTTCGCTACGTAACATGGTTTTCTCTATGTGACTTGTTTTCTACTACTGCTGTGTTATACTACTACTACTGACCCACATATGGAATACATCTACGACCCTATAAAAATTTGGTCTACCAGAATAATTAGAAAATAATCTTTCTCATCATAATTTACTGAGCGAAGCGTATTTGTGAATTACCTGAGTTTACTGAGCAGTAAAGTATTTAACATCAGTGAGACTTAGTGAATCTAAGCGAATTTGAGTGAATCTAATTGAATCGGTGAATATTAGTGAGATTTAGTGACTTATCGATTACTTCCCTTAGTGTTCCCTAGAGGGTTTTCCATATATATATTATGCAGTACACGAACATCAGTAGATTCACCTAGTGGAATATTGACCAAAATTGCCACTAGTAACTAAATTAATGTCTAGACTTGCCTGGTATAGCCCTACAATATATAATACCAGTTTCCAGCAATATTAACCACTTATTACCCCCAATATTCACCTTGGAGATACTACATATTCTTCTTCAAAATAATCGTGTTTAGCACGACCGTATATCATAGCCATGGGTTATTGAATACTGAGCCCAACGAAGTATTTAATATAAATGGGGTCTTAGATAATGGTAGTGAATACTTCGCTTCCCTCCGAATTTGATAGAAGGTGACCTAGTCAATTTTAGTTAGTATTGATAGACATTTAGTGACCTATTGAATACTTGTGATATTAGTGAAAATTCGTGGTTTTACTGAAATGTAGGAGATTTAAGGGCGATCTAGTGATATTAGTGAATATTAATGGAGATTTAATAACCTATTAAATACTTAACCGCTTTCAGTATTTGTGAATTAAAAGAGCTTTGAATTGTGAATAGTCAAGCTTTGATTCAATTAGCGACATATCACGAGAACAGTATATTCAAATAATTACCGACGAACTAGTTTAATAACTCTCTATCAACACCATTGTGGTTTATTATCATTCCCATTCTCTTGTTTATAACTGTAGTTTGTCACACACTCCAGTAATTTGTGATGTAGATCAAACCTCCACTATAGATTAGGCTGTGATAATTACTGATAGAGAGAACTTCCAAATTATTACAGAGAGTTACTTAACTTTAGTTGGAAAATTGTTTCCAGGAATCAATTTCATTCACCATTTTCTAACACGACTATCTAATGTTACCTAAACCTCCTTTCAACTTATACTCCCCATATATTGCTGTCTTTTTGCAATTTGTCCCCCGCACGACTTGCTATATAAATACTCGCCACCAAAACTATTCACTCCAACTCATACATTAATGGCAAGCGTAAATATATATGAGAAACATCTTCGAGCGGTGGACGGCGAGCTAATTAAGGTCAGCAAGGGCCTTAGACTATCGATTGGAGAACTCTTTTTCGTCACATCGTTTATTGTCAACTTTATCCTCGGTAAGTTGGTTCACCTGTTGTCGCCAGAAGAAGAAGTTTACAACTATTATAATGATAAGAGGAACATACTTAATCAATTATTTGTGAAAAAAGGATGGGGTTGGACGACTTTCTGTGTGGTTTTATTTTACGTCCTTGTAATAATGAGAAATAGATCCAAACAGGATTCATTAAAGAGTGAACCTGCAACTATAAAATCTGCAACAAAAACGTCAACTTCAAAAACTTCAACAGTATCACTACTTACTGGTGTTATTGTGCGTTATATTATTGCAACTATTTGGTGGATCTTCTTCACGCAGTGGTTCTTTGGGTTCCCTATCATGGACCGTGTGTTTGTCTTTACTGGAGGACAATGTGTGATTGACCAGAATGTAGGACATCCATTTTTGCACTTGTTTCAAGCGAATGGACGCGGGAAGTTTGGCTCGATGCTGGTTTCGTCGTATCATTGTCGTAGAATCAGAGGGTCTTGGGAAGGTGGCCATGATCCTTCGGGACATGTGTTTTTGATGGTCCATTCATCATTGTATATGTTTATGGAGGGATTATCACAGTGGACTTCATGGAATCAATTGGGATCGAATATTCGTAAATTCTTAGCTGGATTAAGTCTGAGTCGAAGCAAAGTTCAGGTGATAACTCATTTCCTAGTAGAGAATCCTCATATCGTTTTGATTCAATTGATAACTCTCTGGTGGTTTATGCTTCTCATGACTAATATTTATTTCCATTCCATATCTGAGAAGTTGGTAGGACTTGCATTTGGTTACTTCGGTGTATTTGTTGTATATCTTGTCCCAAGATATTTGAAATAAGATAGAATAAAAGGATAGAATAAAAAGTTAGAACAAAGAAATAGAGACAAAGGTATAAACTAGCAACGAGAAAGAATTGTTATGGAGAACAAACTATCATGGAGAACAAACTAAATTATTTTAGTGATAATACGTTATTGTTTCACTTGTCTCATAATAGGACACAGACTAAGATATAGGATGCTGAGAATACCATCATTCACTATTCACAGCATAAAAATAAGTATTTAAAGTCTATTAGATAAAGGACATTGTGACTTCTACACAAATATAGATACATTACATACTGTTCAAAAGAAACCTAATTACATCAATAGTTTTTATTTTAGATGTATTTTGTTCAAGATAATATTTGAATTTCTTCTAAAATGAATTACATTTTGCGTCGTCGTTATGGGTTTATAAGCCACGGGCCAGATAATTGCTGGTGTCCCCTCATTATTTAAATTATTTGACCAAAATTTATGTACAGGGTATTGATTTAATCAGATTCCAAGACAAGATAATATGATTCTAAGATTATTATCATTATATCTTATATCGTCTTAACAGACTGGATGTTGCTACAATTTAATGACGATTACCTACATCTAACTGTAATTTTCAAATTTCAAGTGATATTTCTAGTAGCCATATTTCCTTGAATCTTCAAGACGTGCTTGTCAACTTGAACCTCGATTGCATTTACTCTAATATAGAAATAATGCATAAATCTTTTTTGATTATTTGAATTTGCACCCAAATTTAGTATTGGAAAAAAATGTAATCGAGCCAAAATTACAACCTCGAACCTATCAAATTAATCTAATAGGACCACATATTTATAGTGAGGTTACCTTTTGGGCTCAAAGACCCCCTATCATTATTTGTATTTCTGGTTTATGTCATAGAAGATAATAATGGATATTTAGAAACTATGGTAGTATAAAAATTATAATTTTTAGGGGTACAACTTAGGACAATAAAAGGTATGTTTGTGAATAGATGTATTTATATTTTGAAAATTTCTTAGGCTCAGAAAAGGTTGCTGCAATTGTATTTATCAATGTTTCTTTCTCTCTGCCTTTGCATCAATCGAAAGCTATACGGGGCCAAATCAATGGCTTTGAGATTTGGGTGCAAAATTTTTGTTTTGTAGATCTTCAAAGAAGTGTAATGTTCTATATAACAGGAAATATTGGAGACAGTGGATTATCTGAATTGTCTTTATTATTATTCAATGTTCTAATATTATTAATGATTCTCAAGGTGTATTTGTTAGCACACACTTTCATAGGGTACTTTAATGTCTCTAATTTAGCGACATTTGACGACTTATGTCAGCACAAATGGCTGCAAAATTCCTTATTCGTAACTAATAACTTAATAGGATTTCTAGGCATCATGTTACTATATATATATAGAATTTCAGCAGCTACTTTAGGTATAGTATAGCTGGAACTCAAGTCGTTCGACAAGACTGGATATCGTAATCCAAAGAATATAAATTCTAAAACTGACAATTGAACAAAAAGCGCCAGCGCTTGAGAATTGGTTCTCCTACAAAATAGATGGCTGCAGAAAGCATCTGTTTTGTAAGAAGTAGTTTCAACTACTTTTTCCTTAACCTCCACCACAGCCACCACAACCACCGCATCCACCACCTCCTCCTCCTCCACCATCTCCTCCTCCTCCTCCACCATCTCCACAGCCGCCGCCTCCTCCTCCACAGCCGCTGCCTACTCCTGCACAACTACTACCACCACCACTTCCACCACTTCTATCGTTTCCAGAAACATAAGGAACTGCAACAAACATCGCCCCGGCAACCATTGCAGCTGCTGCTAATGGTAGTATACTGAAACTTGATACTCCAGAAGAACAATGCAACACCGAAGACTCGGGATGAAGAGTCACATGGTAGCAGTTGCTGTTAACTCCACTCGGAGCTATGGGTGTCAATGGTTCATTAACATATAACCCCGGAAACAAAGCATAGCTCAATGATCTATTATCCGTAACCCAAGGTAATGTCCCCTTGTTCCTAAATTTGCGTTCCTGTAAATGACGGAATGCTGTAGCTTCCATATTAGGCATTTGAATCACATCATGTAAACTGATATGAGTCAAACCAACAGACCCACGGGCATTAGTGAATAAGGATGACTTGGAACGCAGAGACTTTCCCAAGATACGTGAGAGTTTTGATCTTGATCCGTTCCGTACCTCCGCACAATACCAACATGTACAAATTGAATAGTCTTCACCAAAGCGATTGCGATAGAGTTTGGCTGTTTTCTCGAAGCCCGTATCCAACATGCTCTCTTCAACCTTGTCATCGTGATCAATAACGAAGCCACCAGAAACTGCGACACAATCAGAAAAGTACTGGTACTGAGTCAACTGATGCGTATGCCAAACCAAATCAATATCCAAAGTTGGCACAAGCATTCCCATGTTCTCCGGGGACGTCAAGAGCATAAAAAATCGTGCATACCGAATCAGAGCTTCAGCCAACGTTGTTTTGACTGTTGGTAATCGTAACCAATCGATTTGATTCATCTTTTCCCAAAATCTTTCCTGGCGTATAACACAGCCTACCAAATCATCATTGACCTCCACTCCGCCTTTTACCGTGAGGTGAACCAAGTTCATTTGAGTATAATTCCGCAAAACTACTCTTTTTGCAAATGAGTAGGTTTTGGACTCTACTGCTGAGAGAATACATTTATCAAGACTTGAATATGGTACCATGGGTATGATATCTTTCCCGATTTCGTTCTTGATAATTGAGACAATTCTCTCTGTAGAATCCTTTTTATATGATTGGCCCTTATAGACCTTTGAGAAGTACTTGTATGTATGAGGGAGTGCACTCGGGCTGAAGAGATCCGCATACAATTGGCGCCGGCGTAACGACTCATGAGTAACATTGGTTCCAAAACGACATACACATCCTTTCGATGAAACTGGAATGTGTTTCTGTGAAAAGTTGGCGTCTGCAAAACCGGTGTCAGAATTGTTAGTGTAAGGAACATCTTCTAATATTGTGCCCTGACAAATAGGACATGAAATATCACATCGAAGATTTAGCATATTGAATGATGTCCAGTCATATAATGCGTCCAGTTCATCCTTGGAAAAGATTCTGATAATCAGCAAATATCCATCACGTAGCCGCGACGGAGGATTGTACTTGTAAGTGAAATTATCAATGGCCAGGTGAATTTGATCAAGAGGTAAGGCTGTAGCGTAGAATTGACAAAATTGGTTTCTGACCAAAAAATCATAGTACGACTTAGGGTTGAGAGAGAAAGCATGCCAAACCATAATAACATCTAACGGAGGTAATTGTGTACGCAAAAAAGCAGATATCCTTGAATATTGATCCTTTTCACGTAAATTGATATTCGCTTCATCGTAGTCGTCATATGAAGCCACCCCAAGGACTAATTTAAGAGCAGACAAGTATATTATGAACCGTCTAACCGAATTTGTAACGAAGACCTGCCACATTTTGGTAGAGTATTTCGTTTCTTGCGTTCCAACAATATCAATCTTCAATCTCCTAAATGCCCGAAGTAGCTTCAAATGGGCTATGAGGTCAACAATTGTAGGACCATGTCGGGTAATCTCTTGACGTGATGCACGATAACTACTGAATTGTTCAATAGGAGCACTGGCTAGAAGTTCAACATAAGCTTTTGGCCGTCCGGACGGTTTTTCATCATCTCCCAAAGGCATTGGGTCAATTTCTTGATATTGCGGTAAGCTAGGAGCACTAAGTGGAGCTGGAATTACATCCGCATCACCATTTTCGTTTATTGGGTCTCTCATTTATACGACAGTTGTTGTTTTAGTTTCTTTAGTTTCATGACTTAAATTGTGGAATCATTGGCCCTTTTATATCTCGTAGGTTGGCGAGACTGATTCGGGCCGCTGACATTTGGTGTATAATAAACTGAAAGGAAATGGTTGTCTCATGGAAAAGCACGTTTAGCTCATAAATGGAAGGTTCGAGCGAGTGACAATCACGCCGTTGAATTACGAAGGAACAATAACTCCGATGATGTGGGGCTAGCACTAAATGATATTACCGAGCTCGAACGCAGGGCCACGCGCTCGATGCGATTGATTCGAAAATTAGGAGTCATGCGCAGATCAGTTATCTCCGAACTCCGAAATGTGAGAAGAGTCAACCTTCGAGATAAGCTGTGCGACAAAGTCGTGGTCATCAAAGTATCGTTATCGTCGGAAATCTGCCAAAATCGAAATTTCACTTTGTACTGCAGATTCTCGGAACTGTAATTAGAGAGTCACTGATGGGCTTCAAGGAGTGTATCATGAGAAATCTGTCCATGTGGTGCGTTATATTTATCAATTGTGGGTTACTAAGTAGAAACAAGGGTAAATACATTTCCTGTCTCTACACGTTTTAGTAACATTACGATGTTAAAGATGTGAAGATTATTTGGCTGCAAAACGACATGATCGAGAACATAGAACGACATTATTGGAAATTTGCCTGGTTAGCAGCATCACTAGTAGGCATAGGCGCTAGAAATGGAATGATGTATAGATCTGGAGACAATGCAAACCCAAATGTGCTATAATTGTCCATTGAAAGGAGCCAGCCTTCTGTATTTTCTTTGTTAAAGAAAATGGGTTTCATTGAAATTAAGAAATTTCGATTACGCTGGCGGATGTTATTGTCCATCGGCCATTATGTTAAGTGTTCAAAGATTCCAAAGTTAAGGGATATTTAGGAATTGCTATATCTAAATTCTCGTATATTGATGTGTTGTGCCGAGGAGTTGGTATTATTCTAGATAAAATATGGAATCCTTCCAAGTTTCAGTTGCACAACATTCAACTATAATTCCTCGCGGAAAGAAAATATGTGATCAATGGTTTGAAGTCGCTGGATAGTCGAACCTCTACGAGGGTATTATCGCCAATTATGCAAGATTAGACAAGATAAGACAATTATACTAGTGAAGGGTATTTCATAATAGGTTTGCGAACTTGAAGCGGATTTATTTTTTAAAGCTGCTAGTTGCCGAATTCTGCACATGTAATCTACCAAAATAATGATGTCATTTTAATAACTGTAAATTATGTGACCATATGGTAATGTTCCATCGGAGTATCCGATCGGTGTGAGTTTCCTTTAGGGTTGACAGATATTGATAGTCTCACTCTCATTATCGCTATTGACTCCTAGATAACAGATTGAAAGAGAAACTTCAGTCAAGAGAAAAGTCATTCAAGAGAAATTTGATTCAATTCTGTCTATTTGCAAATTTCCGGACCTCATTATATCATCGTCCTTCGATCTCTCCTATCGAAACATACCTCAGCCATATGCTATTATCTTCATTTTCGAACTTCGTTTCTTGTAGTTTCCGGTTCAAGACTTTTACTTGAAATTGCTTGTATAGTCTCTGGATGAAGGGTCTCGTAGAAGCAGCTCAGGAAAGCACTACTATGATTTATAGGAATCAAAGGCGGGAGAACGAATTGACCAGCAAAAAGTGCATACCCCAACTTACGACGATCCTCTACCCAAGGGAGGCTACCTCGCTTAGCATAAGTGAGCTCTAGTGATCCTCTAAATTGTGCAAGACTTGGTAATTCAATTGCATCGTGCAAACTAAGATGTGACAAACCCACTGGTTCGCAGGAATTGCAAAATATAGGATGAAATGCATCTGGTTTCTTGGAGTCTCGAGATCTCCACAACTGCTTGGTCTGAGGTCCATTGCGTACCATATCACAGTACCAACAAGAGCATACTGTATAATATGCCTGATATTTTTGGCCATAAACTCTTGCAGTACTTATGAACGCATCATGGATCAATCCTGTTTCAGCCTTGTCGTCATGGTCAATTAGATATTCACTAATTTCCTCTTTGCACTCTGTAATGTAGTGGTGTTGGGAAAGTTGTTCTGTGTGCCATAAAAGGTCAATGTCCATAGTAGGGATCAAGCTCCCTCTGTTATTACCAGCAGTCAAGAGTCGGTAAAACCTTTTGTACCTTCTTCGTGCTTCGGATATCCCCATCTCAATGGATGGTGAGTTCAACCAGTCAATTTCATTTATTTTTTGCCAAAACCCACGGTGAGATGCACCAAGTTCATCATGTAATAATGTCGCAAAATAATCTTCTTAGAATATGCATGGTTGCAATTTGCAATGGCCCTCACGCAGGTATCAATATCAGCTCCGCTTAAAATTGGTAATACTTCCTTTGCAATATCTGGTTTTAAAACCTTGGCTATCTCTTTTGTAACAAACACTCTGTATGCTTCATTCTTGATAATAGTAGAAAAGTATCGATACGTATTGGGAAGAAGTTTCCTGCTACTTAGGTCAGCATACAACTGGCGACATCGCAATGATTCGTGGGATATCGTGGGGTCGAAATCACAATCGCAGCCACCTTTCTTGGTCTCCAACTTCCTCATCTTAAACCCAATATCCGCAAATCCTGTACCAGAGTCATTTGTGAAGGGTACTCCAGCCAATAGAGTTTCTTGACATATAGGACATAATATATCACAAGCAAGAATACGTGGGTCGAAGCCATGTAAACTATAATCCAAATCTGTTTCATTTAGAGAGAAGCCCTCAATTAACAGGATATATCCTTCTCGCAACTCACGGGGAGGGTCATAATTAAATGAGGAGTTGCAGATCGCCAGGTTAACTAGATCAAGGGGGAAAGTCGTTGCATAAAATTGGCAAAATTGGTTTCTCACCAAGAAGTCATAGTATGCCCTGGGGTTTAGTGAAAATGTATGCCATACCATCAACACATCTAACGGAGGGAGTATTGATCTTAAAAAGCTAGAAATTCGAAGGTAGTCATTCTTGTCACGATTTAGAATTTCTTCCTCGTCAGTCGAATCATTGGTTGTCAATACAAGTGCCTTCTTAAGAGCCGACAAGTATATGATAAACCTTCTTACAGCGTATGTAACAAAAACTTGCCATATTTTCACACTTGTTTTCATTTCACTGAGAGTCCCAGTAATCGTCTTCTTCAATACTGCAAATGCTCTTAATAACTTCAGGGCGACTACTTCTTCAGCAGAAGGAAAAAAATTGGTCGCTCCTTGCGATACTCTATAACTTGCAAACTCCTGCGGTCTGACATTTTCTAGTATTTCTTCAAATCTCTCACGGAGTTCTCTCTGTGGCACTTTATTTGTGATATTTTGTTTACTCTGGATATTCTGGCTTTTTTTACTCTGGTTTTGGTTCTGGATGTTCTGAGCCTGGAGTTTCTGTCTTCGGTTCGAAATTGGGGCACTCCATGCTGGGGGTGCTTCATGTGGATCTTCCTTTTCATACGGAGGAAGTGCTGTAGCAATTGAAGAAATTGAATTGGATCTTCTAATTCTAGGTGCACTTTGGTTGGACATATGACACTAACTGATAGTTGACCAATTCTAGGCGCCGATCTTTATTTGTACAAATTAGACAACCAATTGTTAGGAATCGGTCACTCTTGAAATTACATTGCGTAAATAAAGACTTCCAAGACTTCCAAGACTTCTTCTAATCGTTTCGTACGCGATCTTAGACTGCCTATCTAGGAAATTATACAGATTAATTTAGAGGTGCATTTCAACGCAGACAAACTTGAAGCCTGTTGGTAAGAATTTCAGAATACCCAAATTCAACAGTATCGGTATTAATCTACAACTGGAAGACATAAGGGTATGTTTGCAAACTGTTATGCAATGAATAGTTTGATACTGGTGATGTTGACGCGTGATTAGGACTTTCAATGGGTGTTTGTAATTCTGTTTGAAATTTAGTCTTAGATCTGTTCATTTGTACTATAATTCATAGAATTATTACACTATCAATTGTATGTAGATATTTACATCAAGTAATACTTACGTAGAAAATATTCGTAAATGTGGAATATTTTATAGTAAATTGGCTGCAAAGTGTAATATTTAATTTTTGGTAGTTTTATCAACTACAGTGATTGAATTTGTTATTTATTTATACATATACTCAGGGCAAGATCTTCTTAAAATTTAACGAGTGAATTCGAACATAGTGAAAGTAATGAGGAATACTAACTAGAATTTTCTCTAAACCAGAATATGTGCATGCACTTGAGGTTCAGAAAATACATCGTCATTCAAGAGACTGCTCAACAGCCTCCATCACCTCCTCCACCACCACCACCGTCTCCTCCACATCCTCCGCCGTCTCCTCCTCCTCCTCCTCCTCCTCCTCCACTATCTCCGACTGATATTACAAAGCAACCACTATCGCTACCACCACCGCTGTATGAACCACGTCTTCGTTCCGGTCTAATTGTTGCTCTATGAAGGTCGCCATATAACTTCTCAGGGTGGACTCGGTTAGCATAATATCTATGACTGTTCCTGTTAAAAGGAGATAATGGGGAAACAACAAATAGGTGCGGATATAATCCATAGCTCAATGTGCTATTGTCATGATCCCAAGGTAAAATTCCTTTCTTCATATACTTTTTAGATTGGTCAAAACGTAATCTTACTGCATTTGAAAAAGGCATCTGGATAGTATCATGCAAACTGATATGGGTCAACTGACCCAATTGCGGCATCAGGTACAAATTTACCTCTCTATTCTTGGAAGTTGTAAGCCAAGAGAGTTTTGATCGAGATCTCTCTCTCAGATTTTTACAGTACCAACAAGGACAAAAAGTATAATCGTCGTTGAATGCCTTCCGCCAAACCTTGTTCGTCCTTTCGAAGGCCCAATCTAAGAAACCCTCCTCCACTTTCTCATCATGGTCAATTACGAATCCATTTGTCGCTTGCACAGTGTCAGCTAGATACTTTTTCTGACACAACTGGTGAGTATGCCAAACCAAGTCAATATCTAACGTAGGAACCATAAACCCTCTGTTTTCAAATTTCGTCAATAATCCAAGGAAACGAATATACCTTTCTGAGGCTTCCATTAAACTGTATTGCACTACTGGAGAGTGCAACCAATCAATTTGGTTAATTTTCAGCCAGAATCGTTCCTGTTTCATCACAGTACCCACCAAATCTTCCAGGACTTCCAAGCCATCTTTCACAGTCAAATGAATCAAATTCATTTGAAAGTAGTGTCTTAAAATTTTCAGTTTGGCATGCTTATAATCCGGAGATGCTAAGCTCAAGTTAATACTCAGCTCAAGATTATATTCCGTGAGGTATCGCTCGATTTCACCTTTGATGTGAAGTCTAAGATTAAACACCGTCTTAAGACCCAGTTCTTTTTCATACGCATCATTTTTATAGATTCTTGAATAGTATTTGTAAGTGTTTGGAAGTGGCTTTTGTTTGAACAAATCTGCGTATAGTTGACGTCGTCTCAAATTCTCATGAGTGATAACTGAACTAAAGTTGCAAGGACATCCGCCCTTTTCAATGTTTGATTTTGGTTGTTTGAATCCAGGATCAGCAAATCCAGTCTGTGCTTCATTGGTATAATTTACACCAACCAATAACAACCCTAAACAGATTGGACATTTGACATCACACATCATCTTTCTAACGTCATGCATGCTGTCGTACTCAGAATCTCTAGCAACTTTGGAGAATTTGGAAATCAATTGCACGTAAGCGTCTTTCAAGCTCTTTTCTGGCTTGTACTCGAATGTAGTGTTATCAATGGCCAGGTTGATTTGGTCTAGAGGAAATGGGATATAGTAGAACTGACAAAACTGATTTCTGACCAAAAAGTCATAGTATGCCGTAGAACTCAATGAGAAGGCATGCCACACCATAAGAATATCAAGCGGAGGCAACTGTTTGCGAATGTTTCGGGCCATAATGTGACCTTTCTGGGAGTCTCTCACGCAAATGGCTACTTCATCGTGGTCAAAATCACTTTCAACCTTTAAAGATTTCCTAGCAGCCGAAATGAAGATAATAAACCTTCGAACCGAATTCGTGACATATACTTGCCATCTTTTTGAGGAATCTTCGTCTATTATTCCTCTGGTGACCTTTTCCTTCAATACTGAGAAGGCGCGAAGCAACTTCAAATGTGCTACCATATCAATTGGCAGTGGTATAAAACTCAGTGCCATTGTATTGGCTACCCGGTAACTTGTGAAGGTTGAGGTGTCATCCGCAAGAATCTTGACGAACTGATCTGACACTTCACTAAGAGTATTGTCTTTCTTTAGGCTTTCGGTGAGAAAGTTGATTTCAGAGAACAAACTCTTTTCATCAAACACCTTTCCATCAAACATCTTCTCGTCAAACATCTTCTCATCAAACATCTCTTCGGAGATGTCGTTTAAATTGTTTAAGTGGTTTCCAAATAAGGATGGAATAAAATTCGGTTGAGTATAATCTATGCTTATATAAGATTCTTCCATGAGTTGTACAGTTCCATGGAGAGAAACGTAGATCAATTTGGGTGCTTCTTATACTTCTGGTCGGGAGCTCCGCGGAGTTATTCTTATCGTTATCCTCACCGAAACGTTTTTTAACTCGTTTCGTCATCGAGTCATCTTCTTTACAAACGTTTGGTTAAGGTACCGATGTACCACTGGTGGATTTAGCAAAATTATCAGTTACAAAAATGGAATTAGGAAGCGAGGTAATAATGATACTTTAGATAGCACGTGAGTGTATATGGTGACCATTAGTGAGGTGTGGAGTTTTCGGTAGATCGGGAATAGTACTGGAATTAGATCGAGTGCTGGATCGAGATTGAGAGGTTGAACTTGATCTCTAACACCTCTAACCGAGCTTACCTGGAGTATCTACATATCATTAGAACATCACGTGGAACTAAGAAACGTAATCACAACGTTGATGAATACTGATACACGTTGTAGTGGCTTCATGTATAATAGTCATCAATCTACGGCTGGCTTGTAACGTCCACAACTCCGTTTCTAATTTAACTCCGTCCTGATCCCTGGTCATTGTTAAAATTAGATGCTTAATTTTATAACCGATTTGAAGCCGCCTACAGCCGATCGTCAGATCCGGTTTTAGGATCATTTTTTTCGATTGTTCCTGTCCTCGGGGTGTGCTCCACAGTTTCATTCGTAGTTATAATTCTCAAAACCCACAAAGGTCATTGAAACTTTTATGGTTAGATCATAAAGATACATCAGTTCAAAGAAGGAAAGTATCGCCGATAGACCTTGAAGAACCTTAAAGGTTATCTGTGAGCTTATCAATATTCCAACTAGGTCATGACTCAACTTCATAATTCATGGAATATCTGAATCTCTGAGTATCTGATAACGTCAGTTGAATATCATATAGATGTGTGAGCGGAATATTCCATCATTTACATATCTTTTATCTAGATATTTTTTCTTCTAGCTATCTGGTTATCTTCCATTTCTGATCTGACCATCGTCTGGTCTCTTTTCTGATCTGTGATATTAATACACAGGTACAACCATATTGAGGGTGGAAATTCCTGGCCACTAATGGATCTCTCCATCGGAGTTGTTATTTAGGTCATGAAATACGAAATCTCTCGGAGGTAAATCGCTTAAAAAATAGTCTTAGAACTCATGAATACGAAATGATTGAGAAAAATATCCTAATTACGTCATTTCTTCATATCATCAACTACCAGTTAAAATATATATTCTATTAGATAAATTTCGTCATGATTCAGAGGGATTATTTTCAGCTCGGAATCTCCAGGACACCGTTGCTTTAGTTTTCGTGAAGTGTAAATTACGCGGCTTTGATGTTCTATCTGTTATTGCGGCGTTGATGTATCTGTTATAATTTAAATCAAGTCGTACCACCAATTAATATAGACGCCTGAGACATAGTAGAGATCAATATTTTGATGAAACTATTCCAGAGAGCCTACGTATACAGATATTTCAGTATATGGAAGAATATGGAAGAATACTCAAAGAATCACTTTTCTCAAAATAGAAGCAAAAAGTGTAAATATCTAGAATGTTTTAGCTTTATTAGAAAACATGATTACTATGAGGACAACGTAGATCATGTAATATATATGAAATTAAAACAGTTAATTATATTATAGGTATAAGCGACTAGTTAGTTTTATATTGAATGAGACTGTTGAGTATAGAATGATTAATGGAAATTATTGAAAACGAATTTTGAGAATTTAACGAAGTCCATGTATGTATGTTATAGAAGAGTGGGGCGATAAGTTGTTAGTTTAGATAGATGTTCTATGAGACTAAAGCGATATGTGCCACAATAGGTATTGTTTTGGGCATCAAAGCGAATATATTTGCTTTCACTTATTAAAATAGGGTAGAAAACTATGAATACAATCAAAGATAAGTAAAACAAATATAGCTCATATATTATGCTTTAAACCTCTCAGCCATACATCCTTTCCTTTTATATATAATTTGAATATATTTACTATATTAAAAAACAGTTAACCGTTTAATGTCTTGTATTTCACCTTTGCGACGGTACTAGTCCGGCGGAATAGAACTACCAAGTTTTACTATCCCCACCCTCTTTAAGATGGTTTAAATAATTGGGCAAATAAAAAAAAGATGCAAAAAAATACTCCGATACCGGGAGTCGAACCCGGGTCTGCTCGGTGAAAGCGAACCGTGCTAGCCGTTACACTATATCGGACTTTTGTATTCTCTTAAAAACGCGATATAACTATACGCAGAGAAATAAAAAGACCCTCTGAATTCCGAACGTAGGAATGTTCTTTGCATAATACATCAGCCGTACAAACCTGCAATATTTTTTATAGAAAACCTCCCCCAATTTAAAACAAACTTTCTCTACCCAGTGTTCCATCCCACCATCAGCCTTGTATCGTTCTCTTCCCCAAATAGGCCTGACGACAACCAAGAATCTTTAAAATACGGTACCAACACTACCAATAGCCGTTCAAAAAACTGTCCCACAATAACTTCCAACAAAAGTGGTCGGATACAGTCGACGGCAAATAATCCATTCACTCTATTAAGGAACTCCTCCAACATTTCTCCTTGTTACTTAATCGTCTTATACTCGTTTTATTTAATCGTTATATTTTACTCGGAATATGTGCTCGGATTATGTATTGAACCCCAACTAGGCAATAACAGAGCTGCATAATAGCGACCATTTTGTAAACACATTCCTGCATATGAACAATAATAATAGAAATGTGATTGCTCAATTGAAGAGTAATATTTTACTCACCACGAGTTGTTCCTTAGCATGAGTTACAATAATCAACAGCCGCCAGTGTATGGTAATAATCCACAGGACCAACAGAATCAATGGCACAATCAGGCATACGGACCACAAGGTGGTAACCCAGGATATGCTCAGGGGAACAATACCTCCCCTGACATGGAAAACCCAGTAAGTACTGTTTACGAGAAACCATTTGCCTCAGGAACGTTTGAGGAGAGTTTCAAGGTCGACAAACCCAGGTTCAACGACTGGCCGTTTACTATCTTCTTTCTCGCCGTGGTTGCAGGGTTCATTGCTGTAGCAGGGATAACTATTCATGCGTTCAGTTCAACGTATGGTTTCCAGGGAAGTTCGATTTATAACAATCCAAACAGTTTCACAATCAATACGAACACGATTATCTTGTTTGTTTTCGTTGTGGCGGTTGCAATGGTTCTATCATTTTTGATTCTTCTTTTTGCAAGATTGGCGCCGAGGGTGTTTATCACGGCGGGATTGATTCTCAACATCATCTTGGGAATTGGGACTGCTATCTACTATTTTGTTGTCCACTATTATTCTGCTGCCATTGTGTTCTTGGTGTTCACTTTGATCTCGGCGTGGTTTTACTGGAGTTGCAGACACAGGATTCCATTTAGTGCCACGATTTTGGAAATCACCATTGACGTGATGAAGTCGTACCCTTCGACCTTGATCACTTCTTTTATCGGTATCATTATTTCTACTGCATTCAGTATTTTGTTCAGTATTGTGCTTGTTACAACTTATGTCAAATTCGATGCGAACCCAAACAACGAAGGATGTGATGCGACAGGAGGTGGATGTAGTCAATCGAAATTGATTGGTGTTTTGGTGTTTGTGTTCTTTGCAGGATATTACATCACGGAGGTGATAAAAAACGTCATTCACGTGGTGATTGCAGGAATCTACGGTACCTGGTACTACTTGGCCAATTCAGATGAAGGTGCTCCTAAACATCCTGCTTTGGGTGCTTTCAAGAGGGCCATGACTTACTGTTTTGGATCCATTTGTTTTGGATCTTTGATTGTGTCTCTTATCCAGCTTGTCAGAGGTCTTGTCAATATCGTCAAGAATAATGCCTTTGGAAACGGTGATATTTGTGCTGGATGTCTCTTACTTTGCCTTCTGGCTATTCTTAGTGTTGTCGAATGGATGGCCAGATACTTCAACCATTATGCGTATTGTTATGTTGCGTTATATGGAAAGAGTTATATCAGATCCGCCAAGGATACCGTTGACATGCTTAGATATAAAGGTTTTGATGCAATGATCAACGACTGTTTTATCAACACTTCGTTAAATTTCTATGCCCTCTTTGTTGCTTACTTGGTTGCATTGTTGGCATACCTCTATTTGAAATTGACCAAACCTGCCTACAACGACGGAGGTTCGTACACCGCACCAGTCGTTGCTTTTTCATTTTTGATTGCTGGTCAGATTACCAGAGTTTCAACGGTAGTCATTGAATCTGGTATTTCCACGTTCTTTGTTGCTTTAGCAAAGGATCCTGAAGTCTTTCAAATGACAAATAGAGATAGATTTGACGAGATTTTCAGAAACTACCCTCAAGTTTTGGAGAAGATTACGTCTGACCATTGAGAAGAAGATAAAGATTTGATCTATGATATCATTTCAGTAAGGCTCGAAGAGTTCTGATAACAAATATTCAGAGGATTGACAAACAATCATAACTGACAGCATCCCTAATATCCAAAATGTATTGCAGTTTAGCCTGATGGGAGAAAGAGTTGTGATGTCACTAGTTATGAATGAGTAGGATCGCTATCGAGCTACTCTGTGAAGCCAGTGAACCGACTCCTGTAAGATACTTTAATTTATATATTGTTGTAAGAGTCCGAGTAGACTACCATTACAGGTACCTGTTGTATTTGTAGATCTGTAGATATTGGCGTCGCGACGATGAACTTTCCATTTTGCGACATTGAACTCTCCGTTACGACATTGAACCCTCCATTTTGCGACACCAAATTCAAATTCAAATCGAAATCTAATCGAAACTAGAAATCACCACCACAAGATCTCGTTGCAATTCCATTTATAGTCAAGAGTTTTATATCAATCGCTCTAACAACCCCTGTCTCTGCCAATTCCATACCCTTAGCCTCTAGGATCTGAATATTTTAGTAGTCTAGCAGAACTCCCTTCAGTTTCGTTGTTGTTTATTGACTCAGACTCTCCAATACCGCTTCCTGGAAGTTAGAGATTACAACCGATTAAAGAAAATAGTTACCGACATAATTTCTAGACAGAAGTATTCCTCCACAAATTAGACAAAATTGTTAGACACAACTATTCGTCTCCAAATTATTTCACAGATTATTTCCCTACTGAATTGATCACAAGATTTATCAAATTCATCACAACAAATCTTCACTAAATCATGTTGACTCTCGCTATTGGAGATCTCTACATCCCCGAGCGGTCAATCCAATTACCCTCTAAATTCAAAAAACTCTTATCACCAAACCCCCAATCCATACCAACCAACAACAAAATCGGCGAAGTGATATGTTTGGGAAACATTGTGAACTCCATGGAAACGTTGAAATTTCTCTACAACCTCTCGCCGTCATTCAACCTCGTCAAGGGAGAATTTGATAATGCCCAGATACTTTCTCAACAACTCTTATCGCTCAGCAACCAAGAACTGACGATTCCTCTCTACAAAATTATTGTCCAAGATAATTTGAGAATCGGTTTTACCAACGGGTTCCAAATCGTCCCAAAGAACGATCCGTCTGCATTGCTGACCTTGGCAAGAGAATTGGATGTGGATATTCTAATCTGGGGTGGAACCCACAAGGTCGAAGCGTATACGTTGGATGGAAAGTTTTTCATAAATCCAGGAAGCGCTACGGGTGCCTATACATTTGACTGGCCAGATAATGACAAATATGACGAGGATGAAGAAGAAGAGGAAAAAGAGGCACCAGAAGAAAAGAACGAAGAAAAGAATGAAGAAAAAAAGACAGAAGACGGCAAGAAAGTCCAAGAACACGAGTCTAAAGAACCAACCGAGTCCAAGGTTGAAAAAAGTGACTTATTTGCCGATACTAACCCAGAAGCTCCAGCAAAATCTAAATCAACAGAAATCGACTTGGAAGTATTCAAGAAAGTTACCGAACTCACCTCGATTACTCCTTCATTCTGCTTGTTGGATACCCATGGTTCTACATGCACTCTATACATCTACACATATTTGAACGGCGAAGTCAAGGTGGATAAAGTCACCTACCAGAAGGAATAGATTAATGTTACATCTCGTTACTATACAATACTTCTACTAGTTAGGAAGTCGGTGGTGGTTGCAATAGTGCAAGAGAACTCGAAGTATAGGATGTGACACCACAAATTGTGCTGATGATCAAGACAAAAGAGTGGTAATAGTACCGTAAGATATTACTGTACCGTTAGACATAGTACAGTACCATGGGAAATTAAGACGTACGACGAATAGTAAAGTATAAGGTTTAACACATCAAGAAAATGAAAATTCTCATTATTGTGTAAGTAGAAATGAAGCAACTTAACACTATCCATCCTAACTATGATATCTCCACTTGAATAGCCTAAGATTTTATATGAATCTTCAGTTCTCTTTCCATCCACCACTTTGGTTCAATTATGCCTGTACACTTGAATAATGCAACACAAACTCCTTCTTTATCTTTTCCCAGTTATGAGGGTCGAAGAATATGTAAACTCCCTTCTCTACATCCTGACTAATCAAGATTGGTTCCACATTGCTGTCCTTTGTCAACCAAACCTGAATGTCCTTGTGATACCTCCAATTTCTTGCTACCAATTCCCTCGCAGCGTATTCTTGTAGCGTATCTCTTGGTTTCATGTAGAAAATGTAAAACAATGTCTCGTCGGTGAAGGATTGAATCTTGTTATCGCAAGGTCCCGGTGGGGGTATGATGTTTTCATTCCTGATTGAATATGGTAATGTGAAAAATGGTTCTACTTCGGATCTGGATGTTTCTGCCCAAGGGGATGCCAACGATTTGAGGATTTGTGAATCTTTAGAAAGATCGAGACCAAGCTTGCTTATATCTTGTCCTACAGCAAACGTTGTAAAATCTGACTGGTCCATTTTTATTAAGGATGTCAATCCTGCCATTCCGTATTTGTCCATATCGTTATCTGTTGATGTGATGGAGGAAGATAATCCGGGAGGTAATGCAGCTGTATGTTAGTAGATGTATCAAGTAACTGAGCGAAGCGAAGTTGCTTGTGGAAATGTCAAAGAGGACTGGTCACTAAAGAGAACTGGTCAATGAGTTCCTACACTCCTTAGTGACTTCAATTTAGTGAATTATTTGAAGTATTTCGTAAGCCTCATTACTTGCCATAAAATACAAGTCTCTAAGTCTTCATATAATTTCGGCATCTTAAAACTGCTAGGGGACAGAGCTCAGAAAAGAATACGATTCTCTTGGAATTTAGAAGCAAATTGTTACCAGTATTGCATGTGCTATCAGTAGACATTGTACACCTTGTTACTTATATTTGTTATAAGCTTTAGGTTCGGCGTGTTAGCCACCAGTAATTCACTTCTAAAATCAGACTGTACAAATTCTGGCAGTTAAGTACTGAAAATATCAGTTCATATGTAGTCCTCCATAGCCTGTAGTTGATATATGTTCTCTCTAAGTCCACCAGTCGTCAGCAAGCTCTTTTCAAGTCTTGTTCCTTATACATACGCATTCTTTGTAGTTGGAGTTACCGATTTCTAAATTCTTGAAGTTGTTGGTAAATGGATCTAAAATACTACTACTTGAACAACAAAGACGGTTATTTGATGATTTGATGTCAAGTTTTCTCCAGAGTTATTGATATTCCTGGCTGACACAGTGGGATTCAAGACATGTTGCACGACTTCGAAAAACGGAATGTTCAGTGACTTTGCACGACTTTATTGAGGATGATTAAGTGAACCCCGCACGACCCGATATGAAGTCATCTCATACTACTTGTACCACGAGGGATAAAACATGTCGAGTAGATTTTTACCAAACATAATAGTTACCGGAACACCAGGATGCGGGAAGACCTCGCACTGTGAAAGTTTGGTTGGTCAGTTGAATGAACAAGTTGACAAGGTGAAGTTTCAACATCTTTCCATCAGTGATGTTGCAAAGGAACGTAAATGTATTGAGAGTTATGACGAGCAATTCGATACGTCGGTTGTGGATGAGGATAAGTTGTTAGACTCTTTGGAAATTGACTTGGAAAAAGGAGGCATTCTTGTCGACTGGCATTGCTGTGATATCTTCCCAGAAAGATTGATCGACTTAGTGGTAGTATTGAGAACTGACAACTCGTTATTGTTTGAGAGATTGAGCAAAAGAGGATACAAGGAAAATAAGATTCAAGAGAATCTTGACTGTGAAATCATGGAAGTTGTAGCCCAAGATGCAAGGGAATCATATCTTCCAGAAATCGTCATAGAGTTGAATTCAAATAGTGTAGAAGAAATGGAAGAAAACGTTGATAGAATCGCTGCTTGGGCAACCAAATGGGTCGAGGACCATCCAAATGGAGTCACTAATGTATTAGACCCTGAACTTTCGAAAAAGGAAGAAGATGACGACGAAGAAGAAGAAGAAGAAGAAGAAGATGATGACGATGACGATGATGAAGACTTTACGAACTCCGATTAAAGTGTCCGAAGCCGAATACTGTGAATTGGGAAGGTAACAACGAGTGACTTATCAATTTCCTTGAGGAAAGTTTCTCGATTTCTTTACAGCTGTCGTAAATAGAAATCATACTGCGGCTAGCGCTACCCAGAACTAGTACTTGACCACCATTAATCGGTCATATCTTGAGAAATTAGCAAAATATATCACTAGGCTTTATTCACGAATTCGTAAACAATAAGAAGCGGCTGATTGGTTATAGGGTTTAACAGCTCTACTAGTTACACGTTTGACCACCAATCGTCGTCCCTGAATATTAATGTAGATGCTTTGTATTTTGAGTTCAGTGTTGTTAGTTAATAGATCACTTCAATACGTACACTTTTATCCTTCACATTGGATATATCTCATGTCGAAGAGTTAGTGTCCGTAGAGCTAAAGAAAAAGACTGACGTTAATCAATCACTTCCTGAGGCCAGCTTTATCATTGTACTCATATAGCAAAGGTACCTTACAAAGCTGAACTAATTAGTGTAATATATGGAAACTTCACAACACAACTCACTAAAGAAATAGTGGCGAATTTGCAGCACATAATTTAAGGACCAATTTATAGAGGATTCACGAATTTGCAGCACAATTTACGGATTTATAGCTTATTTTACAGCACAATATAGGACAGTTGCGGTCTACAACATACACTAATATATACGCTAAAACATTATAGTCCTTAAAGACGTTTTAGTCTCTAAGTTTGCGACATCTAGGATCTCAATACGTTACAAAAAGATACTAGTTCTACCAAATTGAACTCTAAAAAAAACAAGCTCTCTAGAAACCAGTTCATATAATCAGATACTACTCAGACCTAAGATTCGTACAGGTTATAATATCTAGACTTATCTAACTAATTTCTTAAAAATGTATATTAATGAAATAAATTATCCTTCCAGAAGAACTTTCCAATGCAAATGACGAAACCTAACCCCTAAAATAAATTGTTTAAAAGTCTTCTTACATAGAACAAGGTTAAAAATATTAACAATGCAATTGCAACATAGTAACCCTTTGTCACCGCGATGTAACTCCATTTTTGAGTCAATCTCTTTAAGTTGTGGGATTCCAATTCAGAAATACATTTGGCATTTTGAATAAAGATGTATTTTGATTCTTCAATAATTTCCAATTTTTGTTCTTCGGTCAAACCGTTCCTTGTTACGAGTTCGTAGTCTCTCTTGTAGATTAATCTCAACATGTTTTCGTCAGCAACGTCGAAAAAGAATAAGTTCGTACCCAACTTGACAATGTCTTCATGCTTCAAGCCGTCTTTTTGTGGGAATAAACCCGTCGCTCTTGCGATGGAAGATCTCATAATTCTACCTCCGGCAAAGAGTGCCAAGTACATGACGTGTAAGTATGCAAATAATAAATATGGTTTTTCAGCAGTCACTTGTTGGATATGGTTGGCAAACTTGATCTGTTCTGACATCATTGGTTCTGCAAACTTCTCCTTTCTGTCATCGTAGTAGAATAACAAATCTTGTTCAGCCTTTTCGCTTCTTGCAATTTCGGGCTTCCAAATTGCCTTCAACATTTCAGTCCATTCGTCATCTTTTTCAAACTGCTTGAACAAACTCTTTTCGATAGATGCAAACACATGGTAGAAACTTTGAAGACCTTGACGATAGATCTTGGCGTCACGAAGTGCTAATGCTAATCTGAAACTAACCATTTTATCGACTTTATCGTGGTGTCCTCTGGTTTCCAAGTTGATTCTGTTTGCTAAAGCTCCAATGTCATCTTTGGCAGGAAGGATTTCATTTTGTGATAATTTGGTGGTGGCCCCAGAGAGTTGTATAGTCATAGTATGTGATTAGATGTGTGGGTTATGTGAGTAAAGTAAAAAGTTTTGTAGTTATAGCTATAGTTGCTTGGTACAATAATAATACTTCCCCCATATTTTGCCAGGATCCTCATCTTATTTTATATAGAAGATGAGTCCAGCGATATGTCCGATAGTGGTCCCCGCTACCAATATTCGATGGGCGTGCGTGTTTGAATTTTTTTGTTGTGATCGTGTTTTGTGTAACATCAGTGGAGATATCGGCTGAGATCGGTTGAGATAAAGGCCGAGCTGCGCGAACGGAAGATATTGAAGAGATGAGTATGGGAAGATAGCGAGAATTTAGGGAGAAGTTAGCGAGAAGTTAGTGATAGAAGTTGACGAGAAGTTAGAGACAGAAGTTAGTGAGAGAAACTAGCGAGACTTCAGTGGAAGGGTTTATTAGACCACGAGTAACGAGCACAGGCCAAATAATAGGCAAAATTAAACGAGTCAAGATTAGCTAGGTTCCTAGTGTTCGAAGCGTGTCTAGATTAGTCACTATGAGCGCGACTTGCGGCTCCAAAGGCCATATTTGTATTAGGCCACAATTCGCACTCATAGAATGATGTTTCAACATGCATCTCCTACCAGGATGAGTCAACGAGCTGCATAGTCTGTCGGATTTGTGTGTGTAGGTGGCTTGCTATTTTCGCTTCTAGGGAGCTTTAGCAAGTTGGTTCTGTTCTTTAGACTAAGATAACCAAGGCTTTATTGACCACAAGAGTAGTACTATCCTTGTGACTACTTCCTTCAAGTATAATATCATACAAGTTAAATATATTCTATAGCACAATTAGAGAATCCTACATGTTCATATTATGCTATAAATATCATATAGTATAGTATGGATCCAATTCATACTATTCCGTGTATCACTGCACCAAAAAAATAAAGAAATATAAATTGAACTATCACAAAATTATAATAATATAAAACTAGGAAAAGCTGTTAATAATAAAACAATACAGGAAAAATAGTTTATATAATTTCGATGTATTTGCAGTTCAGTTTTAGCTCAGATCTTTTAGCTCAGATCTTCTTGCTCAGATTTTTTAGCCTTTTTAGGTCCGATCTTTCAACTCCGATCTCTCAACTCCGATTTTTCAGGTCCGATAAATGTCCGAGAAAAAAACACCCAATAAAAATCCGGGGTGAATATTTGTTGTTTACCTATTTTTTCGTGATTGTTGATACGAGACACGCTAACTTAGATTGTTGGTATATAAGCCGTACCCGGAGATTTGACAGTTGCGAAACTAGGCGGGTTTTAACAACCGAGAAACTCCAATCGGTAGTCCACAATGGTTATTGTCTGCAACGCGACAACTCAAGTTGGATTTGCAGATAATTATATCCACTAGTAAGTAGAGCAAGCTTTAGAAAGCGAATATTCTTCAGCGACGCGATCTTAATTTCCACAAATTTTCAGAATCGAAGGATAGCTGCAAATAGTTGATACGAAGAGGTGACTGAACATATTCTCTTACCAGATATTACACAATTTTGAAGCAATTGTACTACTTGCTGGAAACTTTTATATCTTACACGAACAATAACGTGACAATCTATGATTGAGCCAGAAATTATATAAAGATATAAGCTACGTAGCGCATTATAGAGATAACTTAAAGGACGTTTACCTGGTGATATTGTGGACTTCATCAACTGGTCGATTACAAACCAACCCAGAATTGACCCTTTTCAACAGTAAAGTCACCTTCCACAAGAATATTGTCGGAACTATTACCAGCAAGGACATTGTACTTACCCTTTTGAGATTCCCATTTATCCTTGTATTCATTCCAGAATGAAGTGGCTTCCTTTACGGAGAAGGAGAGTTCAACGGTCTTGGTTTCACCGGCCTTGACAAATACCTTAGCGAAGTCTCTCAATTCTTTGACAGGTCTTGAGATGGAAGTCTTGTCTTGTTGAACATAAATCTGAACAGTTTCAGAACCGTCAGTCTTACCAGAGTTTTCAACATCAACCTTGACCTGGACGTTTTCAGCGTCAGATGTCACATTTAAGTTCTTAAAGTTGAAAGAAGTGTAAGACAAACCGTAACCAAATGGAAACAATGGCTTAATATCAACCTTCTCGTAGTATCTGTAGCCAACAAAGACATCTTCACCGTACAAAACTCTACCATTAGTGGCACCAAAGTTGAGGTAGGCTGGACAGTCTTGGATTCTCTTTGGGAAAGAGACTGATAACTTACCTGATGGGTTGTAGTCACCAAACAAGACATCTGCAATAGTGTTACCCAATTCGTTACCACCATACCAGGCTTGGATCATACCTTGAATTTCATCAATCCAAGGAAATGCAAGAGCTGAACCAGATTGGTTAACAACAACTACATTCTTGTTGACAGCTGCAACAGCCGAAACCAACTCGTTAGTGTATCCTGGAATATCCATGTTAGGACGATCGAAACCTTCAGATTCCCATTCTTTGGAGATACCGACACACAAAATGACCTTGTCAGCCTTCTTGGCAACTTCAACGGCCTTTGCGATTTCAACTTCCTTGGTAGAGTTGATACCAATACCAAAGTATACACCACCCACTTCTGCATTTTGCTTAGATAAGGTGTAAGTTGGACCAGTACCAAATTCGACTCTGATGGCGTATTTCTTACCCTTCTCCAAGTATATTTGGTTTCTCTCTTCTCTGGTTCCCAAACCCAAGAAGAAGGCTTCACCCTGGACTTGCTTGGTTTTGTTGTCAACGACCAACTTATCATCTATGAAGACTTGGGCAGTTCCTAAAGTCGAACAACCAACATTGAAAGATCCTGATTCTTCAGGAACAAAGTAACATTCTATATCAACATAATACAAATTTAAGTCAGGACTAATGTTTTTACTTTTGAAATCAAACATGAGAATTCTGGAAGTCTTCAAGTCTACAGTCTCGAAATGTTCACGATCTTCAGATCCTGGTGGGTTCTTGAAGAACTTACAAGTGACACCAACACCTCCTTCTGGGTTAGATACATTAGTTCCAATATCTGGTAAGCCTGCGTCCAAGAAAGCACCAAGAGAATAATCTAAAGAGATGGAGTTGCCACCTTCAGCAAGCTTACTCTTAATTCCTTCGAATGGAGTGACTCTGTATCTAGGAAGCAAGGCTGCAGAACCACCACCAGATTCTTGGGCTGCTTTAGCATTTGGACCTATGACAGCAATAGATTTATGACCCTCTGAAACAGATTTAGCTAACGGTAAGATGTTGTTCTCGTTCTTTAACAAGACAATCGATTCATCACCAATTTTTCTTAACAACGCACTGGCATCTGGCGATTCGTTAGGAGATTCAACCACATCTTTAGGAATACCAACGTCCAAACATTCGTTAATGAAGTTTAAAACATGTCTGGCGTTATCGTTGATAACATCTTCGTGGATTTGTTTACTATAAAGAGCGTGGGAAGTAGTAGCTTCCTGTCTGAATCTGGTTGGACCAGGCATTTCCAAGTTCAAACCAGCATCAAGAGATTCTTTAGTAGAATATACACCAAACCAATCAGACATAGTTAAACCATCGAATCCCCATTCTTTTCTTAAAATCTCAACCAACAACCTTTTCGATTGCGAGACATGTTCTCCGTTAACCTTGTTGTAAGCAGTCATCAAAGTTCTTGGGTTGGAATCTCTCATAGCAATTTGGAACGGCTTCAAGTAAATTTCTCTCAATGCTCTTTCGGTGACAATGGTGTCTACGGATTTTCTTTCGTGTTCTTGATCATTGCAAACGAAATGTTTGATACATGCCAAAACTTTTTCGTTTTGAATTCCCTTGATAATGTGCGAAGCAGCGTGTCCAGACAATAATGGATCTTCAGAGTAACTTTCAAAGGCTCTTCCTCCCAATGGGTTACGAAGAATGTTACATGTTGGTCCAAGAATACAGTGTGCACCCTTTAATTTGGATTCAACTCCCATCAATTCACCGGCTTCGACCAATAAGTCTTTGTTGAAGGTAGCTGCTAATCCAGTTCCACATGGGAAACAATTGGATGGAACACTGTTGAAAAATTTTGTACCTCTAATTCCGTTTGGTCCATCTGAAACTCTGACCGATGGGATATCCAATCTTTCAATTGGAACAGTGTGCCAGAAATCAATTCCGGCCAACAAAGAAATCTTTTCTTGGTCAGTGAGTTCTTGAATTAAGTTTTCAACATCTAATTGCGTCATTTTGAAATAGGTGTGATAATATGAAAAGAATCTGGAGAAATGTAGTCTAGCTTCAGCTTTATATACATTTTAGAAATAGAATTGATGCTGCCAGGTTTTCGGAACCGTTTCCAAATCTAACAATTGCGCGCGAAGGTCTATTTCTCGGTGTTTATTTTTCAAAACCGATTATTTTTAAGGTTTACATTTTGTGTCGAGTTTTAAATCGTGGGGTATCGTGGAGGTTTTGTAGGCGCCTAATTGGAAGGTGAACCCCAGAACGAATTACCATTCGGGAAGCGAATCCGAACTAATCCACCTGCCATCGGGGTCCTGAAAAGTCTAAATTTAAACTCGTAGCTGTTAGCTAACTTGAGGTAAGTAGCGTGAAGATATCTTCAAGTTTGAGTATACGAACTAGTGCAGCATAATCAAAAGTGATGAAATGTACTGATCGGTTATATTTGTGATATATATAATTCTGGGAGTCTACTGCTGCATTCAGCCAGAGATTGGAGAGCTCACTAAGCTGGGAATTAGAGTAAATTCAAGGAGCTGAGAGTTTATCACGGTACTGAATGTTAAAGATCATAACACATATTATTGATTGAAAATTTGAGATATTATTAATACGGAAGGTCAATCACCATCCCCGCTCGTTGTCAAATGCAATTTTGATGTAAATTAGTAATAAAATACTAATGTTTGTAATTTACGTAGTCCCTATGGCTTAGACAAAATATATGGCAAGTGTAGCCTAGAGCTGCATCAAGAACGTCTTGGCTAGGTTTGCTAGCACTACTCTTCAATTGAGTAATTCTTTTATGTTTGTATCTTTCGAATGAAACCCACCAATTATCAGATACTCGTAAAGCATTTGGTGGGTAAGCTGTGAATTACTCGAAATATAGACTTGATTATGAATCTGGTGGTTCGTTGACAATCCTTTTAAATATGTCATAGTCACATAGTAGTAAAACGTTCAGGTCCTTCTATGAATTGATATGGAGATCTTATATTTGGTGAAAAAAATGTACATTGCAAACTATAAAGACTCTATGTTCTACTTAGGCTTACTTGTAGGCTTTTAATATAGCATTCAACTCACCTCTTTGTTCAACATTTTCAAACTTGAATGAAGCAGCCAATTCGTCCAATTCCTCAAAAGATAATCCGACAAACAAATCAGCATATTCATGTTGCAGAATCTGACTGAACAACATATCCCTTGCAACCCTAGCAACGTAGTCTTTAACAGTCCAAACATGAGGATATAATGCCTTACTATATTTCTCTGGAGTGTTTTCTAAAATATGGTTGACCAAGTTTTGGTATAAAGCATCATTCTTTGGGTCGATGTCATTTCCCCATCTATCCAAACCCAATTTCTTCTTCTTAATGAACCAATCACCAAAAACATCAAACCATTTTGATTTTGGTGAGACGTAAGTCAATCCTTGGAATCCAATATCTTTGTAAAGCCAAATAGACCAACCGATTGGAGTATTATCACCAGATGGATCACCCTTAGAATAAACATCAAGTTGATCTTTCAAGACATTGTAGCGAGCAGTATTAATCTTAGCTGGATTTGAGTCTTCTCTGACATCAGAAGCATAAACCGGACCAAATTCACCGTTCCAGACTGGAACGTTATTTTCTTTCATGTATTCAATCTTACGTTCGTATTGCTGCTTGATTTTGCTCTTTTCTTCGGCAGTACCTTCATAAAGTTTGCCTTCTAAGTTAGGAAATCCATACACCGAGTAATCATGGATTGCATACACTGTATTTTTAATGAAGGTTCCGTTGGGGAACTTTCTAAAATCCATTGCGTAGGTGTTTGCATCAAGGAAGAAAATATGGTTAGGATCAACCTTGCGAATTTCTTCATCTAACTTCAAATAATAGTCTGGCAATTTAGATTGAACGGAAACGGCTGGTTCATTCAATGGATTATAACCAGCGACCCAAGTATTGTCTTTATAATGATCAGCAATCGCAACCCAAAGATTAACAATAACATCTTGGAACACTTTGAAGTCCCAGAAAAGCGCCTTGTGAACTCCAGAATCACTGTGCCAATCTTGGTTCTGTCCACCAGGAACAGCATGAAGATCTAAAATCGTATAAATGCCGTGAGCCGAACAAATATCAATAACTCTGTCTAATCTCTCGAACCCCTTTGGATTAATTGCAAACATATCACCTTCATCATCAATAAAATGACGATAGTTGAAGGGAATTCTTAAACAATTAAATCCGAGTTCATTTTTATAAAATTCAGCATCCTTAACATCCCAGAAATATTCGTAGAATTTGTCAAAGAAAAAGTCAAACTTTTCTTTGCCAATTTTACCCTTCAACACCTTCTTGTGTTCAGTCTCATGACCAGGATAACCAGTAATGAAATTTTCCATATTCAAGTGACCACCAATGGCAGCCCCAGTTAAAATAATAGAGTTATCATTGCCATCGACAATTTTTGTACCTTTAGTTCTAAGAAATCCAGACATGTTACGAATTTTTGTTTGTAGTTGGAGATAAAAAAAATCAGAAGAAACCTTGCTGATTTATATGATTCAAATAATATTATTCTAAAATTAAAGAAACTGTTCAAAATAAGATCCCCATTAAAAAAGCGGATCGACTTTACAAAATCTACCTTTGTTTGAATGTGGAAAACCTGGATCCAACTTCCATTTTTGATTCAGTCCTGAATTCTAATGTAGACCCCAACAGAACTTGCTCTTAGAATTCTTAGGCTAAATAATAATCACCATGGATCGACTTACTATTATTTCTGGATGCAACTTCCTTGTTTTCAAAGGTGTTGGCTCGCAACTACTCTTTACCCCATATTACCCCATATTATTTTATATATGCATACCCATACATGCATATTAAATTCCGTTCATCGCCATCAAGCGAATAGAGTTTATGAAGCTGAATATACCGGCATTGGCCCTAACTTTTAACACCTAACCTCAAACATCTAAACTTTTGGGTTTATTTAATTTGAGCCAGTTTTTTTCCCAAAATATCAATGATTATGAGGATGGAGTACAGTGACCCCCACATGAGCTCCACTTTGTTGCAAGTACCTTCCGAGATGTGTACATAAAAAATAATATATTTTCTGGCATCCAACTGTTACCTGACTCTTCCCGTTCGGAGATGTATCCGGCCATGCATACAAATTGCATCTTCCCCAACCTACCATAGAATTTGGTGAAGGTTCTTCCAGCAATCTGGTTAGTTCAAAATACGAGAATTTTAGCCGCAAAATATGGGGTAACAATAATATAAATAATGGTAATATCTTTACAAATTATATCGTTTTTCACCATCAACTTAACCATGTCCTCTAAAACAGTATCAGAAAGGGTTTCGGTTGAAACAGAAAATAGCAACATCTTGGCCCAATATGAAGGTAACATAGATGAGTTGGCCAAGCTTGATAAACCATGGTACAAGTACGGTTACTTGGTGAGACTTAACCTTCTTATTTTCTTGTGTACTTTGACTTCAACAAACAATGGATACGATGGTAGTATGCTTAATGGTTTGCAAAGTTTAAGCAGTTGGCAGAAGGCTATGTCTCATCCAACTGGTGCAACTTTGGGCGCGTTGAGTAATGGTAATACTTTTGGTGCTATTTTGTCTGCTGTTTGTTCTTCCTATTTGTCTGACAGATTTGGTAGAAAGTATACTATTATGGGTGGTCAATTTATCACTATTATTGGTGCTTGTCTTCAGGGTGCTTCGACAAACTATGCTTTCTTTTTATGTTCTCGTTTTGTTATTGGTTTTGGTTCTGGTATAGCAACTATTCCTTCGCCTTCAATAATCTCGGAAATCAGTTACCCAACACATAGACCCACTGCAACGGCGTTTTATAATTGTTGTTGGTATTTGGGTGCTTTAATTGCAGCTTGGGTAACTTATGGTACTAGAACTTTGCCTTCCGCCTATTCTTGGAAAATCCCTTCTTATTTGCAAGGTGCAATCCCTGTAATTCAAATTGCTTTATTCTTCATGGTACCAGAGTCACCCAGATATCTTGTATCAAGAGGAAGGGTTGATGAAGCCGAAGCCGTATTAACTAAATGGCACGGTGGTGGTTCGAGCGACGAAAGAACACTTAAACTCGTTAGATTTGAAATGAAGGAAATTGAAGCAGCCTTAGAATCAGAAAAGGAAAGAAACCAAACGAAGTATAGTGACTTCCTCACAATTCCATCATTTAGAAAGAGACTCTTTTTATGTATTTTCACTGCCACATTTATGCAATTATCTGGAAACGGTCTTATCTCTTACTACTTGAACCTTGTTTTGAACTCTATTGGTATCACTGAAGAAAAAAAGCAATTGGAACTCAATGGATGGTTGATGTTCTTTAACTTGATCATGGCAAGTGTGGCAAGTTCCGTCGCATCGATGTTTAGAAGAAGATCTATGTTCCTTTTGTGTATCGGTCTCATGTTGGTGTTTTTCGTCATCTGGACTGCACTTTCTGCTGTTAACCAACAAAGAAACTTTGAACAGAAAGGATTGGGAACAGGTGTCTTAGCAATGATTTTCTTGTACTATGCTGCTTATGACATTGGTGCTAATGGTATTGCAGTTTTGTATGTTACCGAAATTTTACCATACAGTCACCGTACCAAAGGTTATAACATCTTCAACTTCTGGATTCAAGTTGTTGTTCTTTTCAATGGTTTTGTCAACCCAATTGCTATGAAAGCGATCACTTGGAAGTATTATATTGTATACTGTTGTGTTTTGGCAGTAGAATTGACAGTAGTCTATTTCTTCTATCCTGAAACGTCTGGTTACAGTTTGGAAGAAGTAGCTCAAGTTTTCGGTGACGACAACTTGACTACCATCAATTTTATCCAACAAGTTTCTTCCAAGCCGGAAGCTGAACATATTGAAGTTAGTGAGAAAGTTTAGTTTTTGAACACTTGGTGTGAAGATTACACTTGATGTGAAGATTACACTTGATGTGTAAGATTTCATTTGATGTATAGGAATACAACCAATGTGTAGCAATATACTTAAGTATTATATAGTATGTTTTGCCTTAATACACTCCCATGTGAGACTTTAAATCCAAAATTGAGCATTGAATTCCCCATAGATTTAATCATTTTGAAATCATCAAACATAGAAATTAGCACTCTTTCATTACTTGGAGTGAAGTCTATGTTGTGTTAATTACATCAAGTTAGATTTTAAAGCACGGATTTATAAATTTTTTGCAATTTCATAGTTTGTTATATTCTAATGTGAATAAATAATTAACATGACCAGAAGTACCTTCCAATTTTACTACGTAAATTTAGAAACATATAGATTAAGTTTTGAATTATGAAATTCAATTTGAACACCTCCTGAATTCCATGGAGAGAAATCTTAAGTAACAAAATGCATATCCTCGTTAAAATCACGGAAGTTGAGTGCCTCGTTCCAATATGAGACTAGATAATCTAATGCAAATAGTATGAGCATACGTGTTATCTTCAAAGTACAACCTGTTCAGAAAAAATGAATACCACTAAAAGTAAACTGAAGTTATATATATCAGTAGTTTTGAAATCCTATTGCTTTTGTTAGGCCGGCCCCGAAATAGTATGAATAGAGTAAAAATATGATGTTCTATCGGGGTGACGTGTTTTCCAAATGAAACTAATTTCTGTTGTTTTTTGCACCCAATTATGGAGACTATTGAATCTCACATATAAATCTAACAACCTACCCACTATTTCTAAATAGTGAAGTATTATTCTTTATGAACTTTTTGGTATAAAGCAAAGATATATAGAAGCAAATAAGGGATTGCAGTGTTCTATTAACTAAAGAGGATGTATTGTGTTATAAATCTAACACCAAAGAGACCCCAAAAGCAAAATATTAAGGAAAACCAATGTAATATCTAGCATGGGAGGCTTTTGGTTATACACCCAGTGGATGAAAATAACATAACAATCTAATCCCTACCTTTCTTTTACGGAAAGGACAATTTATTCGGTTTAAGACTCTCCATGAGTGCAATTCGTAAGTAGTCGAGTAGGGTAATCGTATACAATAATTCCATATCAAGGAACCTGAGAAATAGGATAGTATAATCCAGTTTTGCTTGCAATATGAGATATTAAGTAAATACTAGGCGATATATTTCGGTTGAAATAGCCTACTACTACTATCACGGGTTTCATATTAGAATAATTGTTTGAAGTGAAGGACCAACAAGACGATAAATCACTGTACCTCAAAATAGCTTTTGTTCTGATTTCTATTTATCATTTAGTGGAGATATAATAGTTCCTTATTAAAAGCTAAACTCTAGATTCATAAAGAATGTTTCTGATTCTCAGCTAGAGGTAGAAGTCTAGTCCTAGACCAACTCTAAATTATACCTTGGAAGTTGATAATTTCGAATCTTACACGAACTAATCAATCTATTTCATTAAGTCCGTTCTATGAGAGGCTCCTTTCGTTTTCTCTCCTCCGCTTGGAGTATTCGTATAAAGTTGATGAGATATCCGAGATACTCAATGCCCTGGGAAATGACTTCTTACATTAACTCAAACGGATAAATACAACTCTAGATATTGTAAAGTCCCACTCTTAAAAATTCGAATTTTGCAGTTTTCCTCTATATTTGCAGATTAGTTTGCAACCTTTTTCTTGAGACTTCAAATCCAAAATTTCTGCTTGATCTCCCAGACTTCCACAGATGGTTTTCATACGACATTTCCCAATACTCAAGACCTTTCTTAGGGAAAAGCATCCTATTTACAAGTCTATTAGGTTCGTAAACAGCGGATCTGGTATCAAAAAAGGATCTAGATTTTCAAATGGACCTTCGCTTGAAGAATTCATGTTTCGTAAGCGTCTTAAAACAATCTATCGTGACGTACTTCGATTGATCTATAAGAACCATGAAAAAGATGGGTTGTTGCAATATGTCCAGGGAGAGTTTAGAGTTGGCGTTGAAAAGGATTTGAACTATAGGAGATATTTGCTAAATCAAGGAATAAACAAGATCAATGAGATGGTGACGATGATGGGCATAAGATCAAAAAAGTTCGACAATTAGAGTGGTGGCTTAATGAACATTAATTTGGTGACAAGGGAGCAGATAACTGGAGCATTTATTCCAAATGGTGTATGTTCATATCCCTTGGTATTATTCAAAAACAAGCCTAGTAAGTCTTAAAGAACTATTTGAAGAGTAATAGATAATTCTTTCAAGACAAATGAAGAACATGCTTCTTTAAGAACTATTTGAAGAATAATGAGAATTCTTTCAAGAAATATAAATGGTTATTTATTTATCGATCTTGCCCTTTGAATTTGAAGTTGAAATCGTTTTGCTGTTTCTTGCTGCTTTCTGATCTAGATGTGTGCTGGACAACTTGTTATTCATGGTCCCTTGAATCGAATTTGAATACGCCTTTCTTTGAAAACGTCTTTCATTATCGGCTTGATTTCACAGCTGGAATCTTGTGCTAGTTGTCTAATTATTCATGATCACAATCACGTCCTGAAAATTATTTTGCTGGGAGAACTGATTTATACGTAACACTATTGGCTCAATTCTACTGATTATTATTCAGTCACTTGATTGGCACAAGATGGAACAATTCCTCTCATTATATTTTAAAAGAACATTCATCACTTCTCTGAACTCCCGCTGGTATGGAGATGTCATAGTCACACCTTGATGACATAAACTATCAACAACAACTAGTCGACTCCAGAGCAATTATATATCATTTACGGCAAATATAATATCTTCCTAAGAGTGGCGATTAATTAATAAAAAGTAATTTGGTTTAATTTATCATTCATTTAAATTGGATATTCCTAAATATCGCAATATTCTTCGAACGAAATCCATTACGGCTCAGATCTGTCCTGGAATGATAAACTAAACAATCCAGTGAAGTAGTCGTATCTATAGTAGTGCGTTTACGTATAAAATGACATGTGAATGCTCGGCAATTATTCACGCTAAGTTGATTAAGATTTATTGATTATATACATTTTATTTCAGGCGAATTAGCTTTATGGTCTTTGCAATCACAAACCTCTCAAAAACACGGCCGATTCAGTGATCGAGTCAGACAATAAATTGAAGGATTTATCCAAGTCTTCAATTTGGATACTGTCATGGAATTTCAAAGTCTTTTTAATTTCTTTGAGCTCACTGATTTGCTTGTTGACAGCTCCAATCTTCTTAAGTTCACTTGAAAGCTGGTCACAAGCAGCTTTAAGTTGAGGATACTTTGAGGATGAACGCTTGAGCAAGAATTGGGCAGTCTTGATGAATTCAACAAGCGACATAAGATTGTGGTTTGTAACCCACGACAAAATGTCCAGCAAAAGCTCAGTCTTCAACTTGTCAAAATTGAGATTTTTCAAAATATAGTTCAAATTCGATTGTACTTCATTTTGGTTGAGGTTTTGCTTGAGTAATTTCAAAAGACTTTGATCGAGTTTATAGAAAAGAGTGTCTGGAGACTTGTTAGTCGCCATCACTTTGTTGTAGTGTTTCATGTAAGTGGTGATCTTTTCGGCATCGTTTTCAAACATGATAAGGTATTTGATAGCACTAAGCTTAATATGGGCAGTGGTAAATTGCTTTTGAGTTGGTTTGGAGAGTAGATCATGATCGTTAAAGATGGAAATGGCCTTCCACTCACTTGTGTAATCGCAATTATCAACAAATTCAACGGTGTCTAACAATCTTTGAGAATTTGATTTGAGAAAGTCGACGAAATAAGTGAGATATCCAAAGTCATTCAACATCAATGAAAATTTGATAATACTGAGAACGACAAAATTCTTTGACTTTGAATTGGCCAAACGAGAGCCGAAATTAATGGCGCTTTCCATCTTTGTGAATACACCCTTCTCAAACCCTTTGGTGATACTGGATTTGAGTTCATCATCTGTTTGGAGGTAAAAACGGTAAATAGTTACTAGGTCAGATAAGCTGTCTTTGGATGGAGACGTTGGAGAAAGCAAGTAACCTAATGTTTCATGTTGAACCATCTTGATATTGAGTTTTTTGTAGTAGTAATTGACAAGGTTTGTTGAATTGAGGTTTGAGATCAATTTTATGAGCCATAATTTGAGATTTTGATTATATTCATCCGACTTTAAAAGGTGAAGGAGAATAGTGATGTTTTTGATGATATTTGGTGTAGACAGATCTCTTCTTAAATCGAGAACTACCGAAATGAGGGTTAGTTGGTTGAGAGGGTTGTTATCAAACTCTCCGCCACGAATTGAGGTGTTGGAAGAGTAGATGCTATAGATCTTCCAGTTATTATTCACATAGTCATCAATTTCATCATCAAAGCTAGGTTGAGATCCCTTGGAGTCGGTAGCCACCTGAGTGTCTTGTTCAACAGTACTCTCGAGGGATTTCGATTCTTTATGAACAAGAACATACAACAACTTTTGGATATTTACAAGTTTTGTCAAATCATTTACCGAAGTAGGATTTGACTCAATAATCTCTTTGAATTGAGTTTTCAATTTCATAATAAATTGTGGTCCAAGATGGTCGAGGTAAAATTTCAAATCGGGAAAACAACAAAGCTTATGGAAATAGTTTTCAAAGTAGTTATCAAATGGAGCCGGTTGATCATATGTTATAGCTGCTTCAATGAGAGTTAAGCAAGTATTTCTTGACTTGGGGGCACCGGTGACTTTATCATTCAATTCCTGATACGTGACTCCGACCTTTTTCGCAGCCATTACAAATAATTTCCAAGTATCGAAGTCATCAAACTTCTTCACAAATAGTAAATGTGCAGAAACTGTGTGAAGTAGTTGCCAATTTTCAGCTTGAACCAAAGAATCAAGGAAAATTAATTGTAATTCCAAATTCATGAGCGACGAAGTTTGGAGAACATTTACGATTTCTGCGTATTCCCCATTCATTTCAAGAAATTTCACATAAACATAGAGCTCATCTGGCGTTTCTGGTGTTAAATCCTGGATGATCTTCATTCCTAACGACTTGAAAAGAGTAGCTTCTTTTTCTGATATTTTTCCTGACAATTGGCCAGATGTTTTAGTCCCAGATTCTTTCTGTTGAGATGCTCTTATTTGCAACAAATACGCAAACGAATGCCAAAATGTATACAATCTCAGCTTGTCTATCTTATAGATAGAGCTGAAGATCTTAGAATATGCTTTTGAGTCGAACTTTCCAACCGACCGTTGGAACCATTCTATCAAGAGCGGAAGACTTGAAGTGGGATATCTCTTGACGACATTTTCATAAGCAGAAATTGCTTCCTTTTCATAACCAAGCTGATCAAAAAAGTCATAAAGCAATCCAACAGTTTGAGGATCGTTTGGAAACTTATTAAGTAATGCCAAATTGTTGGTGATAGCTTTCGAGGTTTGACCTTGTTTATGGAGGATTTGATTGTTGAGTGCATAGTAGTAGCTTCGATTGGGGAATTTCTTGATCTTCTTTGTCAAGAGAGCTTGTGCTCGGGTGAGGGAACCTTCATCTACGAGATCAAGGATTTCATTGTCTGACATGTTTGAGGTGAGGTACTGGTGACGTATTCAAACATTTTTTGAACTTCGCAGACGTTTTTCAATCGAGAATCCAGAATTTTCACAGACTATAGTTTAATTCGAGCAAAAATATTTGAAAATTGTAGGCAGAAAAGTAACAGGATACAACATAGTCTATCCTGTGTTCCGAATACTTCCATTCCATGGTTAGCCAGTTGTCCTAAGTATAGAAGTTTAGCGGTAAACACACGACCGAAATTAAAGAGTTTAAGAAGTGCAAGAACCAATAATAACTCAGTCCACCAGGGATGGATTTTCAAGTACTGGGAGACACTGTTTGATTAGATACATATGATAAAAATTGACAACTTTTCTGCATAAGATCATAATATATGAATTCCTAATAAAAAATATCAAGGAAGTGAAAAGTTAGAGATCACGAAAGAAGGTCATGAAGGATAAAAGAACATGGAAAACAATGAACTACGAGACATAATGAGGATCACGAAGAACCACTAAAGAAGATAATGCAAGAAAGCCTCGGTTAGTTTAATATATTTGAATCATACGTGATGGAGCTCGTCTACACCTAGCTCGCAACTACGTCATCGGCTTAGATCTTTTTTACGTCACAAACATTTCGCAGCCATCGAAATAAGTGATTGGTTTGAAGTGACGGGCGGAGTTAGAAGACATATATCATACGATTAAGGAGATATTCCAGAAAGTAACAGGGTATGTTATCGGGCCGGGATTGTCCTTAGTGGTTGCGAGACAACCGAATGTTCTTGAAATTTTAAAGTAGTTTGAGAGTGCTAACCTGAAGATATGAGAATAGTTAACAGGTCTAGAACTTAGAAACTTTTCACTGTTGAAGAGAAGGAGTAATGACTACTATCATGACAAAGAGGTACGTGAGTGGTACTAACTACAATGAGTTTCTCAATAAACCATCAATTACTCACAACTGATTTTGACACTTACTCCACAATTTCAGCCCTACTTAGATTTCGCCCCACGGTTACTAGTACGGAACTCTCTCGGCTATATAATTCTAACATCTAACGGCTATGAATATTGCCCAGCCCTGCCTAGAAATCTAGCCAAGACACACAAAATCTCGGCATCGGAAAAATTCAGAATTTGTCCGTGACATCACAGCCGATGAACAATAGGAAATTCTAGAGATAGAAGTAGTTGTAGTTGGCAGAGCAGAGATAGAAGTAGTTGTAGTTGGCAGAGCAGAGATAGAAGTAGATAATAAGTACAACTGAGCAGGGCGTCCAATGTATGAGAAGATGGCCATTTATTAAATAAAATAGTGATAATAATGAATAACCATCGGTTTGATATATAAAATTACAATAAAAAATTGCATAGTACCATCAATTCCAAACAACAATCTATTTATCAAATCATCATTGACTCCTCGCTTACCTCGCCTCTAATTTCGTGGAGACTTCAAACTCTTTCCAGCTGTAAAATCTGTTGTAACCAAGAAATTATTATGCGAGCCAAGGGAACAAGAAAGTAGACGTCGGTTCGTAGTATTTTGATACAATTCAATGCCGACTGATACGAGAGCCCAACGAAATTACTCTACTGATAACTTAATTATATTAGAATACTAAGCAAATGTGATACCTAATAAATCATTAGAACTAGAGAATATTTCGATGATTTATACATAAAGTGGTTAATTGTTTCCTTACCAAACTAATAAAAGTGGAGAGATGGGGAACCCGAAACTAATTCCAGATCTGAATTTAAAGTGTGAAAGCACACAATCTCCAATCTTTCGACAATCATTACCGACTTTAATTAGTTCATAACCAGGTTAATTTATTGAAAGAGTCGGGAAGGGGTATAGAATATCTTGCGATAGATGCAAAATCATAGAATAGACTCGATGAATTTTGTGTATCTTGAACATCTAATTCATCTAGTATTTTGTCTAAGTACGCCTTAAAACGTTTATGTAAAGTGTCTCATCACACTATAGACTATAGAAAACAGTAAGAATTCCAAGTGCATCCTTCTTCTATGCTTCCCGTCTCCTCTAAATACTGTTCATTTAATCTACAGAACCTTATCTGCAGCACGTGCCGATAATATACCTGCATATTACCTTATAGCACAAACCCGGAATAGAATGCAGAGGAAAGATGAGCAGAAGAAAGAGCCAGACTAAGACAAAGTCAATGAGGTGATACAACTCCTCCAAATGCGTTGTAACCATATATATAATGTATACATGATCCCTATTTCCCTATATATCCCAAATAGCAACCTCTCATCAATCTATCTTAAAGAAGAAACAGCTGGAAATTTACGATCGAACTTTCCTTATCTAGACATCCTGCATATAACAATAGAATGCACCTTGTCATGTTCCACGTATTCCTTCACTAGGAGTCTTAAGAGCCTTCACTAGTGCCACCTACAACCGGCCTCGTCGCGTCCCATTAATATCAGCCTAGTGCCCAAGTCATCTCCCAATTACTGCTCCTCACTATATCTCATACCTTGGCAGCAATTTAAAAAAGCAATTTCTTGGCTGGTAAATGGTTTTGATACTTGGGTTTGGTGGGGTGGAAACTTTCTTGGATGTGGTTCGAATTTCTTAGAATTTGACAAGAATATAAAATATAAAAAGAGACTTGCCTCCGTAATTTTGATTGTTGAATTTCCTTTTACTATGAATGATGAGTTCAAATTTAGTAGAAAAGAATATCAGAGATGCTAAACCAACAAATGATAAATTGAGAGGTGGAGAAGGAAGAGACTCCGACTTTAAAGAAAAGATCCCCGAAGAATCATTTAAAAATAATGACACAGATGGTTCCTTGAACTCCGTGGGTGGTAACGACTACTACTGTTTCAAAGCAGAGGCGGTAGAGAAGATGTTGGAAACGAATATTGCAGAAGGATTGTCGCAGAGTGATATTCCAAGGCTTTTGGAAAAGTACGGCCGCAATTCTCTTGGGGATGGAGGAAAGATTTCATACACAAAAATTGCTGCCCATCAGGTTTTCAATGCTATGATTTTGGTGTTGATTATATCCATGATCATCGCTCTTGCCATTAAAGATTGGATTTCTGGAGGGGTCATTGGTTTTGTGGTGGGTATAAATATCACTGTCGGATTCATCCAAGAGGTGAAAGCCGAGAAAACTATGGGGAGTTTGAGATCCTTGAGTTCCCCAACTGCAAGAGTCACCAGAAATGGCGATGACATAACTATCCCTGCTGAAGAAGTAGTTCCTGGTGACATTGTTCATTTCAAGGTCGGTGACACTCTTCCTGCTGACATTAGATTAACCTCATCCATGAACTTAGAAACAGACGAAGCCTTATTAACCGGTGAATCCTTGCCTGTTGCTAAAGAACACGAGCAAGTTTATCACCAGGTCATTCCTGTTGGAGACAGATTGAATCTTGTATACTCTTCGAGTGTTGTTTCGAAAGGTAGAGGAACAGGTATTGCTATTGCAACGGGTCTTGAAACTGAGATTGGAAAAATCGCTTCTTCTCTTAGAGGAAATACTGGATTGATCCGTAGAGTTGAAAAAACAGAAGAAACAACCTCAAAAGACTATTTCCATGCATTTTTCGGTACCATAAAGGACATTATCGGAAATGTTCTTGGTATAACTGTTGGTACCCCCCTTCAAAGAAAATTATCCTGGTTGGCAATCTTTTTGTTTTGCGTAGCCGTTGTGTTTGCCGTTATTGTCATGGGATCTCAAAGGATGAGAGTCAACAAGGAAGTTGCAATCTATGCCATTTGTGTAGCATTGTCAATGATTCCATCCGCATTGATTGTGGTTTTGACCATTACAATGGCTGTGGGTGCTCAAGTTATGGTGGCGAAGAATGTTATTGTTCGTAAATTAGATTCCTTGGAAGCCTTAGGTGGTATCAACGACATTTGTTCGGACAAAACTGGTACCTTGACTCAGGGTAAAATGATTGCAAAGAAAGTTTGGTTACCTAGTGTTGGAACCATTAATGTCAGCAACTCCAATGATCCATTTAACCCAACTATTGGTGACGTGGAGTATTCGAAATACTCTCCAGTCTACATTCAAGATACAGATGAAGAAATTGATTTCAATGAAAAGTTACCAGGATCGCCAAAAGAGATCAACAATTTCCACAATTGGTTAATGACTGCAACTCTTGCAAATATCGCAACACTCGGACAATCAACAGATGAAGAAACTGGAGAATTGGTTTGGAAAGCTCATGGTGATGCCACAGAATGTGCAATTCAAGTTTTCACCACCAGGTTAAACTATGGTAGAGAAGATTTGGTAGAAGGATTTGAACACTTGGCGGAATTTCCTTTTGACTCTACAATTAAAAGAATGTCTGCAGTTTATAAAACTAAGGAAACCGGCGAGACCATCATCTACTCTAAGGGTGCTGTTGAGAGATTATTAGAATGTTGCACAACATGGTACGGAAACAACGATGAAGATCAAAAATTTGACAGCCAAGAGAAAATCCCACTTACTGAAGAAGATAAACTTGTCATTGAATCTAATATGAATGCACTCTCCTCTCAAGGTCTTCGTGTCTTAGCTTTTGCAAGCAGAGTTGTCGATGAAAATGAAGATTTAGACCTCTCTGACCGTGAATGCAGCGAACGTGGTTTGAATTTCCAGGGTTTAGTTGGTATTTACGATCCTCCAAGAAATGAAACTGCAGGATCGGTTAAATTATGTCATAAGGCTGGTATTAATGTCCACATGTTGACTGGTGATCATCCAGGAACCGCAAGGGCAATTGCACAAGAAGTCGGAATCTTACCTCATAATTTGTATCACTATAGTGAAGAAGTTGTCAAGGTCATGGTCATGACAGCATCTGAGTTTGATGACTTGACTGACAAGGAAATTGATGACTTGCCAGTGTTACCATTGGTAATTGCTAGATGTGCTCCACAAACGAAGGTTAGAATGATTGACGCTTTACACAGAAGAGAGAAGTTTGTTGCTATGACTGGAGATGGTGTGAATGATTCTCCATCTCTTAAAAAGGCTGATGTAGGTATTGCTATGGGTCTTAATGGTTCAGATGTTGCAAAAGATGCATCTGACATTGTGTTGACCGACGACAATTTTGCATCCATTTTGAATGCGATCGAAGAAGGAAGAAGGATGTCTGCGAATATTCAAAAGTTTGTATTGCAATTGTTGGCTGAAAATGTTGCCCAAGCTCTCTACTTGATGGTTGGTTTGGCATTTATTGATGAAAGTGGATTTTCGGTATTTCCTCTTTCCCCGGTTGAAGTGTTGTGGATTTTGGTTGTAACTTCCTGTTTCCCAGCTATGGGTTTGGGTCAAGAAAAGGCAAGTGATGATGTTTTGGATATTGCTCCAAACAACACTATTTTCACTTGGGAAGTCATTATCGATATGTTGGCCTATGGTTTTTGGATGGCTTGTTCATGTTTGTTATGTTTCGTTGTCATTGTGTTTGGTAAAGGAAATGGAGATTTAGGTGTCGATTGTAACTCTGCTAATGCTTCTGCTGAAATCTGTTCGCTTGTTTTCAAGGGAAGATCTGCATCATTCGCCAACATGACATGGTGTGCTCTTATTTTGGCCTGGGAATGTATTCATCCTACAAATTCCTTATTTTACATGAGACAAGAGACCGATAATCCTTGGTGGAAACAAACTGCCATTGATTTGTATTCTAACCAGTTTTTGTTTTGGTCTGTTATAGGTGGTTTTCTCAGTGTCTTCCCAGTTGTGTACATTCCTGTGATCAATACCAAAGTATTTTTACACAAACCAATCGGATATGAATGGGGTGTTGCTTTTGCTTGTACTGTTTTGTTCTTGGGTGGAGCTGAAGGCTGGAAGTGGGCCAAGAGAATATATCTCCGTAAGCAAACAAAGAAAAAGCTGCAAAACCCAGAATACGAATTGGAAAGAAACGATCCATTCCAAAGATATGCTTCGTTTTCAAGATCTGGAACCATGGACAAGACTGATTTTATTGTTTAAGATCAACCAAGGTGAAAAATCCAAATTACTGAATTGAGTAAAGGAACAATTCAAGCTTTGTTTCTAAATCATACAAATATGTTTTTATTTCTACAAGGGACATGCTAGGCATAGTTTGCCTGATTCTTGCAAATTTCATACTTTGATTTTGCAGTCGAATTTTCCATTATACAATGACTTTGAAAGTCTGTTGTTTCCCAAGGCTGCTTGAGTTCAAGTTAGTCTTGAACGGTTTTGGTGACTGAGGAGTCGTCCTTAGAAACAGGAATCGTCCTTAGGAACTTGTATTATAGTCACAACGTGGCGTGGTGTTATGTTGCAGTAGACATTCTTTATATGTTAATATACTGCATTTCGTTATAATTAAGCAGAAAGTGAGAGTAGAAGTTCGTTCGTCGACGAATCGAAGTTTCCTCGAGATTAGTAGTAGAGTTTCTAGACCCTAGTGACCCTCGAAACGGAAACTAAGGAGAATGAAACATATCCTACGATACCCTCGGATAGAGAATAGCCTAACCACATGTATCTACTCAAAACCCCGCTAGATCACTTGAAGGTCGAACCCGAATTGAGTGGGGAAGACTCTAGAAGACCACTAGAAACTCCTAGAGTATAAACTGCAAAGAAAGGCAGGTCCTCCCTCCTTGAGAGAAGGTGGATCCCCAGACAACTAATGCGCTTCCACACTTTACTTGCAGTGAACACCTTCCTTATAAACGCATGCACCGATCGCTTTATTGATCAAGGCAGTCATATTCCAAAAAGGAAATGCTTGAATGAGTGTTAATAAAAAAGATTAATATATATGTTTAAATTTATTATGACATAAATCTCAGAATACGAAGACTCTGTAACGGAGAGTATGAAAATGACGACAAAGATATAAAATTCTATGCTATTCATTCTACCCTGTGAATATGAACAAAAAAATGGAGGACCGATTCATTTGAACTTTATCTACTGAATAGTTAGGAAAAAGGAGTAATTATACGTAATAACTTAGAGCCATTCAGGAACTGAAGTCTTGCTTATGACATACACTTTTTGCACCCACGAACTATATGCAGTACAATAATATAAGGAATTTCCGTTGGGATTCTTGAAACCTGAAAATTCTTGATAGAGTTAGTGAAGTCTCCCCAAAAATCGAAATTGATTAGCTAGAGCTAATATTCACTCATCCAGGATGTAATAATTATACTTTGTAAATTTTCTGCAAGCACACATGGTTATACATGGATATATATGATACTATCACTTTTATTTTTAATTCAAGACAATAATTTTTAAAAATAATATTAATTAAACATTATAAAATATAAGTAACTTTCATACTGAATACACGTCTCTGTATATGTAAGAGTTCTCCGTGGAAATTTATTTCCAGAAGATGGCAAAATAATGAGATATAATCTATACTTAAAGTAAAATCTCCCTAAATGAGATACACACACTCTTAAAAGAGGGTGGGTAGAGCAAAGTAGCGTAGTATTTAAAACCCATCCTTAAAGTAAGATATCCCATCAAACTACTTAAGTATAGAACGCCCACTCTCTCTTATAGCAATCAAATTTCCACTTGGAAATTCACTCTCACACCTCACTATTTCCGCAGCCAACGGGCCGTGATTTAGGAATAGAGGTTGCCATGGGTTTCGTCTACTGATGATCTGGTAGTCACTTAGCCGTTAGACGAGAATTGCTTAGAAATGAAGCTCACGAGAGAATCATAAAATGAGCACTTTGATCAAGAATGGCTTCTTGGAAACTCATCAACTCACTGTAATAATTCATAAACATCATTATGATAGGGGAAGAGAGTTGTAATTCTTTCTTGTACGTATTGAGGCAGTAGAGTACAGTAATTACGAGAGTGAGAACATCACATCACTACACACATCACTCGCTACACTGTCACTAGTCGACATATAATATTGTATAAGAATAAAATGAAAAAAATCATAGAAAAACCCCAAGAGAAATTGTATCCTGCCAGGTGGCTAAGACGATAGTCAAATGATACATTTTGAAACGGAATGTAAATAGTATAGTGTGGTGAAGAGCCAGGAGCACACAAACTATATGGCTCATAGATAGGAACAAATACCTACCGCAAATCACTCATTGAATGGATAAACTCTAAGAACTTGAAGATCGCAAGTTCCTCCTTATTAGTCACAAGGAGAGCTTGTAGTGATAGATTCCACACAGCAGAATTTAGTCATGTCAAGGATTTTGTAAATGGGATGTTAAAAATTCAATTCGTAGGTCTCGAAGTGAATTATTGTCTCAATTAAAGTTGAAATATAATTGCAAGACGAAGCAAGACGACAAGTCAGAATTGACACTTCGATGGTCTTATCGTAGTTGATCAATTAAATCTTAATTGCAAGACTTACCACCAACAATAGCAATTGATAAATCGAACAAATAGAAATGAATGGTATAGTACAGGAAAGCTCCAAAGAAGCGAAGAACCAGAACCAAGAAAGGAACGAAGAAGAAGCACAAGGGAAATGACAAGTAAGAGCGAACCAAGAACAAGACGAGGAGCTAGAGAATAACAAAAACGTAAACTTCTGCTGAAATTGAGGTTCTAATTCAATATTTGTTCTAATTCAAGAATTCCTATTATCGTGATATCAGAATATCTCAATGACCATCAGGATCAATGGGAAACTTTCTAACAACTCGAATGTGAAAAGATGGAGATAGAAACATACATCTTGATCTCAGAAATGAAAGACGTCATCAGTTCGTGAAGTCTTGGATTCGCTTTCAAAAGGTTTCTATCACCAGGCCACTGCTTCGTTGTATTCTCATGTCCAATTGTATCTTGTTTCAGTTATCTTGAAGGAAGTCAAATGGCCCGGTCTGTGTTTGCTCAATTTGCTTAAGTTTCAAACAACTTTACGTAGTTTGAAGGACATATACCTACTTGGCCATTACCTCTTCTTGCTTGCCACCATTTTCCATCAATATCATCGACTTCCAAAATCTCATCCTTGATAAACGAAATCTCGTTTATGTCATCAGGGTTTGCATCATACGAATACAATGCTTTAGCTTTATATCTAAAGGTCATACCACTTGTACCGCTTTGTTGGTTATCAGTGTAAACTGTCTGTCTCTTCGAGCTTGTCAACTCACGTTGATGGACGTCAGAAGAAGAAAAGTTCTCCAAACCATTCAATTGCGAAGAAGACATGTATAACGGATTTGTCTTCTTTTCAGGAGCCAACGGGTTTGTAGTTGTAAGCTGGGATTGTCTCATATTATTGTCTTGAAAATTATTTGTCGATCTTGAGTTTGGAAGAGCAACTGGACTTACATAACGTTTGTATTCCTCATCATCGTCGTGGATTTGAGTACCTGTGCCAACATGTCCAACATTTGATGAATGCTTGAGGGAGAAAGAATCAACAAATTGGTTGGTGGGTGATTCGGGATGGCCTCCAAAATAAACTATCCAGATGAGGTTTAACGCCGACAATAAAATACATCCTGCCGCACAACATAAGTTGGCTGAGGATGTAGAATTGTAAATCAAACCGTTTACCGCATTGGTAGTATAAATGAACGCCACACTCACAAGTCCCACGAGTGTGAACTTGTATAATTCGATGTTGTTGTTCAAGTAGAGGAGAAGAATAAGCAAGATGATAACGATCTCATAAACAATTCCCCACCAGTAAAAATGAGGAAATTTAGGTTGATTTGAGGCTCCTGCTCCTGCTACTGTGATTATCCACGCGAGTACACCAAATGAAATGGTAGAAATCGCAAACGGATCTCCAAGGAAATTGGATAAATTAAAAGACATGATACTGATTTAGTGTAGTTGTAGTAGTAGTTGATAATAGTAGTTGATAATAGTAGTAGTTGATACTAATAGTTGAACTGATTTAATACTAGCAGTGATTTAGTTGATATATTTGATCTTGATAACAAACAGATCGTCGGGTTTGTCGGAACAGTGACGTGATTCTATGTGAGATGCTCTGGTATCTTTTCTTCAATATTCTAGCAGGATATCGAGATATGTGTCTGTTCAATCTTGGTCGTCTGTTATTTTATGGTAAAAATCTATTCCTCGTCGGTAAATTTTCCCAAAAACTCTTGAATATTTGTAACCAAGCAAATATCTATAAAATTCAGTCCAAATAAGCAAACTTTGATAGTTGAACCTCTTTTGCTTGATCTGTTGTTTGTAAAAACTTTCCAAAACTCCCAGGGATCACAAGAAAACAATAGCGTGTTTTGGTCGTGTACCTTGACCTGAAACTGACACGAACAATGTGCTTTTCATAAAACATCCACACCGCAACAATTACACAGAATTATCCGTACACGAAAGAGATGACCACGGAACAGATCTAGACCACGGGACAAGATGCGCACTCTTGGGCTTCGGAGTTACAGACCGGCCACGATGGACGGCTGAATACCATGACCAGGATCAATCCATACTAAAGTTACATCACTACCGCATGATATTAAAGACCGATGGAGTTATGAATTTAGTACCGTTTGAAAAACACGGAAGAAACAGTTGAACTGAAAGTGGCCCTAGTAACCAAAGTGGGGTAGATCTGGCCTACGTATATATCCACACAACCGGACAACTGAACAACGGACTAACTCACTCCTTGGTAACTCACCGGATATTTATGAGATTCTTTACGTACCACTATCTTATAATCGTCCTTAATACCTTGTCCCCAATTGGTACGGGGTTTGAAGGGACTTCTCGGAAGGAAAAAAACGGCTGCAAAACGTTACCTATGACTTTCACTTCGTACATATTTGCGAGCAAATTATGAACCATTCCTTCCTGGAACTGTAATTACCGCATCCTAAATTCTCCATGGTCATCAATTAACGGAGTTTATTGTTACATAATCAATCAGTGTATTAATATTTCACTATTAGAGAACTTCAGTATCAAACATCACCGAGACTCTCTAATACCAATTGCCTTCGAACTGAAACTCTCACACGGAACCTCACACTCCATATATCTTCACTATACCTATGGTGTCAATAACCGAGATTCTTTTCATTATCTACAAACGCACTATTTAACCACTGCGTATTTTGTTTGCGCAACTGACTATACGGGGTTTGCTATTTCAGTTTGATTCACGTAATATTAAAGAGATAAAGTATAAAAAGAGGAAATAACGTCGACACTAATGGAAAATCAGTAATTCTTCATATTCAAAACACAGAATATTCATATTATAGCATTCTTTGCAAGATTAGTACTATAACACTCTAGAAATCATAAACATTGTGTTAGAATCATGTCGGTGATATTGAAATTATATCGTCCTCGTGTTCTCTCCCTCTCAACCCGTCATTATTCCATCTTCAACGTTTCCACCAAACTCATACAGGAAACGGACGATATCAAACATAATGATAAACTCTTTATAACGCATCCATCGTTTCCACACCCACCCTTTTCCAACGAGGACTGTGAGAAAATCGGATTCGAACATCGTCCTCCAAAAACATTTGGTGACAAGGTTGCTTACCATTGGATGTCCTTCTTCAGAAAGTCCTTTGATTTGGTGACCGGGTACAAAAAAGTAGCAACTCCGGAAGAAGCAAAAGCTCTCATTGGAACTAGATACGAAATGACAGAAGCAAAATGGTTAACGAGAGTCATTTTCCTCGAAAGTATCGCTGGGGTGCCAGGATCTGTGGCTGGCTTTATTAGACATTTGCATTCGCTTAGACTCTTGAAAAGAGACAAAGCATGGATCGAGACCTTACTTGACGAAGCATATAATGAAAGAATGCATCTTTTGACGTTTATCAAGTTGGGAAACCCTAGTTGGTTTACAAGATCTATCATCTATATGGGTCAAGGTGTGTTCTGTAACTTATTTTTCTTGTTTTACTTAGCAAACCCGACTTATTGTCATCGTTTTGTGGGATACTTGGAAGAAGAGGCTGTCAGTACTTATACTCACCTTGTCGAAGAACTTACAGAGGGAAAACTTCCAGAGTTTGATAAAACTAAAGTACCAACCATCGCCGTCCAATATTGGCCAGAACTCACGGAGAAGAGTACTTTTAGAGACTTGATCTTGAGGGTAAGGGCCGACGAAGCCAAGCACAGAGAAGTTAATCATACTTTGGCAAATTTGGATAAAGAGGACAGGAATCCATTTGCTTTGCATGTTGAAGGAGAGAAGCCCCAACCAGAGAATGGTTTGAAAGTTCATAGGGGTAAGGGATGGGAGAAGGAAGATTTATATTTATAAGCTTATAGATGTTCTGATTCGTTGAGTCTAGGGTGTTTTATATACATCACTACTAGACTACTAGTCTCATCAAGTTATCTAGAATCATTGTGATATTCTAGTGATTTACGAGTCGTTAGCGTTCCTGCCTTTCTTATGTAAATAGTTTATGCGAATACGACATTATTGATGATATATGTTGACATACTGTTATGTAGATGCTAACTGGATCTATAATCCACTAGAAGTATAATTCACTAGAAGTATAATTTCCTTACATTGCTGTTTCATAAGCGACAAGTTTCAATGTGTCAATTACATTAGCAAATGGGATGGACTTCTATGAGCTCTAATGATACTGCTTCAAGCAGAGGAAGTCTAGATTCATGGAAATATATCAATAATGTGCTACTGATCACGAGGTCCAAATTACCAGTAGTCTAGAACTCTTCAAATGGACTCTTGAGTACTTATAAATACATCAACAATAAATCCAATTAAGATAACCGATTTTTATAATACCATGTCACGAAGCTATGAAATACGAATACCTTATTATTTTAATACGTATCAAGTAGGAGAGAAATCCAGTGATTATGTGAGATCCAGGACTTCTCTAATGTATACAAAGGAAGTTTAGAATTAACGAGTTGTTGAAAGTTGGAAGTTTTCAGCTTCAGATGTTCAAGAAGGATCAACTTTCTGACATCTATAGTGAAGCCAATCTGTAAACCTTTCTAGCCTTCTCACACTTCTCACACTTCTCACACTTCTCATACCTCTCACACTTCTCGGTCCCTAAGTCTCCATCATTTACATTTATCCAGTATTATCTTCTCAGTATTTCTGCCAGGTTCTCAGTTTCTCATTAGCGCATATTTTGCAGCCAATCTGAAACGCGACAGCAATCTAGTCGATCGAAAGGTTCTAACACAAACCGATCCACAATAAAATCATCTTATGTGGCAAGGGTAACCGAAACTTCCAGTGATGTTGTATACCAATGACGGATTAAGTGGCACAGATCGGTCCAACGGAGTTATTGTCGGATTAATGTAATTAAAGTACTGAGATCTTGGCGTAAATCTTGGTAGGTCTCGAAGATGACTACGGTAAATGACTTTTGAGCCGGGTAAAGTAGGAATATGAGAGAAGTAGAGTAGTAAATATTAGTAGAGATTTAGGAGGGAGTGGCGGTTCCTATGTGGAGCCGTGAGCCGTGAGTCGTGAGATGTTTGAAGGGAAGAGAAAGTATGAGAAAGTGAGAAAGCAGAAAGTGAGAAAGCAGAAAGTGAGAAAGTATGAGAAAGTATGAGAGTTATGTAAGTTATAAGAACCTACCTATATGAAGTAGTTCCAGACAATATAAAGACCAAGGTAGGTGAGTCCAAATATCCTACTACATATACAATATCTGAACTCTATAATCTCTCAGGGCCCTGTCACTGTTGCTGGCTCTCTTTATGGGTATATATGCACTATATGCACTCCGCACCTCATCCCATCCATCAAACTTTCATAGAACCTTCTAGATCCCGAAGTTACCCAGAATAAGGACAAGTAGATAAGAATACGCTATATAGATCCATCACCAGGACAATTGCAACCACAACCAAATAGTCGCTAAATCTGATTGCACAAAATCAAAATACTACGACAAGTTTGAATTTCACAACGAAGGATAAAAACTCCAACCACCACAACCACCAACTACAAACATAGTTGAATCACTAAAGGTTCGAGTGTCATCATTCAACTAATCTAATAATATCCAAATATATACCAGCAGATTCTATTTCTGAATTCTCCAAGAGTTGATCTCAGGAAGTTCAGTATAGTCATAACACAAATAAGGCACAAGATACGAGCACTAAGTAACTCGAAGTATCCACTAGGTAGCTCAAAACAACCACCAAGAGACTAACAAGACGTTACAAACTCACAAGTTATAAACCACACAAGCTACGTAGAAACTAGCAAGATTTCCATAAAATGTCTTCATATATCAACAAAAACGACGATGCAATAGGCGATATACTTGGAAATGGAACCCTAGAAAACGCTGACGATATTCAGGTAATCAATAGAGATGGAGATTTATTTCAAAACGATTTCCATTCGAATTTGTTCGATGATTTTGGGGTAGATGAAGAGAAAGCCAAGGACGCTGAGTCCGACAGGACCAGAGATAATGAAACTTATGACAAGATTAATGATCTCCACGAGAAATCCATTGGATTTAACGATAAATTCTCCAACAAACCAACTAATATTCACAATCCCAATCTTAATGGACTTCCTATCCCTAATGCCAACATCCCCAACCCACTTAATCCCTCATACAACTTTCCTAAAGACTCATTTAATGACTTAATTTCTCACCAAAACAATCAGCTTACCACACTAGGTTCATCAAAGTACCTATCGTCGCCCTTACCGACACTTCAGCCACTCAGTGAATCGGTGAATATACCCCACGTCCAGCCTTTAACAATTACCAGCGACGAAAAGAACAAAATATCCAAGAAAAAGAAGGAACCAAGCGGAACAAAAACCAGACCTGCTTTTGTAATGAAGATTTGGTCTATGGTCAACGATCCTGCAAACAAAGAATACATAAGATGGAACGACGATGGAAAAACCTTCCAAGTGTTTCATACCGAAGAGTTCATGAAAGTGATTTTGCCAAAGTATTTCAAGCACAACAACTTTGCATCTTTTGTACGTCAGTTGAACATGTATGGATGGCACAAGGTTCAGGATATCACGAACGGTACGCTTAACCAAGGCAAGGTTGATAACGATGAGATTTGTCAATTTGAAAATCCATATTTCATACGAGACCGCAAGGATTTGCTAGACAAAATCGTTAGAAATAAGTCTGTAAACCAGGCCGAAGAAGTCGATTCGAATAGCATCAATTTTAATGTGATTTTGAGTGAGCTTGACCAAATAAAGATGAACCAAATGGCCATCGGTGAAGACTTGAGAAGAGTTCGCAAGGATAACAAAACTCTTTGGCAGGAAAATTTTATAACCAGAGAACGCCATCAACACCAGGCAAAAACCCTCGACAAGATTTTGAATTTCTTAGCAGCCGTGTATGGTAATAATGCTGGAAAGATTTTGGAAGTTGATGGCATGAGAGACGAGAATTCTGTGACGCAGTTCCAGCCTAATCCATATGCCAATCCTCAAAATCCTTATCAGAAACCAAGATTGATGTTGACAAACGAAGAGCATAGAAGAAGCGCAGACTTACAAAGTCAAAAATCAGATGGAACCTACGGTGGAAACTATTCTGGTGATAGATACAGACCTACAAACATTACTAGAAATTTATCCAACATATCACGGGAAACCCCCCTTTCTCATAGAGGCAGTACAGATACTGGGTCTATTGAAGAAATTATGCGTTCATACGGAAATACTCCAAATGCTGAGTCTGCTAACAATGTCAACAAAATCTACCAACAACTCATCAACCAAGAACCGGGTGTTTCATCTCCAAGACATTACTTTCCGGAATTGATGGGAAATGAAGGACACGAAGGAGGCTCTGGATCGGGGTATCGTGGAAGTTATCGTGGCCAAATATCTGGAAATGCACTTGGTACTGGAACAGACTCTCCTATATCTGGTGTCATACCCGGACCCAGCGGACCCATAAATGTACCCACCGGAACAGCACCTACCGTTCCTGGACCTCAAATACCTAGTGGTCAAGGACAAGTGGCTGGATCTCCGGACCCTATGCCATACATTCGTCCCGGGCCCAATGAAGATGGTGATATTATGCACGGACTAGAACAAAACGTGTTCAAACAAGGGCAATCCATCCAACAGGTACAAGACTGGATTCAAAAACTAGCGACCCAACAACAACAACATCAAGCGACAATCAACGAAATCCACGACGAACTCAAACCCGATCTCGATGAATTTGATGTAAATGAATTTCTAAACAACAACAATTCAACTATAGAAACTCCTTCAAAGGATTCTGTAGCGTCGCCAATGGAGGAATCAGGAGAGAAGAGGAATGGCAAGAGATCCATTGAAGATATATACGGAGATATAATGCAAGAGAAGAAGAGAGCCAATATTTAGCTGTGATCCAGGATGGGACGGAAGGTTAATTTACAAGTATATAAGGAGAATAATGAAATCTCTTGAGATAGTTTTGTCAAATCGATCATCATGCTACAATGTCAGGCAATTTCTTACGAATGCTAACTGAGTTTAAAATATTGAATATGAATCTGTTTATCTAAATTGTCAGAATTTTCCTGGTAATACTATGAATGTGAATCATCTAGCAAAGTTAGGTGTTAAGATGAACCAGCTTCAATAAGACTTTAATCCTAAATGATTTGAAGAGAACTACGGGGAATAGAGCAAGCTAAACTCTCCGGCGAAGTGCTGAATATATCCAGGTTAGATTACTTGTGTCCAGGAAGAGGAGAGAAGGATTCTATCAGCTCACTGAAGTCTTCTAGAACGCTTCTAATATATCCTTTGATGGTTCTGATAATTCAGCGAGTGTATAATAATAAATGCCGGCAATTTAGTTCTTGTAGGAATAAAATGTCCTCATGTGGGACAGAAGGGCAGCCTCGGGCCAGCCAATTCTAGATAGCTCCTAACTAGTAGGTCACTATCGGTCGCCAATTGATATATACAGTAGTACAAGCCGATAATTTACATACGGTTGTTGACGTACAGCCGCTCTAGCGCAACCGAGAAATTTTGTGGTAGTTGACTCTCTCCATCGGCTCTCAATTTGACGTATTATTTGGCGAGTCTGTATCTAAAGGGATCCTGATAATAAGCCCTATAAAAAGAGGTAGGTATTTAATGGGGTGACTTTATTAAATATACTTTGACACTTCCATCCCCGGCACTTCCCTCCTCGGTACGTTAAATCTCCATCTCCTTGTCCAGTATCTAAAATTCAAAAACACACAGGTTTACGATGGCCTGTATATAAATTTTGACGGATGATCACGTGCCATAATTGTACACAACAATAACAAGCAGGAAACGAGACCGTAAGGGCACGAAATGACCTAGAGCAAACGACTAAGGCTCTAGTATCGTAGACCAACTCTGACAACTAACTCATTTCCCATACTCCGTGGGAAACATGTGAAATTTTGTGGCTTCTGAAATACTCACGTACACGACTCAAAGCGCAATAGTTGGATTAGTATAGATCCGACTTAAAATTTTAAACGATATTCAGCCGTTTAATCAGCGATCCAACTGCCAAATGTCTTTGGGAGTTCTAGACTTAGGGATCCAAGCAGGACAGCGACTGAAGCGAGAGTACAGCAAGAGTGGATGTCGGGAGTGTAAACGACGCAAGATAAAGTGTGACGAAGATAAGCCATGTTGTTGGCAATGTTTGCGATTAAAAAAGGAATGCACGTATCCAGCAGCGGGAGAGAAGGTAGCCAGAGTGTCGAAGAAAAAATGGAAGCAGATCAAGTCTAGGGATCAGGATACGAAAGAAACGGTAAAAAAAGAGAACCAACACGATCCTCAACATCAACAACACATTAATCATCAGACACAAAACCTACAATACCAACAGCCCACTCAGCCCACTCAGAAACCAGTTAAAGAAACTCAGCACATTCAACACACTCAACAACCAGTTCAAAAGCTAGGTGAACAACAGGATGAACAACTTGTTGAGCAACCAGTTCAACAGCCAGTTCAACAGCCAGTTCAACAACCAGTTCAACAACCAGTTCAACAGCCAGTTCAACAACCAGTTCAACAAGTTGTTCAACAACCACCACAACAACCCCTTCAATCATTTCAACAGAACCGACAAATACATCCCCTTCAACAGCAACACCAACTTCAACATCCTCTTCAACAACTTCAACATCCTCTTCAACAACTTCAACATCATAAACAAACATTACAACCAATTCCACCCCAATATCAACCCCAGATGAACTATCCCCATACTCCTCAGACGAACCATCCCCATCCTCCTCAGACGAACCATCCCCATCCTCACTCAAACCAAAATATTCCCCACCAACAATACCTACCAAGAAACCAATATGATCAATACTACAGGAACCCCTATGCCTCATTCCAAATCCCAATAGGACAACACAACATGAGACTGCAGGAACAAGGAGGGAATGGCATAGAGACACCGAGAGGCCCATATGTACAATCTGAAGTCATAAAGGGCTCACATATCTCTCCGGTACAACATCCACCTCTATTTCCGCACCAATATGCCCCCCAGCCCTCACCTCCAAACTCACAGACCAACCAAGAGATTCCACAACTCTATCAGTTTCAAAACTCCCCTAAATACACAACGTCATCAATCGTGAATTTATTGAATGATGTACCCAAAGATGGCCACCCCTCGCCGACAATATCAACTTTTAGCTCTCCAAACATACGCCAGAACCAAAAACAGGAAAAACTAGCCGAAAATGATATGCTACTGTACTTTGACCAAGAAGACTTGGATTTGTTAGCTACTGACTTGAATAACTTTGTACACAGCATTGTCATTGATTCCAATTTTCAGACGAAGGTTGATCTCGATCATGAATCGGTGGAATCGAATGGGTTTAGGCTCAGGTCCTCTACCGCAACATCTACACCTATGGTGTCAAATGATCTTCGTTCACCCATGGTACTGAATGCGTTGAAATCAACAATAGCGCATAACTTGACGTCGCGGAATATTCCTTTGGACTACATAAAAGTTAAGAAACCTCGTGAAAAGTTGTACCTCGAAGAGTTTTTCAACAACTTTGCCAGTATGATTTTACCATTTTGTGCATACGATAAGGCAGCTGAAAAATACTTTAATCCTGCAAGAGATATCATCTTGAAGGCAGCATCAAATGAACCATTTTTGTTGGCAGCTGTCTTGGCCCATGGGGCAAAATTATCGCATCAGAAACACAATTTGGCTGAAGAAGAAGAAGCTTATTGTACCTATCTTTCGAAATGCTTAAAGCTCCTAGGTCCAGCTTTAAATTCCAGCGGAAATAAAGATCTATCTTCAAATATTGAAACGGGGCTACTTACTGTTTTATTGCTTACTTCTGCCAATGCCGCTAACACCAAACAAGACTGGAGACCCCACCTAAGAGGAGCAAAGGATTTGTTGTTGAAGAATGCCTTGAAGAAAGTACAAAACTCTCACATCTTGATATTTTGCAAGTGCTGGTTTATAACTTTAGAAATCCTTGCTGGAATAAGTTCCAAACTTGGTGGTACTTTGAAAACCGACCAAGAAATCGACTTGTTAATCAAGATGGACGATGAATATGAGATTGCGGTGCTAAAACAACTTGGATGTGTGTTGGACAACGGGTTCAACATTTTTGTTGGCTACCATATTGATTGTATTGGTTACCTTCGAGACTTGATAAAGATGTTGAGCAAACAACGAAGATTAAGAGAAGAGAATCAAGAAAAAGCAGAGAATTTAGACAAGAGCAGCCGTGAAAAAGGTGTTAATAATGAAGAAAAATTAAGAACCAGCGTCGAACCGACACCGCATGGAAACGGGAATGGATCGCCTGAAGATCAATCAGAAAATCCTTTCCAATCTTTGGAACTTCTATCAAATTTCTACATCCAATCCCAGCATGAATTTGTGAATAGAAAGTGTGTACTTAGACCATACGATTTTCCAAACAATATTCCCCAAGGATTGCTTCTTGATGTCTTGAAAATCAACGAGAAATCGGTGGTGGTTAGCTGGATGGATTTAAGTCACCAAGCATATGTTATGGCGGCCATGATCACCCTATTGACCAAGTGTTTTAAAGAGCTGCACGACTCTCCTCAAGTTCAGATGTTGACCAAAAGACTTGTTTCCTTAGTCGAATTCTCGAAGGATACTAATGAGCCTCCTCAACAAGAATATCAATGTTCTATGATGATGCTTCAGTGGCCAATGCTAGTGGCTGGTATGAATTGTATTGATGAAGATTCAAGATTTATCATGACGAAGTTTTTTAAAATTTCAGCTCAGATTGGTTCAGGAAGCGCCTCTTTCGCTTTAAAGAGAATTTCAAAGGTTTGGAGGTTGAGGGATAGAAGTGAGCTTTATAGTTCAGAGCACGAGGACGAGGACGACGAGGATGTTTTATCATATTAGTAACTGATCCATAAGTTTTGAAGTACGTGAGTTTTGCTAAACCTAAACTTAAATGATTCAATTATGGTGGCATACGAAGAGTCTCTAGGAAGATGTCAAATAATGTTAGAATAAGAGACATATCACTATTTTATAGTGATTTAGTACAAGAATGGCAAATTGAGCTTATCATAGAAGACTTACGTGTCTTAGACAAAAGGTCTCTAATCAAAGTCTGTAAATTATCTGTTAATTCTATCCGAGAAGAAGTTCTATTCCAAGTAGTGCCCGTTGGAGTATAATAAGTCAAAGACAAAGAAATCAGCTTAGGTCACCCGCTACAAAATCGAACAAGAGTTCTTATCATTTCACTTTTAGTCTTTTCATTGTTTGACGTGGATGAGTTTGTCCACCAATTCTTGTTATTGACGGTAAATCTTCAACTTATTGTTACTCTAGCTAGAAAATCGTATATAGAGTGTACGAGAGACTGTCCCCCAAGGATGGCTAATATATCTCGTCGTTATGTATTTATAAATGTTAAATTATTCGGAAGTTTCATCTAACAATGAGAACCAGTTCAACTGGTTACAAGCCAACATAAGTCTAGTTTCGTAGTATGTTCGTTTGTGGCCAGCAGGAAGGTCGGAGCTATCACTGGAGATTCGGGATTTATTTTCCTCCTCGGATATTTGGATACCGTTTGGTTTCGGAGGGTTCACAAATTCCATTGATTTCTGAGAATCTAACAACTCTACAACTTCGTCACTGGAGTCGTCACTCAAGTCATCTGAACTGCTTCTATCCAATTTGTCATCCAATTCACCACTTATAGCACTACCAACAGAGTCGTGTCTACAGAATTGACAATCTCCACCATTTCTCCAATCAAGTTTTCCTTGAGATTTTAGCTCTTGAACATACCAACCTATTCTTTCAGCACCGAGCCTGGAACCTTCTAAATTCGCTGAAGCAGGTCCGATTTTCAATGAAGCATTCTTACCAAGCATAAACAAAGGAACTTCTTCATTCCATTGCAAGTTATCAGTCAAACAAGGTAACCCACAAACAATCGGAGCAGGATGCGATTTCAAAATAGGCTGCAAAAAGTCAAGCGATTCGGTTTTTGCAGTGATTCCGGTTGCAAAATAGATATAATCAACGTTTTCAATAATTGTCTCTGTAACTTGATCATTTATATTTGTTTTGAGTTTCAACCACCATGTCTTGGTTGTGTCGTTCCACTCCTGTTCCTGAATCGTAGTGTATTTCATAAAGTTTAATCGATCGTTTTGCGCATGTTTGGCGATGATTTTATAGTACTCGGGATTGACTGAACCACCTTCCCGTGCATCTTGAATCATTTGGAACCTTTCTTCATCAGTATCTTTTATGAAGAAGGCGGACTTCTTGACATTTTTGTACTTTGTTACCCAGTCAAGATGGAAATCAAAGTGTTTGATTTTGACGTTACCTCGGAATAGCAAATGGACATTTTCAATACCGGAATTTACTGCGACATTTGCCAACTGCGCTGAGGTTAACCCTCCACCGACTATGACCACCGTTCTAGACTTGGAAGCTCTGGGCTTATTAATTAATTCCTGACCCAAGTATTTAACTTTACCCGAAAACAAATCGGTAGTATGACAACTTCCCTCTGGAAAATGGGGATCAGTAAATGGAGCAATCGGATAATTCTTTTCACCACGGTGGCCGCACGCAAGAATACAAATTTTGCAACCAAATGTTTTTCCGGAGGCTGTCTTAACGACGAACCCTTGACCCAGTTCGTTCTTCCCTAATACGTTAATTTGAGTGTACTCAATACTTATAACTTCTTCTTTTTTAATGCAATCTTGGATTTGATACCGATCAACGATATCGTGGCAAAAGTCATGAAAGAGAGGTGTAGAAGGACGGTAGTAGTCTTTCCAATCTCTCATATTAATATCAATAAGTCCCGGCTTATCATGAGATATAGAATCATTTTCGTATCCAACAATAGGGACTGGATTCTTCTTCTTGAAATTTTTCTTAGCCAACTTTTTCAACTGATGTTTGGAATATTCTTTTCCCACAACATTTTTGATTTCCTTCAAGTCTTTGGGGCCTTCTCTCTTTTGAAGATGTGCATAGCTGACAAGTCCATCAACATTTACAGGATCTGGATGGAAGAACATGGGAGAACGGAGAAATGGAATCTGACACGCAGCAAACTGGTTATCCCATTGACCCATGAATTTATCCGATACACCGTCAAGAACCAAGATATCTTGAGCTTCAAATTTTGTTTTAGGTACCCAAGCTTTTTCTTGTGGAGTTGGTTTGAACTGGGTACGAGAGGAAACATTGTGGTTGATTAGGTTCACTTTGTATCCTCTTTGTTTGAGCCAATGGAACCGTTGATGTTCATCTTCGGTATAGATCGAGCCTGGACATTTCTCGAGAAGACGCGAAGTAACTGCAAGACCACAAGTCCCACCTCCAATGACAAGAACTTCAAAGAAGCAATCGGAAAATATATCCATAGGATGGTAAATTTAGACTGGTAATAGTTGATGATCACAAGTATTAGCGTTCAATTGAGTAAAATGAGACAGAATTAACGATCTTAGGGATAAATGACAAAGATGACGATGACTAGATAAAATATTAAACAAGAAATGCTTTAAGGATTGACTGAGGTCGCAAAGGGAGTATTGGTGGTACTTTCTGATACTGAATGAAAAATGATCGTGTGAAGTAGTCCAGTTGTAATTCTGTATTTGAAGATATATATCACGATCTTGACTAAGTTCTGTAAGAAGTAGTCCACTTATGGCTAGAAATGTATCACTTATAACTAACTGCTTAATTGTGTGATTTGTTAACTATTAAATAGGCTGCAAAATTGGTTTTCTGTTGTCGCAACATAACTACAGGGGTATGAGAAGATAACCAACAAGGTTGGGGGTCAGTAGTGTGCAGTATTTAGAGAAGGAACTCGGTAATATTCAGGGGGAAGCTATGCGACCAGCGGAGTTATAAGTAGTCATCAAATTGTTATGCCCAGAAGTATGACTTGTGATTTAGTTTTTTGGTAAATGTGTAATTTGAACAAAAGCAAAATTATGGAGATAGTTATGAAAGGTCGCCTACTAGCATAATTATGAAAGATCACTACTACACCTATTGACTCTCCGTAACTTAAAATGATCCTAAACTTCAATAATACTTGAAAATTCAGTACGTCTTGCAAATTTATGTATAGATATGGAGAAATCTAAGAGATTCGAATAGGAAATTTATAAAAATCTCAGAATTTTCTACTATCTATTCTTAGAAATCCAAATCGAGCCATACTTAAAAAAGAAGAAATCTTGTTTTCACCAGTCAACTTTACTCACTATATTTCAGTAAACATAATTGACAAACTCTAATTAAAATTGTGTACAATTTAAAGTTGTCATATGAATAAATCTTGGTTTACAATCAATGCATTAGAATATGTACCAGAAATATTCGCTTGAGCGAACTTATTATTGAGAAGAGTAGCTATAAGAGCAATAGCCGTGATTTCTTGTATCCATCAGATCGCAGCTCAGTGTATTTTAACTCTCTTGGACATGTATCGAGATTACTTTGTATTACTTTGTGAATCCCTCAATTAATGCCAACAACCCAACTGCACCTGGGTCAGGAATTCCTCCTTCTTCACTCTTGAACTCTTCCTCATCAACATAACTTGCTCTACCGAACTTTGCTTGTAAGTCTCTTGTGGCGTTACAACCATTCTTAGCAGTTTCCACAGCTAACTTCAAGTTTCCACTCTTTTTCAACTCATCACAGAAAGGTTGAAGAGTGTCCACTAAGGTTCTGCCACCTGTACGGGCGTTGGTGTATTTGAATAAACCATCATATAATGCAGAGTAGAACGCTTTAGCCAAAGTCGGTACAGTGACATCCTGGGCCTTTTGTAAGTTCTGAACCAAAGCTGTCAAGTAAATGGAGTAAATCCCACCAGAAGTTCCACCCATGTTATCTTCCACTATTTCTGTGATTCTAGACAAAGCTGCTACGGGATCATTCAAGCTTTCTTTAAACTCCGAGTCCTCTTTCAAGGCTGTGAGGATGGCATTTGCACCTTGAGCCAAAGTCTCACCACAGTCACCATCACCAACGACGGTATCGTAATGAGTAATCTTTGGTTCTGCTTCAATCAAAGTCTCCAATGCTGTGACTAACTTCTTTTCAAAGGTAGAACCGTCAATTCTTAAAGACGACGACACATGTGTGACTTCTTTCATTGGAGACTCGACATATTCACTTTCAGTCTCCCATTGTTTAGAAGAAAAAGACTTGGGTTTCCAACCAGGAGCATTTGTTTCTGTATCCAAAAATTCCAAGACTTCATCAGTTGAGAATTCAAAGTCTGCCAACCTTAATAAGGTGATAGAGAAACCAGGAGCATTAAGAGATGTTACGAAATCACTCACCAAAATGCGCTTCGGCTTCTTAGCGAATGGCAACTTAGAGATAACATGTTCAGCAATGACAAAAAGTTCCAAAGAAGATGTACCACCGATGTTGTTAACGAGCAAAACATAGCCGTCGTTTTCCAAGTCGAAATCAACGTAGTGACGGTCTTCATCCTTTCCAACCAACATCTGGAATAGGTCAGTTACCAAGTCATCGATATTTGGGATTGATATCTTCTTACCTGGTTCGTTATGTATACCCAAACCAACTTCAGCTTCGTTTTCTCCACAGAACTCGACTTCTCCAGTTTTGCCTGGAACTGAAGTACGGTCCAAGGAAGCACCAATTGTAACTAAATTTGCAACCACTTGTTGTCCGAAAGTGTACAACTTTTTCAAGTCACATGACTTGGCAGCTGACCCTAAAATCTTGTGTACAAGAGCAGTACCTGCCAAACCTCTTCTACCAACCATTTTGTTTTGCTCTCTGCCTACAGCAACGTCATCGCTAACAGCCAACACTTCAATATTGTAGCCTTCGCTTTTAGCTTTTTCGGCCACCAAACCAAAGTGTAAGATGTCTCCGGTGTAGTTTTTCACGATTATAAGGGTACCTGATTCTTTGTCAGAGACAGTTTTTACGGCGGCCATAATTTGTTTGGTTGAAGGCGAAGCAAACAATGCTCCACTAACTGCTGCATCCAACAAGTTGTCTCCAACAAACCCTCCATGTAATGGTTCATGCCCGGCACCTCCTCCACTGATCAATGCAACCTTTTGGGAGGTTTCGGAGTTGGGATTAAAGACCACCTTCTCCGATGGAATCAATTTTACGGCAGGGTTTGAATGAACTAACCCTTTGAGCTGGGTAAGAACAATATCTTCGTTAGAATTATATTTCCAATGTTTGGCTAATGTCATGATGATGATAGTAAAGAAGAAGAGTAAGATTCGTCAGTTGAGGTCCTCAGTTGCGTTCTTATATATTTCGCAATGTTTAAGTAATTGATTATATAATCGAAAATATGACCCTCCACCCGAATATATTCCCTCCACCGAACCATTGACACCTTCCGGTGCCCCTATGGAATGGTGAGAAATCAAGTGGAGGAGCCAGAGATAATAATGAAATCGTGGGATGGAGAATCGGCGACTCGTAGACTAATCTAGTATTTTGCGGCCTACATGTCGTAAATGGAAGAGAGTCACAAAAAAAGGAACCTTAATTATACTAAGATATTGAACAACGAGTATAATATAATTCATAGAACAATATGTGATATTATCAATTTAACTACTACAAGCTACCAAACGACTCTTCAACACAATGAAATATAAGAGACAATTATTCGCTAATAAACTTCCATCAAATGGTAAACCTTCAATGTAATCTAGTCCAATGCTGTGATAGTAAATGCAATCGACCACACAAAAGGGATGGCATAGATGTTCCATTGGAAATCAGTGGATACAAAGTTGTGGTTTGTGATAGGTAGGGACTTGAGCAACCATTATGGCAGTATAGGGAGAGAAGGAATACGAAGAGCAAAGGAAAAGTCGGTGACTTGGTCACCGCAGTACTTCCAGTGAATTCCACATAGGGACACCATGATATTTTGGTAAAGAGAAAGATTATTGTTGTGTTGTCCAACTACGATCTTATAAGAGAATTAGACACACATTTAAGCAGAGCCGTCGTATTCCAAGCACTATCAATTCAAGATCACGACATTTTTGCACCCAGAAAAAAACTTGAAATTATAAAGGTCTACATGTAAATATTAGGAATGCTAGCAATTATGCTTAGTATGTTTACTTCCTTCTTCAATCTAATTTACTTCCCTCTTCAATCTAATTTAATCCTCCTACAACAACTCAAGTTATTTCACAAAAATAGAATGTCGCACTATGACATCATAGAGCCTCACAACTTTTAAAATGGGCCTTACGATGAGTAGAAGAGTGAGATATTCCATTTAGTTCTGCAACTACTAAACTAAGCATCTCAGGCCGTCTACGGACCTTTAAGATTCACATTTCGCTCCCATTAATCATAAAATTTAATCAATGAAGATTAATGAATGCAGCGATTTTTACCCGACTTGCAGCCAATGGGTCTGCAAATACTATGCATACCTCTACTAGACTTACTTCTACTAGACATACGTCCACTAGCCCATTAAGTAGACCCAAATCTAATAGAGCCAGTATACTTTACCATCGCCATATATTACCATTCTAACGACAGCCCCAATACCAATTAGGTGTAACGTTATTTCTGTCAAATACTGCATATTATAGTTCCGCTCATAAATAACCTAGTTGGGATTCATCGCGGCTACACGTTACGAATAATTTCACCTAAACTCAAATTGCTAACCGATCTGCCCGTCTTTCCTGATATATTATTGCAGATGGAAATCAGTTCCCGTCAGGAAAAGTAGTTGCTTATTTCTAATCGTTATTTGCCCATTTATAAGGGTAGTGTCGTGCACAAAATTCAAATAAACTAGTACAACACACATTCTAACAAACTAATCAGACACTGAAGCCAAACAGAGACCAATTCTACACCAACAAACGAATGAAAACAATGAACAATGACACCTAAATCCCATCAACTAAAATCTGATCTACGAAAACGAGATTATAGTCGAGGAGGATGTCGAGAGTGCAAGCGAAGAAAGATCAAATGTGATGAGACCAAACCAACCTGTCTTCAATGTACACGCCTAAGCAAGGAATGTGCGTATCCCATGGTTGGAGAGAGGGTTTTGAGAGTTTCCAAGCGATACTTGCAAACCAACCCGCCAACCGCGGAATCTCCGAAACCGTTCACTATTCAATTATATCAGGGTCCAGATTTCACAAGAAAACGCCGTGAGAGTGGAGACAACGAAACCAACTCTCTGTTGAAGTACCAAGAGATGTTGAGTGCAACATCCCGCGAACTCGGGACCAAACCATACACGCCAAAATCATTTGAGAGTCCAGAGAGATATAGTAGAAGCGAAACAGGAGATGGACGGAGCGGGAGTGAACGAAATACCGGAGGAGAAACAATGACTAGAAATCGAAGCGAGGTATCGAGTAATGGAAGTGGTATAACAAGAAATGGCGATTCTACTCCAGATATAAGAAATCGTGACACCACCCCAAGATCTAGTGATCCGATAAATACAAGTGAAATAATACCCGAATCTAACGAGAGCCCGATCGTTGGACCTAGCGGCGAAATTGTCCCAACTGACGTAACGTTTCGATCAAGTGGTGACACGATCAAACCCAGCGACGACATATTTAGATCAGGTGGGGATATAATGACCCGTCCTGGTAGCGACATACTTACCAGTCACAAAGGTGATTCTACCACCAGAGCCAACGGCGACACCAACACACAGCATAATGACAATATAATCCTTACTGGTAGTGATATCGAACCCAGATCCGATTCAATCTTAACGAACGATATCTCTCGATCAATTCATTCCAGGAACAATTCCATAATATCTCGATCTGAGTCGATGCTTTCGAGGCCAGATAATCCCATTCTTTCACAGCCATTCTCAAACAGTCCAACTTCGTCGCTAATATTCGATAACCTCTATAATCATGACGATTTAGATGTTATCGCCTCCGACCTTAACAGCATTGTGAACGATATCATGTTTCAATCCAATTTTGATCAAACTTTCGTAGACAATAATATCAACAAGTTTAGTCAAAACTTGTTATCACAAAATTTATACGCCGAAGAGGCACAAATGGAAGTTGAGGTTGATGATCGAGATAAAATCACCAAACATGTTACAATAGATGGGCTTAAGGTTAACCTAACCCATGAAAAATTGTATCTTGAAGATTTCTTTCATGATTTTGCTATGCAGATTTTACCGTTTGGATCGTACGACAAAAAACTCAACAAATACTTCAACCCTATTCGAGATACGATATTAACCTACGCATCCAGTGAACCGTTTTTGCTTGCAGCAGTCCTTGCTCAAGGTGCAAGAACGTCGTACATAAAAAACAAGCTTCAACGAGACCAAGAAGCATATGCATCATTTTTGTCGACATGTTTACAACTCCTCGGACCAGCATTGACGAGAAATCGTGATAAAAAGGTAAAAGATGATTTGACGAGCAATATTGAATGTATTTTACTTACCGTTCTACTCCTAACGTCTGCAAATGCTACAACCACAAAACAAAGCTGGAGACCACACCTTAAAGGTGCAAAAGACATAATATTAAAGGCTACTAATAGCAAAATCAAACAATCCAAGACCTTAATCCTATGCAAAGTTTGGTTTATAGATTTCGAGGTTTTAGCAGGAACTAGTTCAAGCTTGGGAGGTACCTTGAGAACTGATGAAGAAATCGATGCAGTGATGCAGTTTAATGACGATGAAATTAGAGTTTTGACTGAGTATGGAATTCTATCAGAGACTGGATACAACATTATGTTTGGTTATAGTAACGACAGTTTGTATTTCTTTCGAGATATGATCAAAATCATGAACAAAAAGAGAATTGACGGTGACGAATTCAAACAAGACAATCCCTTGGAATATTTGAGATTATTGGGAGGGTTCTACCAGGAATATAACGTGGAATACATCAATCGTAGGTGTTTATTACCTTTGGAAATCCTGATCAACGACGAGTTTTTGCCTGATTTAATTGATATTATCTCAACGACCCAAGGTAATGTGGTTGTGAGCTGGATGGATCTCTCTCAACAGGCCTATTCTTTGGCCGCAATAATAACCATCTATACTCATATTCTAGAGCTTCCATATAATCATCCAAACGTTCAAAGTTTGAACTCAAAGCTTATTGATTTGATTGGGTTTTTGGCTCCTTGCCATGGTGTTCCAAGACAACATATCGGATATTCTTTCCTGATGATCCAATGGCCCATGTTGGTAGCAGCTTTAAATTGTACCTTGGAGGAACATAAATATTTGATAATGAAATTTTTCAGGATAAGTGTTGAGTTGGGGTCCGGAAGTGCTGAATTGGCGTTGAAGAAGATTGTTAGATGCTGGGAAATGCGAGATAGAGGAGAAGAGGTCGGTGAAGATGACGAGGATGTGGATATAGTTGCGTATTAAACTGGAGAAAGATATTTTGATAACAGAAGTTGCGAGGTTGATTTGTCATGAGTGTATAATTGAAAAAAAGGCTGTTTAATTTTTCACGAAATCTCTGTCTGATTAATCACCTATGACAATTGATCTACTGGCTGAACTACCTCGCTTTTCTCAGTAAGCCTACCGAGTGAAGCGAAGTTGTCTCGCCAGTAGAATTACATATAAGCCTGATCTTACAATCATTCTAAGGGTGATTTCTCTATTAGTTCAATGAGGTAACTCTCTTGTTACCTATCAATACTTCGAGACCCTTGTCCCCGATAATATGGTACCAAATACTATACTCCTTTATCGTATTCTCCGATATCACTTACAATGATTTAGATAATGTAATGTATTATTAGGTTTAGTTTCTTCAGTGTAGTTACAATTAGGGAGGATATTGGTGGAGATTTCACTGGTTCCTAGGTACGGCATACCACCTTATTGGTACATCCCAGACAATAAAGTATGCTTCTTTTCATATATTCGTGGTCCCCTCCTTTTTGCAGCCATTTTCGTCAATATGCAGTCAAATATTTCTTGATAACGAAAATCAAAATATGCCAAACCCCATAGTGACACGATAATGTCTGAGACGAAGAGACGTAGACCATCAAACTATAGTAAAAAAGGGTGTCGAGAATGCAAGCGACGTAAAATCAAATGTGACGAAGGAAAACCTCATTGTGGCCGCTGTGTAAAGCTCAGCAAGGAGTGTTCGTATCCTCACAATGGAGAACGAGTATTGAGAGTATCCTCAAAATATTGCAACGAAACCGGTCATAGTCAATCACCACTAAGTATACAACTATACCAGCGTCCAGGAGTGAAGCCAACGGTCATAAATACAGAAACACAGATCAAGAAGCTGGAACCCCGGGGCCAATCTACAAGCCTAGTTTCACCTCAAGGGAGTTTTGTTGGTAAATTCCCGGTCACTTCAAAGGATAATGTGACGGGAAAGGGAACAAGCATAACGAGAATTCCCCATACAAGCGAAGGAGATATTAGCGGCCGAAATGGGGACGATGACGACACTAGCATAAACGGAGGAAACATTACCAAGACCTCTCAAAGTGAAAATCTCACCAGTATTAATAGTAGTAACCCCGCTCCCAAAGATTCCAGCACGACCATACCAAGAACTTCTAATATCAGAAAATCATACCCTGTTTCCTCGTTTTATGACTACAACGATTTGAACCTACTTGGACATGATTTAAACAATTTTGTAAGTGATATTATGTCCAGTTCCAATTTTGACGGAGTGTTAGATGTTGATGTTGATGAGTATATTAATGAAATCTACTCCGAGTTCAACAAGCGAGATATCGACCAAGAAAAAGATAAAATTCCTATAAATGTGCCGTTGGATTCAGTAAAGGTTAACAGTCTTGAAGAGAGGAAGTACTTGGCCAACTTCTATTACATATTTGCCCACCAGATGAATCCGTGGGGAAAATTCTATCCAGAATTGAATATTATTGCAAATCCAATAAGAGATACAATTCTTACACAAGCAAATAATGCACCATTTTTGAGAGCCATGTTGCTTGCTCAAGGAGCAATGCTAGCCCACAAGTCAACCGGGTCTGTAAAAGATAAGAACTCTTGTCATTTCTATTTGTCAACATGTCTAAGACTACTAGAGCCGGAACTCTCTAAAACCCACGATCAAATGAGTAATGACCAATTGGCTTCGAATATCGAGTCCATTCTTATCACTGTATTATTATTAACTGCGTCTAACGCGGCTGCAACCACTCAAAATTGGCGACCCCACTTGAAAGGAGCCAAGGACTTGATTCTCAGATCAATCAAAACGGGTAAACAATTAACGAAAACATTCATCATATGCAAGCACTGGTTCTTAGCATTGGAATTACTAGCAGGAATAAGTACTCGTCAAGGCGGGACTGTAAGCTGCGACGAAGAGTTAGACTGCCTTATCAATGTAAATGATCCATTCGAAGTTTCAGTATTACAGGCTCAAAATGTTTTTGGATCAAATGGATTTAATATCTTCTTGGGATACCACAACGATTGTATATATTATTTCCGAGATCTTGTTAAGATTCTAAACAAAAAGAGATCTCCAGCAGTGAGGTTCGTGGCTTCAGACACAGATGAATACGTTCGGTTGTTGTCTTGTTTCTACGTACAACTAAATTATGTGTTTGTGGATAAACTTTGCATACTCAACTCTCCAGGACCAAATATGTATTTGGTGGATAAGGTTATCCTCAACAACCAGACTAAGTATATCAGTTGGATGGACGTTTCCCAGAAATGTTATGCATATGCAGCGATCATCACAATTTTGAAGAGATTGTTTCAGCTTCCATTTGACTCTCCACAGATTCAAGGTATAAATAATAAATTGTTGGGAGTGGTTATGTTCATGAACGACTGCAAGGGTCTACCAAATGAGGTATATACAAACTCAATCCTAATGATTCAATGGCCAATGTTGGTGGCTGGAAGAAATTGCATACATGAAGGAAAAGAACTTATACGGAATTTTTTCACATTGGCTGCAAAAAATGGTGCTGGAAGTGCAGAGATCGCACTACATAGACTTACAAAGCTCTGGGACAAGCGTTCCAAAGAAGAAGTTTATGATTCTGACGAAGACAGTGATTTAGATGTAATATCCTATTAGTCCAATGATCTTGATGATTATAAGGATAATAATAGTGATCACACGAGACCAGAGGAGAAGTAAATTGTAAAGAAATATGTCGTGGACCATTCTCCGGCGTTTTTACTCTAATAGTGGACATGGTGGTACGTTTGTGTGCTATTATGGTAACTGTGTGTAATATGATGGTACCTATGATGGTACCTATGTGTGCTCTGATGCTCTCAACTGCGTTATATATATTCTACCGATTCCCAAAATGCTCTAAATAATCAGAGAATTCACTAGTGAAAATTATAAGACTGTTCTGACAATGACCATATGGTTCTCTAATATTCTAACCTTCTCTACGTTGAATTTATCATAGAGTCATTGTTTCCGAATGAGTTTCGAAGTAAATTGGTGAGGCATTACATTAAACTGATGTGAAATGAGGAACAAGTATACTCGTATAGAGCTAAATTCTCAATGGTAACTGCAATATAGCTTGTCTTGGAAATAAGAACGTCCATGGAGAACTTTTATGTGATTTGCGTTGAAGTTTTGAAAAGGACTTCATGTCCAAAATTCTAGAAAAGGAAGTCTACATAAATAATTCTGGGAAAGGTGCCTCCCACGGAGATATCCACACGAGAAAGTTCGCATATAGTATACTAATAACCCATAACTGGGACATTTAATAGGGGCAAGATCGTACTTGGTTCCCTCTATACTCATAGATTTATATACACACCAATCACGTGTCTAACGGCATCTCAATTCTCTAACTCATTTGAGAAGTAGCTAGCGAGGCAACAAGCAAGTAGAGAAGATTAGCAAATCTGAGCTATTCTAGCAAACGACCAAATTCAAGTCCAGAACCTTGGAAATTAATCTCGTCTAAGTCATAATACGATCGAAATCGCTATCCAAAAGTTGACGGGTCAATCCATCGAAATTAATAAGATATCAAGACGCCATTTGTACACACTCCTATATCAGATTGATCATAGTACAGTTTTAGACCAGCTTGAAACGATAATCTGAATCTCCGTCAGATCTATACCTCCACGGGGACTATTTACTAAATTTTCAACTTGTTTTAAGCTCTTGCCACAAATTCTACTAAGTTTACAGCACTTTTACAGCCACCACAGATCGGTAGTTTTGAGCATATTTACAGCATATATGAAGCTACACACGAATCAGGGGTCTTCTAAACTACAACTAATTATACCCAGCCCAAATTCTAATAACTTAGAGCTTAATTTCAACTACTCCATCTACAAATATATGACCAACTATGTCTGATTCTGGCAAAAACTCACCAACACCTAAAAAACGATCTAAAACATTTTCAGGATGTTTCACATGTCGGTCACGTAAAATAAGATGTGATATGAGGAGGCCAAAGTGTCAGAACTGTGTTAAGGCAGGACTTACATGTTCTGGCTACGATATAAACCTTAAGTGGTCCATACCAATCGAGTTCCAGACTAAGAAAGGAAATGCGATCTCATCACTGGTCAAGTTCCATAACCACAGCAAAGAGGTTGAAGGAGAATCTGTTGCCGTAGAATTTTTCCACCGAAGAAACGTTGAATTTGTAGTGTGGAATGAAAATTTGAATTGCAAGCCTTACGACACATATGACGAAATGGATAAAGATCTTGGAATTCTACACAATTCAGGAAACGATCAATTTGTGAATATCGAAGGAAAGACAAAGTTGTTAGGACCTTTCGGTGTATTCAAGGGAAGAGGAAAGGGAGAAAAGAGACAGAAACTAAACAAATACGAAGGAAAAGGTTATACAGAGGAACTTTCAGGCAAACTAGATCAAAATTTACGAGCATTACCATCAAAAACATCAGAATTGAAGAATTCTCCCGATCCAAAGACTTCGAGTAGATTTTCACCACTGTTCCCCTCGAAATCGCCACGATATTCATCAAATTCATCTCGATTATCACCTGTTGACCGACAATTCACATCTTCTACATCACCAAATGTCCAATTACCCGATTCATATCCCGAGTCAGCTCCTCACGACCAATTATGGCTATCAAATGAATTACGTGACGATGCCTTGTTAACTGCAGCAGCGTTAAATGGTGATACGCAATTTCTAGACTTTATGAATAATTTCTCGCCAAATGGAAACAACATGGTAACCCCATCCCAAGGATCTCCCAGTGTTTATCACAATACTAAAACCCCACATAATTTCAATACGAATCAAAACGACTTTTTGAATTTGGTTTTTCATAGAAATCTTTCAAATCAAGAAGGCTCAAGCATAGCAAACGCAACAGCTTCTAACAACACAGACCCTTCACTCAATTCCAACAATATACCTAGCCAACTAATTGAATCTAACCTCACAGGACCTCTAAGTAACAATATTGCTAGGACAAATATGTCAATGTCGAACCTACTAAATTCCAATGACCCTTCAAATATACTGATAGATCCAACAAACCAACATTTATACTATTCGAACTACAACAACTACTACTACAACAATCCATATCAACTTAATGAAAACCTTGAAATCCACCTCCACGCTTCTCGTCTTCCAAATAGCGCCGAAGACGAATCAACAGATATAGTGGAAGGAGACCACTCAAATGCTACACGTATGCCATCTTCAATTATGTGTATCGTTCAAAACCCACTCCAGCCATCGCTAGGATTTGACTTATCTGTCCCGAATCTCTTTTTCTCGTCTCCAAAAGTTGGCTTACCAACCACTGCATTACAAGTACAACCATTGACCAGGTACTTATTGAATTATTATGTGACCCAAGTGGCAGATCTAATGACTGTGATCCCATTGACCGAGAACCCATGGAAAACAATCTATTTCCCAAGAGCCCTCATGGCAATTGGAGAGCTTTCGGCATTGGGACAAACATCCATTGCTAAAAATGCTCTATTGAACGCATTACTTGCAGTGTCTGCGTTTAACTTGCAATCGAAGTTTCCAAAAAGTTCCGCCTCCATGAAGTACTATTTAAATCTTGGGATAAGGCTTCGTAATCAGGCAAGTTTATTTATCAAGCAACTTCTAAATTCCAAGACTGATAAACAATCAGGGGTGGAGTATTGCGTATCGCACGAAAAGTACAAGGATGTCTTGTGTACAGTGATGAGTATGATTAGTGTTGATTTGGTATGGGGAACAATGCAAGACACCAATTTCTACATAAAGTGGTGTGGAAAAGTCATAACCACAAAAATGATGAATAAGAAGAAGCTATCTTCGAAAGCAAGAATCCTCCATAGGATTTTCCTGTCTTTGAAGTTAATCCAAGACTCTACGTGTTTGGATTTCGAAAATGTCAAGGTTGATTTCGAAGAAAATAGCGAAGGACGAATTTACGATGTTAATGGTGACAAATTTGGAAATGCAAAGGAAGAGGGCGAGGAGGTTCAGACTCGCAACAACTCCGAACAGTCGTCTAGACCAAGCGCGAATCCTTTAACTAATGAAAAGTCTGCGCCTGAACATAATATCCAAAACATGGGTAAGGGACGAATCGATTTTATTGTAAATTCCTTCACCAAGACGCCACAACCCCCCTCCACCACTTCTCCTTCTTTTGTGAACAAAAAATTGATAAACACCAAAGATAGCGATGAGAATTTTGCAACAGATGCTCTCTACGGGTTACCGAACTCACTCATTCTAATATTTAGTGATACTGTCCTGTTACTAAGAACGAAAATCTATCACCAAGAAGTTTACCATACTTTACCAGACAATTTCACACAGAGAGTAAACGCATTAAACAAGAAATTGTTGAACTGGAAATTGGACTGGAAGCTCTACGAAGGAGATGAAACTGAAGAGTTAGCCAATATAGAGATCGATAGTGACCTCAAGGACGACGATCTACGCAACGTCGAGGACGAAACCAAGAGTGATTTGAATAAAAAGTTCTTCTCACCCATGCACGAGGCCACTTACCATCATATCTTGTCGTTTTATCATGCATTGTGCATCTATTTCAATCGGTTGATCAAGGAGATTTCTCCATCAAAACTTCAAACAAAGGTGGCAAAGACGTTGAACCATTTGAATGCAATTCAAAAGTTGATAGCAAGGAAAGAGGCAGATATTATTCCACTTTTTTGGCAGGGTTTTATTGCTGGATGCGAGGCAAAGAGTTTGAATCTCCAAATGGGGTTCAAAAAGTGGGGGGCAGACATTGCCCAGTATTTGGGAAGTTATTGGGGAGCAAGACAGATTATGTTGGAGGTATGGCGAAGAAAGAGGATGAATGAGGCAAGAGATGACTGGGTGAGTGTGATTCAAGACTGGGAGATGAATTTGATGTTGAATTAGTCAATGAAATAAAGCAGTATAATGAACAGGGAGATCAAAGGAAATTGAAATAGATCAACTGTAGAAGTGGCAAATAAAGATCTTTAGCAGGACCTCCATTGCAGTCTAATTAACTATAACTATATTAATAATTGCTGGTTGTACTATATTTGTTCAATTATGCTCTTGAAGAGACAAGAACTTGTAGAGTTGTAATGGATTGTTAGGAAATCAGAGAGAACCTAATAACTCCACTTATGAGTTTTTAAATTTAATACTTGCTTTTATATGAAATATATATTTATAGATTCGTCTCTTTCCCATAGAGCTCCTTGTCTATAATAAAAAAAGATGGTTTTGAAGTAGCTTTACATTTAGAGGTTAATACATAACCAATCAAATCATGAAATGAGAAAGAGAGAAAACAAGTGGAATGGTTACTAGCAATCCCTACTTAATACTATCCAATTTCAGATAAATATAATAATCCATACTTTCGTATTTATATTTTTTAATGTCTTAAATAATAATCAATATTTTATATAAAACACTTAATATGGAATTAATCGGAAGAAGCAAAAGAAGATACGTGGCAGCAGGTTAGTTTCAACTCCTTAGTCAATTTATATTTGATATCAGGGGAGGTACTCTGATAATAGTCACGTAGGGAAAGAAACTTCGACACGAACTGCTCAAACCATCACGAGATGTCAAAACGATTTGACGGATTGTGTTTTGGGGTTAAGCTTAAGATGGGCTTATGAAGGGGATCTGCTCTGAATTGGTCTCATATGGTTCTTCAATCCCGCTATGTCGTTTTTATTCCGTTGAACCTCCACCATTATTTGATTTGGTGGCAAAATAACTACATTAGAATTGAGTACGACATTTTTAACAGAATCAGGGCACAAAAGGAAAGTATAAATAGTTTAGAAAGTGACAAAAGTCTCAAATTTCCTCTCAGACAAAAAAAGTATACTCAGACACAAAATCAAATACTTCTATCATGAGAGACTCATCTACTTACACAGCTGAGAGACCCTTGGAAATCAGATCAGACTTTGATTTGACAGCTTTCTATATTATACTGGGACTTTCCTGCTTACCATACGTCCTAATTTGTTTAAGTACAAGAAGGTTAAGAATAATTATATGTGTCATTTACTTTTATTGGCAAGTTAAATTTATTCATGTTGGTATATTTGGGGGATCTATGTCTGATACTTTCGTTGGGCGACCTCTTACACTTCAGGATGCGCCATTTGCTTGGCCACCTTTCTTTATTATAAGCGGTATTTCCTTCTTGCCCTACGTCCTAATTTGTACAAGTACTACAAGGTTCAGAAAATTTCTATGCATCGCTTACTTTATAATTCAAGTTCCATTTATTTTTATTGGTTTGAATAGGCCATAAATATAAGAATTAAGAGGTACAAGCGACTTTCAAATACTACGAACGCAGTGAAGTATTTGTGAATTAGAGGAGATTTAGCGAAAAGTAGTGAATATTAATGGGTATCTAGTGAAAAGCAATGAATATTAATGGATATTTACTGGTAATTACTAGGAATAGCAATGGGAACCATACAATAAATTGAATTGTTGAGAACAATGAGCATAGAGTTTCTTGTTAACTCTCTCTGTTACTACTTCTGGTAGATACCGAAATTATGAAAATATTTAAACACCATGAAACCAGCACAGCAATTGTAACAGAGTGCAGATTAGTTAACGAGTATTTATAATTGACACGATACTGACGAGAGAAACGAGACAGTATTTGAGAATTATAGTGAATTATTAGTTAATTATTAGTGAAAGTCAGTATATAAGAAGTATTAGTGAAACTAATTAGTATTGGTGAAGTATTAGTGAAACTAATTAGTATTGGTGAAGTATTAGAGAAGTATTCGTGAATAGTCGTTACTGTCGTCACTAATAATTCTCTACGATTCACTAAATCCCTACTAAATCATATCAATATTCAATTATACTTCGCTACGTATTCAAATTCCAATGTATTGTCCTGGGAGCAACAAATTCTTCATGTAATCTACACTCCATTTTGAATATTGTGGGGAATTAGCTTAATACTACTAGCAGTTCGTACATGATACACAGGAAGCTATACCAGGCCGATATAGATCATATTCAAGTTGATAGAGGGAATTTTGGACAATATTTCACTAGGTGAACCTACTAATATAATTATACTGCATATAATATACATAGAGTTAGGAACCTCTTGAGTTAGATTATTTGCAACTTTGAATACTGAGAGATCTATGAGCGAGAACTATGAACGAGAACTATTCGCTCGCTCATAGTAACCTCGGGATCTGTTTGTTAAGGATATAATAAATTACTGGAATGAAAAGTCCGCATTGTATATCGTAGCGATGTAGTCCAAACACTCTATTAATTTGCTAACAAAACTCTCTATTAGTTCGAAAATACTTAATAGTGAGCTCAACGAAGTATTTAACAAGAGCCGTATTCAATAAGTCACTAATATGTTATAGGATTCACCAAATCTCTACTAGTATTAAACACTTCGCTGCGCTCAGTATTTGCGAGTCATAGTTACGCAATGGGTAGCTCGATCAACGGCTGGACACTCTCTATTCTTGATATACTTGGCATGGAAAGAAACATTCTGGAAGCTATGTCTCAATAGCCACAATTCTTCCAATCACATATAATTACCCTCAGAAGAGATTCACATACTTAAATTTTACCTCGGATGAAGATCGGTGGATCTGTTCAACTCACCCGGAAAGATCGAGACTTGCCCGGAACACAACGCGGAACATTTCTAAACCTAACTAACTTCTAGATTCATTCCTAACTACAAAGCAAACTAAGAAGCAAACTAAGAAGCTCAAATGATTGTTGGTGTTCGCCCTCACAACATTGCGATACGTTTGTGTAAATTTGTCATCATGTTTTGATGATGGTTGTGATTATGGGTTGTGATCATTGTCGCGCACAATATTTAAGAAGACTCGACAAGATCTGCTCAAATCATTTGTGACACTCGTCGGCGATACTCGTCTGCGACTAATCTGACACCGGCCCGTCGCGTGTCTGAAATTAGTCTAAGTGAGAGCTAATCCCTTGTTACTATTAGTAGCTAATTCCTCATTATTATTTGTAGCAAAAGACCGCAATATCGGTTTGATATATATATGTCGCGACACTAATTATTCACATCTCATCTCCCATATCTAACACCGCCCATTTTTCTGTTTCATATCTCAGCTGCCATTCCAGTCCCTCCCGACGCGTCATATTACGACACCATTTGACGCCTTCAATACATGGCCGCCCCATTCAAACCATCCCTTGTCCCATCGCCAAATTCTCAATACGCGTCTGTTTGTTTGCGCGCGGAATCAAATCGTAAATATTGACATTCTCAAAAACGTCAACAAACAAACAACCCCAACCAAAGGGTCTGATACCCTGAAGGAAGGAGTTTGAATTAGAACCACGAGACACGTATACGCCAAATTTAATACCAACCGCGCTACACGAAATTATAAGAATGGACGTGTTTTGCTTGGATGGGGAATGCCCTGTTGAACGCGCTTCTCTAATCATGGAGGCTCCATCCGTTCTGGGTATAAATATAACTGAAATATCCCTTTCCAAATTACTATTTCGTACATCACTGCTCACTGCTTCATCTTACAGCTTTCTACTCCACTCTACATATCTAAAATGCAATACCAAATCTTAACTCTCGCTGCTTTCATTGCCGGTGCTTCTGCCAGAACCACCTTGACTCAATTGGACACTGTCACCGAACAACACACCACTGATGTCACCGTCACCTCTTGTTCCGACCACGCCTGTGCCACCACCACCATCAACACTACTTCTCAAACCACTGTCACCACCACTGTCAATGGTATTGAAACTGTCTACACCACTGTGTGTCCTGAATCTACTGCTAAGGAATCTACTTCTAAAGTATCCTCTAGTAAAGTCACAAATTCAGAGACTTCCCTTGCTGGTGTTGTCTCTACTGCTCCAGGTCATGGTCCAGCCTCTGTTTCTTCTTCTGACATCTTCGTTGACGTAACTATTACCCCAACTGTTACTTCTTCTACCAATGTCCAAGCCACCGTTACTAAACAATCTACCATGACTTCTATCTTCAACTCTACTGTTCCAACCATTGGTCCAATCGCCGAAAATAACGCTAACAAAAAGGTTATCGGTATGGTCGGTTTTGTTGGGTTGGCCGCTGCCTTGTTGTAAGGATACTAGAGCTTGTTGAGTTCTAGAGACATGACTTCCTAGTCTTTTCTAGAGAAAAGTTCTAAATCACTTGAACAAAATGTCCTAGCCTTCTTGGAAAGTTCCTACTGCAATTATTATAAGCTGCTAGGCCTTCTAAGACCATTATATTCCACTCACACTCTAAATTGCATTTCAGCTAGATCAATACGACTCTGGCCATGGTAAAATATGCACGAAATCACGTGCCGGATTTTGCAACCAAATGGATTTTGGCTGCGAAATTCTCTCATAAGCTTGCTCTCCAATCTGTACTCTATGTGTATTTATATCTTTATATTTCTGGTTCTATTTAATAAAAATTATAAATTGATCTACCGTAGTATTATGGAATTCGAACAAGATGACAATTAAAAGAAATAGCAAACAAAATAGGAGAAGAGGAAGGAAACAACTGGAAAATTCATGAAAGAACCCATATACTGGTTAGATTCAAATATACACCACTCTTGGTACCACAACTGTGTTGTGGCGTGAGCTCTTGCGTCCAGGAACTACACAGCTATTCAAAAATCAATCTTATTAATTCTATAAAGATTCGAGACACTTTGATCCCGAATTACTTTAGTTAAAATGTATCTCTAACGCCAACGATAGTTCTAATAAACCAGTAATCATTAAAGTCATAACCTGTATATATACAGAAGGAATAGATCTAGATCTATTATTAAATCAAGTATCCACTCGTCATCATTAATATCTACTCAGGAACCCTGAACCTCATCGCCTGTCCCTCCGAGTAAATATAATGTAATGCATTTTCATACTCATCCATGGCCACCAATTCTTGGTATTTCTTATACAACAATAATGCTGTGTGAGCGTCCTCAATGGAATCATGGTTACCTACCTGGACTTTCTCCTTCAACAAAACATACGCAAGGAATTTCAAGCCTAGCTGTCTCTTGAAGTCACTTTTATAATAAAAGTCTGCAGTATCACGGATCTGCGACTGGGGAACCTGTATGTTTATACATCTAAAATCATTGTACAAGCCATGGCCGACAAAGACCACTCCGAGATTAAGTAGTAACCAAAGCTTTCTGTATGCTGTTTGCAAAGTGACCAAATTTTTTTCTGATTTTATCGGGTCCAAATCGTTCGGTTCAATACCGGAGAAACTCGTTAAGTAGTCATCGATTTCACACGTATGGACAATATAGTCATCAATAAAAGCTATACCTTGTTTGGGTCCTTCACCTCTAATTAAAGAGATTCTAGCCAAAGACAAGTGCTTTGGTTTGATCAACTTTTTATATCCATCGAAATGAACTTCCAACTGCTCTGGCTTCAAGGTGACAAATTCGGCATCAATAGCCACAAGCGAACCCATTGTTGGTGCTTCTTCTCTTGTTAATAGTTCATATTGCTTCTTATAATTTTCTCTTATTGAACCAGCAAAATGATCACGATAAAGTATAGTATCGTTGAGATTGGATATCTGTTGAAACTTCTCCTGTGTAAAATAATCAAAGCCACTATTCACCTCATCTTGGTACATCAAAACCACAGGCTTCTTCCATGGATGTGACAAATTAAATACTTCTTCCTCTGGAATGGGCATCACCAAGAAATCGTTAAACAAAAACCATTTTCCATTGATTTTTATGTAGGAAATCAAGTTATGGAATCCCATGGAGAGGTCTGATTGGTGATTGATTTCACACACATATCCCAAAAGTTCATACTTTACAATGTCTTGATTGAACTGAGTAATTACTGGCTTGAAGGTGATTTTGTTTTGACTGTTCTTGACTGAGTAAAATTCGGGTAAGAGCCATTTCTTGAAATTATTAATCAACTTAAATTCCTCGTTTGAGAGGTTTAAGTTAATGGAAAGAATGGATGGCAATTTGGTTATTGTTGTTTTAACCTCCAATGGATGAGGATATTGATGTTGACAGGAGATTGTCTTATACTGGGTAAGAGAATGCTCCAAGTACGTCAATAAGTTATGATTCTTTCTAGATGGAACGTTTGACTTGAGGATATTGCTTGGAGGACTAATTAGATCAAGTGTAAATTGAACTCCTGGTTGAATTTCATGTATGTTGCAAATGGACGAATTGCTTTTGATTTCAATCTCTGATTCAATTTGAATAAGGCTTGCAAGAGAAGGAGTTGGTGGAAAAGTAGGGTGTGCTTTGTTGAAATTTTCAGTTGCGTTGTCGTTTAAACCACTAGCCTCTATTCCTTCCTCTTGTTCTCTGAAGTCTTTATCAATTTGGTAAATCAATAACTTATTAAACTTTATAATCAAACTTCGCAAGTCTCTCGAGTTTAAACTTTGGCCCTCATTAAAATTAATTAAATTTTCAACTTTAGCATCAAAATTCTGATTGAAAACTTGCGAAAAGTTGGATATCTTCACATTTCTGTCGTTAGACTTATTCATCATGTCAAACAAGTATCCCAATTCAATCAAAATGGACGAGCCTTGCGAATTGTTATTCGTCAAAATCGTATTGAAATCATTGGGTAACCATTCCTTAACCAAATTCTTGACAATCAAATTATAAAACCTTGGCTCGAATCTATAAAGCTGAAGCAAAGAGTTTATGTACGAGTTGTCGGTATGGTTTTCCAACCCACAGTATAAACCATTTGATTTGTTGTAGTAACTGAAATCAAAATCTTTAATACCAAACTTTGAATATTGTATTTGTAACTTTCCATAACAATTTGGAATTTTATGTGAAGTCTGAGAGATTTTGTATTGAAAAACACTTTCAGTTTCATTTGCTTCCAATCCGATATAATCCTTGGATATTTTCTCGTCTGTAGGGACAGATTCTGTCAAGATTATATTTCCAGATCTTTCACTTATAAATTTCGGAATATTTACTGAAGAATTGACGTTCTTTCTTTCTTTTAATGATTGATATGATTTTAGTATATTTCTCGATCCGTATTTGAGTTTATCATATGGCATGAACTGATTTGAATTCAATTTGGAATAGGACTGATCAAATCGGTCGGGGGCTTGAATTGGTGTCTGGTCATTAAGTCTCTGGTCGTTAAATCTCTGGTCATTAAGTCTCTGGTCGTTAAATCTCTGGTCATTAAGTCTCTGGTCATTGAATCTCTGGTCATTGAATCTCTGGTCATTAAATCTCTGATCTTTCTCTCTCTCATTGGATATTTCTTCAATCTTCTTTTTTTCACTCTCTACAACCAAATCGTAGTCTAATTCTTCAGGTAATTTGGCCAATTCTTTGGTAAAGCTTAAATCAGACGCCCAATTTGATAGTAACAAATCTTTATAGTACGGCATACCTATCGAAGATAAAGGAATATGATCATCAACATTTATGTGACTCATATTTGGAGGAATTGTAATATCAGGTTGTTCAATTTGGGCCGGAAAGTTTACAAAGTCTTTCACTGTCGAAGAAGTCAATGACCAAAGATGTAAGTTGGCATAGCTGTCACTGAATGCAAAGAAATCACCATTTTCACTGATTTCAAGATTAGTCATGAACGGATTGGTTTGTGGTTTTGTTGAAGTTAAATCTGCCTGATACATGTAAATGTTTGTTTGATCATAAATATCCACAAATTGGATTTGTCCCGAATTCGAACTTATGAGGATGATGTTTGGTAGTTTTGGATGGAATCTAACCGACGATGCACCAACTGGAAATGGGATTGGTGCCAACGACCTCATCATTCTAACGTCATAAATATTCACCAACGGATCAATTATATAGTCAACACTTGAATTGTTGTATCTTCTCGGCCTTAATGAGTATCCACATGTTGCAATGTATGATCCTTGTACGTCAATATCAGACAAAAATCCATTGTGACCATTGAATGTTTTGATACTTTCATTACCTATTGGATCGAATAGTTCAATGGATCCATCTGATTTACCAAGTGTAAGATACTTGGAAGTATGATTTACAAAAGAAATGCTTCCGTCAACGTTGAATGAAGTTAAATGGCTCGGCTTGTTGAGGTCAAACTTGAGCAAGGAAAGGTTCGTTCCCACCACAATATCATTGACTGTATTGCTATTTGTCGTCATGCACGTAAGATTCTTAAACAACGGTGATGTTTCAGGCGTTGAGTCGAAAGAGTCACTAGTTAAATCGAGTTTTGATAATCCTCTACGGTTGTTAAAGTTTATATTGTTGTTCAGCAATGAAAGGATCCCATCCTTGTGATTCAAATGTTGAAGAATCGGATGTTTGCCCGGAGAAGCTTTGAATTTTGTATATGGTAGTAAGTGGTACGGTTGTTGATATGGATTTATTACATTTGATATTGGTTGCAACGTGAATGATCTTGCATATCCATGGGAGTCACCACACCAGATCAAATTTTGAACTGAATCAAACTGGAGGGTGGATATTTCAGGAATCTCAGCATTATTAGAAGAAGTGGCTGGTGATGTAGTTGCTGCTATTCGAGATAGCTCACTCCAACTATCCATGTTTATGAGGAGGAGGGAAGGATGTTGATATGTTTGAATTATATTTCAAGCGTCGGTTTATGGATGCGAGTATTATGTAATGAAATGACAAAAATGTACTATGAGAAGGATTTGATTAGGTAAGTATGTCGCGACAAAAAAATATTCTAACAAAGATATGAATTATCTAGTCAGTAGAAGAGAAGACATTTCCTTAATATTCAGGGTTTGAATGGAATAGGTGACGGTTATGGATCACAATAATACAAGTTGATGATTTATAAACAAAAATTACGCGTATATTATTTTAGAGCTTCCCATTCTATTTCGGCCTTTATTATACATCAATAGTTCCAAGTTCTCTCTTCTGATTTTAGATAAAAAATGGTGGTTTGGGTTTACTTACTAAAAGAATTTTCATGTAAGTTATTCAATTCTGTAGCTGCAGCATTTTGCAGCCATTGGAATATCTTGTATTTACTAGGTTGCACTGAAAAGAACAATAATTTTAGTGGTGTTTAGTGAATTCTGAGTGCAATGAATACTCAGAATAGCAAGCCTTCTTCACCAGCAGGGTCCCACCAAAAAGTATAATAGACGCAATCAACATTAAGATATCATATAGCTGTAATTAAATAAGTGTGAAATTGTTAATAAAGAACTGTATGAGTTTTACGTGATATTTATCAGAAACTACACGTGATATTTATCACAAACAATATACTCTTATCATAGGGCTGTCATTCTAGACTCCACTAAGGGTTTACAAAATTGGGAAGCCTCGGAGATAATCCGTGATTCTTCAGTTTAGATAGTCATTATTGAGCTTAGACATTCATTCTGATTCATAATCAATTTCGGGGGTCTTTAAAATACAGATCTCGAGTATATATACGCAATTCTTGACAATTCTTAAGTCAATTCTTAAGTCAATTCTTCATATACACTGACTTCTCGTGTTTCGAGTTGCTTGCCTCTATTGATTACTCATTCCACACTTTCTTGACCTATGTAATTACGATCTTCATACACATCTTTCTTCGTGTTCTTCCACTTGCTCATACAACCCTCCACATCTCTCATAACCAAAATCTTAAAATATCCGATAAGACCCTGTTGATCTGAGAATGATATGGGGAGGGGTCAGATAGAGAATGAGTAATATAAAATGTAAGCTAACCAATAGAATGAGTAACAACTAGCAGACTAACTAGTCATCATTTGAGTCATTACTAGCAAGGTCTAGTCATTCAAGAGGAAGCTTACATAATCAATGTATAATCAAAGCATCATCAGTCATACCCAGCCGAATACATCATGCCTTGCTCGAGGGTTCCCAAACAGAAGGTTCTAGCAATCGACACCACAAATCAAACCTTCAGCATGAGCGTGTCACCTATAATTATCATCTCATTGAGACCCGTGTTTACCATTGCCCCGGTCATGTTAGCAACGTTTATCCTTCATACAATCTGCGTAACCCGAAACCCGAACCGTACATACTTAAAACTTCGCTACCGCAGTTCTTCTAACCTACATATAGACACCCAACAACACTCTGGGTACCACCCCACACTACACACACCCCTAATCACACACCAATTCCACATCTTAACTATGACTTATATGCGTCGCGCCTCGAATTCTTCGGAATCTCGATAAGGAAATTTTATATGCAGTATACATATATATACAGGTCTGGGGAGATTAGGAAACGGGACCCTCAACCACGAGTATAAATATAATTGCCACCACTCCCATTTGTTTACAAATTAAAACTAACTATACTTTTCTAAAAGAAGTTGAAGTAGACTATTTAATACTTCAAACCGTTTCATAAACAACAAAACTTATCCACGCCATATTCGTACGAATTTACACAATTCAACACTCCAGAAAACACCACCAGAAAACAACACGGAGCGTAACAATCTCGTATACGACTCCTAAATATTATTAATCACCAATCTGAATCGTTCATTTAATTGAGACTGTTCATTAAGACTGCTGGCTCACTACAGATTCGAACTTTATCCCGTGCAATCCCCGATTACGCGCTGATACTCCTGTTGCAACACTCTTTGAGGAGCCTAATTAACAACAACTAAGAATTCTAAGAACATTAAACATAGTCTTAGATAAGAATTTTTGCCTAAAATACATTCACGCTTTAGAATTATTATAATTTTTGTGAAGAAGATTTCTTGAATTTGAGTTGAACCTCGGTATTTTGATAACTACTATACTCGGTCAATAACTACAATTTTCGGTATTTCGGTAACTACTATACTCGGAAAACAACTTTATTCATAGTTGCTACCAATTAACACACTCTATTCCTCACATACTCAATAGCACTCCTCCACCAATGTTTAAGTCTTTAGCTTTTTCTTGGTTCAAAAAACCAGAACCTGTTACGGTTGATTCGTCAGAAATCCCATCATCCTTCACCATGCCATCTGGAGATGATGATCTTTTTAACATTTCTATGAAGGGCCAAAATGACTTTATTGATATTCAATACAGAAAATTGACCTATGCTGAAGCTGCCTCATTGTCAAAGGGCAAATCTCAAACAAACTTGAATTCAAAACTCAGTGAGCCAAGACAGAAGAGACCAGATGTGAACCAATTCAAAGTCTTGAATTGCGATGATGATCTTGATGAATTTGATCTGGGTAAATCCGACATTCATTATAAAAAGAGCAGGGAATTCAAGAGCAAGCAAAGAGGATTACTCGAAGAGAAGAAAAGAAAGAAGGAGGAAAGGAAGAAGATGATGAAGTAACTGAGTTACTAAAAGTGTACAGCATTGAGGTTGCTTGGTGGGTAAGATGTCCAACACAGCTTTCATTAGTTCTTGAGCCATAGATCTTATAAAGGCTCTGAGATGTTTCTTTTAGGGTCAATGCCTTATTTTCCAACCTCATCTTTCAATTTTGAATCGATTCTAGAGATATTGACTATCATAGAGGTCAAATTTCGTAACTTGAATGAGACTTATGCTGTACTCCTATAACTTCACTTCCTCGTTGAACCCAGCATTTGGCTGGGTAATTTATTCGCCAAAAGGCATTGCTATTCCACTCTAGATACATATTTATTCTTGTTTTATTGTTTGCTGCTATTTAATCCACACCTAATATTATTATTAATACTGAGAAGAAGTGAATGAAGTACTGGAGATACACCTCCAGAATAACCATAACTCTAGAAGAGGCTGCTAGTAGAAATATATTGACTCTAGAGCTTTGTATTGCCGAGAAACCTACAATTGGTAAGCTAAGAGTTTCTAGTCATTCAATCTGATGACGGGTCTTTAGGGGTCTTTGGGGGTCTTTGGGGGTCTTTGGGGGTCTTTGGGGCCTCGGTATTCACCTAAAAACATTCTAACTTCTCTGTTTCTGTAATACACATTATCCTCGGCTTCTCTCTAATAGAAGGGATTCTCACATCCTCCTCCACGTCTTCCCATTCTCCCCTAACTATCCTTTTCCTCCTTCCCTCCAACCTCAACTCTCGCAACTGAACCTCCAAAAACTCAACTTCAAATGGCTGTAAAAAAATCTGACCCACTTTACCCCTTGGAACTGCACAATTATAATTGAAACTGACAGACACCATCGATGCTGCTTCAAGCTTATAATCAAGGACTGGCTGTAGGGGTAAGATATATCCGATTAATTCAAAAGCCATCGGTAAATCCAAGGTAGCAGTCTTACCAAACGTCTTCGTCACCCCACCGCTTAATACACCGCCATCACCAAATTCATTACTTAAACATCCAGTGACGGGAATAATTTTTCCCTCAATGAGTCTAGATTGTGTTGCTTTGACTTCTATCCAGACTTTTGCAACTTCTTTCTCTTCCTCCTGAGTAAGGGTCACAATATCATCTCCACCCACTCTTCTGGCTGAATTCAATTTCAGCTTGTTGATGATTACCGACTTAGAACTGGTGACAAGAATCACGTTGTTCACGTCACCAAGCATTTCTGACAGGAGGTCGCTTGAACTTTCAATCGTTTCCACCAGAGTATCATCTAGCAACGTAGCAGCATCAATTTTAGGATTATAAATTCCATGGTGTCTTCCATCTCCAAGATCCATATCTTCTGGTTCGGGTATAGTCCCTTGATCTTTGGAAAGAGCAAGACTGAGAATAAATAACAATACTAAGTTCATATTTGTGGATTAACTTCTAGATAAGGTTTGAAGATGAGAACAATTTACAATAAGAATAAGAATAAAAGAAGAGAAGTTCTTCTTAGAGCTGAGTAAATTCCTATAGCAGAGTAGAGATGTTAAATTTTGAATGGAGAGAGAAAGTATTGTTTCAGAGTATTTTGCAGAGTACATTTTTGCCGAATTGTATACATTTACGAGTTCTACACAATAGAGAACCAAAGAGAGCTCTATCTGAAAGTTCTGCTGTTAAGTATGCAAATACTTTTGCATCCAAATATGAGCGCAGAATAGATGAGTTACCTATAGATGTCTAGCTCTAAGGTTAACAAATTAGAATTTGATGACGTCACAGTAGATACCAAATTTCACTAAGAAAAACGCGTTATCCTGATACTCAATGGATATAACTCATATTTTACGAATTAGCATATCACGGCGTTCTACTTTGATATTCAAACTATTTAAGTCACTACGGTTCACTTTCTTATCGTACAGTTAATGTCTATTATTCATATTAACTAAAATCATACGGTCTCGTGCAAATATTTCTGTGGCAATTGCTAGTTAAAGGTCTTCAAACGGGCACCTTTGTGACTTCTATTTACAATCTATTCCTCAAACAAACTCAAATATTCATCTTGCTCCTTCTTCAATGATACCTCGCTTTCATAAGTGAACGTGGTCTTACCAATGAAAATATTCCACAACTCATCGATCAATTGAATGCCTACATGGAAAACAGTTCCTGGGAAAGTCTTGAAAGAATTTACCACAAACAAAGCGGCTTCCAATACTTCAACTATTGTATCTTTAAGTTCCCTTATGAAAGTTCTTGGAATAGGAGAAGGTTTGGGAGGAGCAATCTTTGGAGCTTTCTTACTTTTAGTACTCTTGTTGGTGCTCTCATCTGTCTTCTTATCGTTTACCATTTCAAATTTCTTGTTTTTCTTTTTCATCAAGTCTCCTCCACTGAAATATGGGAATGCAAAATCAGATCCTGGCTTCTCGTACTCGCCTCTCTTGGCTAAACCTTTATTTACTTCATCCAAGTGTTCCAAGTACATGATTTTGAAATTGTTGATAGATTCGATGGATTTAGACAAACGATCAAAAGTGTTGACCAAAGCAACCAATTCTATTCTTCTAAACTTGATCTTGTCGGCAGGGTCTTCGAACAATATCTTGAGAGCAGTTCCATAACCAATGGTCTGTAATTTCCCCCACATTCTGCATCTGTCGCATCCCACACAGTCCATGATTGCCGAGATATTCTTGAAACGAGCTCTAAACTCATTCTTCAAGTCTACATCAGTAAAAAGATTGGTTGTGTCAAAGAGAGTGTTGGAGGAAATGGTTGGAATGATTTTATTTACCAAAATATCATCACGTTCAAACTCTTCATTATCCAAGAGATGATATTGGTCTTGTTGACTAGGGGTCATGTCATCGTAACCGGAGTGGATGAAGGATTCGAGAGGGATGATGGATGAAAGTTTTACTATAGCTTGGGTGACGAGCGCATAGTTGAAGTAGATATTGGAAAGACGGTCGTTAAAGGTTCCCACACGTTCCATAAACACCTTAAGGTTTGGAGAAAACGTGTTTGTAGTTGGATTGAGATATTCATTAGAAAGATGGACCCCGATGGACGCATGCATACCCGAGACAACACGATAGAAGAGGTTTTTCTCGATACAAGTGTTGGAATCAGGTGCAAGAGGCTCTTCTCCGTTGACACTCTCAGTCTGAACCTTTTCTTCCATGGGGTTACTATTTGGAAAGCAGTTTTCGGAATAAATAGCTTTCCAAACATCAAAAGACTGTGCTCCACCATAGCCTGTAAATCTTTCTGGGTTGTTCACAAGATTCACATAGACACATTGATGATCGTCATCGATATGAGAATAATCCAAATCTTCACAAGTTTCAACCTCTTCGTCTTCCAACGCATCTTGGTGAATGATTTTACCCAACTTCACTGGTTTCATATCATCCCTAACACCAGTCCAGTTGAATTCATCGAGGATTTCAACTGCACAGTTTTCAGTGGCGCAAAAGTGTTGGGCATTCCAGAACTTACATTGCTTCTCGAAGTTCAACTTAAAGTATCTGAAGTATGATGTCTTGACAAGATCTGACAAGTACGGACGAATCTCAGAGTTGAGTTCATCGATGTATGAAAATGTAGTGTTACACGTTGGAGTGATATTTTGTGAGCAGAAGTCAGGAGAATCGAAGGGTGAAAACTTCTGTGAGAATACACTGGCTGTAAGGAATATGAATACTAGTAGTAAGGTCATATTGTAGGTGGTTGTGACTGATGGTATAGTGGTGAGTTGGATAAAAAAGATACGTTGGCGTATTTATTAGTGGCGTCAGAGGTTCCTGCGTATAGAGTCTTGGATCAGCAGATGGAGATGAGAACAAGAATTGCTAAAATTGAAGATATTTTGTCTGCTAGGGAAATATCAGTCTGTGAGGTCTACTGAATACTCTACAATTTCAAGCACTAGAACTTTGCGTTTAGTAGTGAGTACTTAGGGTGGAGTAGCAGTCTCTGAGACCTCTAGCGATCTCGCTTATTAATATTTTGCGATACGCGCTCACCGCAGGAGTACAAATTAGAAACCCGACCTGGCTGTAAATATCTCCTTAGATCAAACCAAGTCTCCAAAGACCTCTAGATGTCCCATGGATCTCTAGATGTCCCATAGAATTCTAGAAGACCCATCCCTATACAAAAGCTAGATTTCAGGGCCTTTCAGATCCTCTAAAGGGCTTGAAATCTAAAGAGCTTGATCTCGCAAGCTCTATTCATTAACGATCATTAACCTCCTCGCTGAAATGAAGCAATTATTAGGGGCCTCCTTCGTATACTTAGGGAGAGAGAAGGGCAATATTAGTGGAATTTGCCACAAAAATTAGTGGGAACCAGTGGCAAAATTGAACCACTCTAAATCCATATACAGTCATCATACGATTAGTAATGTATTAATGACACGTAGTTGCTTTTTTGAACCCTGGCCAGATACCCCAGGAGGCAGCAAAGATCGGTTAGAAGTCCTGAACTAGCAGGGGCCATCAATTTGTAGTGGATTTCTAAGCTAGAGGGTTCTATAGTTATAACTGTGAGGAGGATAAATTCGTGGCTGGAGGTTTTGCAGCCATTTCAAAAATACAGAAAAGACGCAGAAAAAGACACAGGATGGGAGATAATGTGAAAGAACGATGAGAACATAGAGCGACCACTACCAATAGGAGGAGGTAGAGCAGCTTCTAGAATATACCAGCCTCTAAATTGTCTTTAGAATGTCTCTAGAATGCATCATCAAGAATCTCACTAGAATGTCTCTAGAACTGGCTGATTTTGCATGATCAACTAAACAGAACTAGCTCAAACCTCCTCGTTCTCCCTCCTCCTACAAGTTTAATTCCAAATTAAATTGAACATCTATGAACTATAAACATGTGATTTGTAGTTAACTACTAAATGATATTCTAGGATCCTTGAAGAACCAGGTAGAAGTAAATGAATTCTGAGTGATCTAATATTCATTCTCAAACCATCAGAGAGGAAGACCAGATAATCCTGAAGATCAGTCAGAAAAAGAAGATGAAGTCAGTAAATGTTCCGGAAATAGTCAGAACTAGTCATTCCTTAGTGAGAGCTAGTCATTTCTTAGTCAGAGCTAGTCATTTCTTAGTCAGAACTAGTCATTTCTTAATCTGTTGGTCTCTTATAGTGAAGGTTGATGATTCCCATAATTAATCAAACTTTCTTAACTAATCAAACTTTATCTTCTTTGCGGTCTTGGTCATATCCACATCCTTATAGAATGCTCCGTAAGCAGAATGGGTCTTCTTCTTTGTGTGACCACCAAATTTCAACAATTCCTCAGGAACAGGCTGGTTGGCACCTCTCAAAATGTTCATTAAAGCACCACTCAAATGTTTTTCGTGTTCGGTGAATAAAGTATGGGCAGTACCAAGTTGGCCGGCTCTACCAGTTCTACCGATTCTGTGGACATAATCTTCTACAGTCAATGGGAATGTAAGGTTGATAACCACCTTGACATTTGGAATATCCAAACCTCTGGCAGCAACATCAGTAGCCAATAACAAACTGGATTCACCGGTCTTAAAGGCATTTAAGGCCTGGGTTCTTTGTTGTTGAGATAAATCTCCATGAATGGCAGCGACACTATAGTTTTGTCTCTGTAACATTTGTTCGATTCTAGTAGCTTCCTTCTTGTATAACGCAAAGATCAAAATCTTGTCGTTTTGGTTGGCTCCACTTTGGTATTTCTTCAATAATGCTACCAACTTTCTTTCCTTGTCATAAGGTTCGACGACTTCGACGATTTGTGTGATACTCTTGTTGGCGGCCAATTCGTCTCTGTCACCAATACTGACCTTTACGGCAGTTTTCATGAACTTGGTGGCCAATTCTCTGACTTCCTTAGGCCAGGTGGCTGTGAACATCAATGTTTGTCTGGTGGAAGCCGTTGTGTTTCCAATAATAGCCTTGATATCTTCTTCGAAACCCTTTTCTAACATTCTATCAGCTTCGTCCAAGACCAAGTAATCTATTCCGCTAAGGTCAACAGCTCCGTCGTTTAACAAATCCAATAATCTACCAGGAGTTGCAACCACAACGTTGGCGTTACGTAACTTCTTCTTTTGATCTTCTTTCGAAACACCTCCATAGATGGCTACACAGTTGATATCGGTTTTAGCAGTCAAGTCTACCAAGTTATCGTAGATTTGAAGGGCCAATTCTCTGGTTGGTGAGATACACAAGACACTCAATCCGGTTTTTCCAAGAGTCAAAATGTTGTTGATGGCTGGAACACCAAAGGCAAATGTCTTACCAGACCCGGTTTCGGCTACACCGATGACATCAGTACCACTCAATAAGTATGGCCACGAAACAGATTGAATTGGAGTTGGTTTTGGAAACTTAGCGACGACTTTGCTGATCTTTGAATTCAAGTTAATTTGGTCAAATGACAATAATGGTCTCAAGTTCAAGTTAAGTGGATCTTCAATAGTTACTTCGTTGGTAGCGAGAAAGTTATCGATTTCACTTTGAGGAAGAGCAGTTAAAGTGGATGATTGTGAGTATCCAACAGATGAAGAAGCATCACCGGTAATAGTAATGGTGGCAGAAGATTTAGACTTCTTAGAACTAGAATCCTTTTCCTTCTTCTCCTTCTTTTCACTCTTTTCCTTCTTTTCTTTCTTTTCCTTCTTCTCCTTCTTTTCCTTCTTTTCGCTCTTGTCCTTCTTTTCCTTCTTCTCCTTCTTATTTATCTTGACTTCTTCTTCAGCATCTTCGTGCTTTCTCTTTTTATCCTTGTGATCTTTACTCATTTTGCTGTTGTTTAAAGTTTTGAATACTTGAAAAAAATTGTTATATATAATGCGATGGGGTGTGCATATAGTGAGATGGAATAACTGATGATAATAATGATAGACGGAATAATCAGTGCAAGAATCAACATCTAATGCTAAAGAATATTCCACTAATAGGGTTTCATGATCATTTCCTACATTCCAGGTACTATGTGGCTATTAAGGGTTTTCTAAGTCCAATTGAATCTGAAGTCACGTGACGTATTTCAGGACAGATGATGATAATAGGGAAGACAAAATAGCGAAGACCCATGTAGAACTATTACACCCGCTGGTCTGATTAGCTGTAAAATTACCCATACAAACAGATTCTCGTTAATACTAGTTACTGGAACAAACAAATGCTGGACTATATTTCAAGAGCACTGGACAAACTACCACTATTGACTTTAAGCAGCGTATATCAAGCAATTAACAACAAACCTTATATTCCACTGTTTGTGATGCTTAGATTGAGCAAAGTTCACTTATTTTATAAAAGGACAGTCCTGTCAACATATTCAACATATTCTTATCAATGGGTGCAAAATTTTGGGTGTGCATATAATACAGAGTTAAAATACGACGATATACGAGAAGTTTAAGAAGAGAATAAGAAGTATTTCACCAGTCTCGTCTCGATCTGATAGGCTTCCAAGCTGTTTCTCTAATTACGGTTATAAAGGAAGCCTCGGCGATTACATTTACACTACTTACCGGAGATTGCAGCAATACAAGAATATGTTGTCTGGAACAAGCAATGAATTGCAACCGAGTCAGAATTGGAAGTCCATTTATCTCATCAAACATGTTCCACTTTACTCAAATTCTAAACCAGCTATAAGCTGAACAATCTCAATATTAGCGATTCTCTGGCTTCATTACCTAACACTTACTCATTGTCAGTACCATATTTACCCGTTAATCACCCTCCTGACGCGTAATTAATATCACCTGATTTTGCCACGTACAAAAACTGACAAAAATGAGAGAATCAATCACAACATTTCAACCGGCCAAAGTTAAACGGTGAGTGTCAACAACAAATTGCAACACTAAAATAATGTCCAGTAGAAGAAGAGCATATCCAACTCCTCAATACTCCAGTACACCTCCTGGGGGTGCTGGTGTACCACCCGCCATGGGTGGACCCCAAGGTGGACAGGCACCAATACAACCAATAGGAGGCGCCAACTACTATGAAAACGTCTCTCAACAATTCCAAAAAATGGACATTACTGGCCAACCAATGCCTTCCCAGCAAGGCCAGCCAGCTCCTGGCCAGCCCCAAGGATACGAGCAATCCCAATTCAACCAATCGCCTTACAACCTGTACCAGCAAACACAACAAAATCAGCAACAGGGAAGTTACTACGGAGCCGGCGAGGCCAACAACGCCTCAGCAGCATTGCCTTTAAATCAATTGTATACCACCGATTTATCGCGTGAATTGCCTCCACCAATTTCCGACTTATCTCTTCCACCTCCACCCATTGTGTTGCCACCAAACAGTTCGTTGATCCCAAACTCTCCAACTTCCAATGCATCACCAGATTACTTTAGATCTACTTTGAACGTGATTCCAAACAACGGCTCGTTATTGAAGAAGTCAAAGTTACCATTGGCCTTGATCGTGAAACCATATCGTGCATTGACCGTTGAAGACGAACAAGTCAAGGTCACTTGCGACACAAGCGTTTCGAGATGTCGTCGTTGTCGTGGTTATATCAATCCTTTTGTCTCTTTGGCTGAAAATGGCAGACGTTGGAGATGTAACTTTTGTAACTTGTTGAACGACATCCCTCAAGCTTTCGAGTTCGACGAATTGACCGGTACCGTCAAGGATAAATTCCAGAGAGTTGAACTTAACCATTCGGTGGTTGAGTTTGTTGCTCCAAAGGAATACATGGCCAGAGCACCTCAACCAATCGTCTACACATTTATCATTGATGTTTCCGTAAATGCTGTGACAAGTGGGTTAACTGGTACTATTACCAGAACCATCTTGGAAAGCTTGGATCGTATTCCAAATATCAACAAGACTGCTAGAGTTGCCTTTATTGGTGTAGACTCAAACTTGCACTACTTCAAATTCGACGAAGGTTTGGAAGGTACTGAACTCTTGATTGTTTCCGACATCGACGAACCTTTCTTACCTTCTCCAGATAAGTTATTAGTCAATTTGGACGAAAACAGAGCCAATATCGAAAAGTTTTTGCTTGATTTCCCTTCATTTTTTGAAGATACTGCCAACCAGGGATTTGCCTTGGGCCCAGCTTTGAAGGCCGGTCATAAGATGATAAGCCATATTGGTGGTAAGTTGATTTGTTTCTCAGCCTCGTTGCCTAACGTTGGTGAAGGTAAATTAAGTGTTAGAGACGAAGCAGGTGTTTCTGGTAAAATGAAGGAGTCCAAGATACTCTTGTCTTCTGCTGATAGTTTCTACAAATCATTTGCTGTCACATGTAACTCTTCGCAAATCACCGTTGACTTGTTCTTAACTTCGTCAACATACCAAGATGTGGCCACTGTGTCTAACTTGCCTCGTTACACTGCTGGTCAAACACACTTCTACCCTGCTTGGACCAGTGCCAAATCAGAAGATGTCCATAAATTATCCAAAGAAGTTAGCGACCACTTGTCCCAAGACATTGCTTTGGAAGCTGTGTTGAGAGTTAGAGGTTCTACTGGTTTTAGAATGAGTGCATTTTACGGTAACTTTTTCAACAGATCGTCTGATTTGTGTTCGTTCCCAACGTTCCCAAGAGATCAAAGTTATTGTATTGAAATGTCAATAGAGGAAAACATCACCAAGCCGGTGGTGTACTTCCAGGCAGCTGTGTTGCATTCCACTTCGTTTGGTGAAAGAAGAATCAGAGTGTTGAACTTGGCTATTCCAACCTCGTCCAAGTTACTGGACGTGTATGCTTCTGCTGATCAATTAGCCATCACCAACTATTTCACTCACAAGGTGATCGAAAAGGCGTTGTCCACCACTTTACACGATGCCAGAGAATACGTCACCAAGTTAGTGGTTGATATTCTTAACGTTTACAAGAAGGAATTGGTTGCAGGAAATGTCTCTGGAGCTTCTCCATTACAATTGTCCACCAATTTGAGAATGTTGCCATTATTGTTATTCTCCTTGAACAAGCATTTAGGGTTCAGGGCTGATAGAGTACCATCGGACCACAGAGCTGCTGCTTTGAACATGTTGGGATCCTTACCAATAAGTCATTTGGTCAAATATATCTATCCAACGGTTTATGCATTACATAATATGCCAGACGAATGTGGGTTGCCTGAAAAGTTGATCCAAATCAACGAAGAAACAGGAGAAGAGGAAGAAATCATCAGTACACAAATCTTGTTACCAGAACCAATCAACGACTCGCAAGCTTCATGGGAAAATTACGGTTTATACTTGATCGACAACTCGAGCGAATTGTTCTTGTGGGTTTCAGGAAATGTCGTACCTGGTTTGGTTTCGGACTTGTTCGGTACCGACAATTTGTATGCCATTCCAACCGGCAAGACCGAATTACCGGAATTCACCCAAGACGACTCTGAATTTAACTACAGAGTCCGCCAAATCATAGGCAAAATCAGAGAACAAAAGGATTCTATTACCTGGAAGAACTTATACATCATTCTTGGTGGATCATCCAATGAACCTATTGAAATTTCCCAACAACGTGACTTGATGGCCTTAAGAATGTGGGCCTATAGTTGTCTTGTTGAAGACAAGACTGGAAGTGAGATCTCATATAGAGACTTCTTGACTTCTTTGAAGACAAAGGTTTCCCAGTAAATATAATTTTTATACATAATCAAAATTGAGCTTATTAGTGAGTTAAGGGAGTCGAATTGTGAGAGTTGAATTGTTTGAGGACCCTCTAGTGGTAAATTAAGAGTTTGTAAAAAGTAGTAAGAGTTCTGTTAAGGAAGAGCTTCGATTCTGATGGCAGAAGTTTGTCCAATAGTTAGTGTGAGGATCTTCTGGTTGGTTATATGGATTAACGTAACTTTTGACGGGCCCTGTGATCGAAGTAGATGCAAAAAGAAGATATCAAACGGTTTCAGAACTTCTAGAATTCCTTAATATTCGCTAGTAGGTAATGTCAACTTCACTAAAATTCACTAATTCTCAATACTCCTCACTAATCTTCAGTAGGTCTTCACTAATATTCACTTATTAGTAAATCATAAATTCACCCACTTAGTATTGAACACTACTATCAAATTGAGCCCTGTTTACCATTGATGTTAGAACAAAAATGCATTCAAATGGCTCTTTGACAAATGTACGTTCAACTTTCTTTAGGGGAGACTTAGTGACTCTAATCAAGTACTAGTGTGGATTAAGTGTCTCTAAGTGTTTAGCTGCAAATAATCTAACATATCGATTCACTATATGCAGTACACTAACATATATAGATTCAGCTACCGAAATATTGACCAAAATTGCCTCTAGAAACTAAGCTAAGATCTATACTGTCTTGGTATTGCCTCAACTGCATTATTTATAGATTCCCAGCAATATTAAATAGTAATTACCCACAATATTCAACATGGAGTGTATTACGTAATCTTCTCAAATACACCTCCAATTGGATCTTAGACATCTGTCTTGAAACCCTTTGACTTGAGATGTCAGAATGTTAGGGTCAAGCTTCCTGTTTCATTGGCTACTTTATTTTTGGGAAGAAGTTCCACAATATTCGAAATCTAAGCGATTTATATGAATTGAGATAATGTAACTAAGCAGTTTAGCGATTTAATGACATCTCTTGGTTTAATATGAGATTCTAGTGAGCTTCTAGTAAATAATGACTGATAGAAATGATTCCCTTAGGATAAATGAAAGTTCATCTCTTGCTTAGCGTCTTTGTTTCAAAATTTTCTTCCTCTAAAGCTGACATTCGATTGGGCTTGATGAACTGGGAACAAATAGCATAGATTTACTACCAGATCTCGACTTAGAAACACTGCAATGCTTGGAATAGTTGGATTTATGTTCGTATACTTCACTGTCGCTGTACTGTATGAAGAACGATTCCGCTCAGTTAAAGTATCTCAAAGTTGGCCGCAATGGGTACTCTTTCCGTCAGTTCGTGGCTACTGAATTCGAACCAGTTATATTGCGGGTGAGATAGTGTGCAAAGATTCATGAAGAATTGCAAGATAGAGAGTCGAAAGAGTCCTTATTTAGTCGCTGTGATTCTCACTGATTCAGTGAAATTACTATTGTGCTGACCTTAAGTAGACTTTTTGTACTCACTAATTTGCTGATTTTCTTTCACTATCTCGCTTTAATCTCATTAAAGACTCTTTCTGGAGTCTCTAATGAGATACTACTTTGTTCCTGCAATTATCGATACAGCATCTATAAGTAATTCTCTCTCCACGTCATTCTTAAACGTCTCATTAATCGAGTTGTTGATACCCTGGAAATAAATCTTCAAGTTCTTCGCAATTGGGCCTCCTCGGGCCATGGTAGCTGCGATATTCTTCTTGAACTTAAGGGCCAATCTGGTCCAGTAGAGCTCCGATAACGAGGTTGTATTTAAATTATCGTTAATTAGCACAAGCATATTCACAGTCTCGTTGTTCTGGGGTACGTTACAATTAGCGAGGATACTAGTGAGGGTTTTAAAGTATTCCACCGCATCCTCCTTGATTTCTGTCATTATAGAAGTGAAATTTCGTGGAGATTGGAGCGACCTCGAGAGCTGAGTCGCTGATGTCTGTACCTGTTTGATAATAGTGGCCTTTTCGAAAACCAGGAAGAATTCCTTGGTGTTGAGAATATAAAAGGCTACCAAATGTGACTGGAGGTTGATGTTTTCCACGTTAAACGTGCTCAGATGGTTGAACTCTTCGTTCATGCATTGTATACATTGTAGTTGGAGGTCGTTCTTTTTCGTGGCCTGGATTGGCTGGTAGTCTCTGATGAATTTTATAGCTAGCAAGCTTTTGACGCTGTTGGAGTTTTCGGCATGGTAAACTTCGGACATCTGGAGATGCAACTTGGCAAGACGTAAGAGATCTTTTTTCTTTGACTCTGGTGATCTCTCCAAGTCTTCAAGCTGCTGGATCAAGAATACAAAAAGACTCGCTCCTCTTAATAAATCGAGAGTTGTATGGATTTTCTTCAACGCATTGTTCAGTTTCACTGCTTCCTCGTAGGGCTGGATGACGTCCGTCTGTATTCTGTCGAAGGAGCTGTTCACTCTATCGATGGACACGTTGATCTGGTCCTTTAATATTATCTTGGAGGTCTCGATTTGCGAGAACTTGCTTACTAGAGACGAGTAGTTGGAGGACGAGATCGTGCTCATACGTTTGTCACATTCATCGAGGTCGAACTTGAGCTTTTTGATGGGGGTCTTGAGGTCTAATTCGGCGGCGGTGTTTCCGTTGGTGGCTAGGAGGAGGTCGTTAGAGAATTGAATGGGTTCGAACGTTGGTTCGATGAAGGACGAAAAGTCTTCGAGTGGATTCATTGAGATCGGTGAATAAATTAAACAATTGGAATTTAGTCCTTTGGGAGGTTAGTTCAGTGTTGGATAGTGATGTGAATTGCTGTGAAATGGTGATGTTGAGGCTCTGACTTTGTATTTAGAGATTGTAATTGGTGATTCTATAATTGCTGGTGTTCTGGATAGATGAATGAATGACTATCAAAACAACGTGTGGTTAACAGAGTACGTCAGCTAAAATATTTGGTGGCTTCAGTGGTTCTATGGGTGATTCTACGTTGGAGCTCAGTAATGTTTGATACTCTGACGATTCTTGTTCCAGTAAAATAGCGACAATTTAGCTGAAACTTAAGTAGCTGACTGATGATGATTTTTTGGTGGTTAAAGTAGCCTGTTGTTATAGCCTATTATTTACCCTATTAATATACCCTATTTGTATGGTGCTACAATATCTATAGAAATCATGAAATGCTAAGTTTTGAGGTGAGTTTTTCGATCGACGTGTAACCAGGTGCGAGAGTTTTTTATATACATTTCCCAATAAGGAAGTCTAGATAAATACCTGAAGCTTAGAAGAGATACTAAGCCAGTTGTGAAGGAATGGAAATGTCTCCTTGGTGTAGTGTCTGTAATGTCGGTTTAGACATTTAGACATCTCCCAGTCAAAAACCTCTCTAAAGAAAGATTATAAGTTATAAACCTCTCTAGAGTTCATAATTCATAAATGAAACGGTCCAAATATTATAGACTTCCTCAAGTTAATCATAGCTGGGATAATTTTCTCAATACCGAGCTATGAATTATGTTCAGGAATCTCGTAAAGTTCATAATAGAACTGAGCTTTTTACCGTAGTAGTCTCACTATTAACATTTGAGGTTAAAGGATATAGTTGAAGATGCTCAGTAGAAGCTGAAGGATTTAAGATGAAAATCGAATAGATTCTAAAGTTGAAACTCAAGTAGCTACTCAAATTGCTGGCAAAGTTATTCAAAACGTGTAGGGAATCCAATCTTGACAGACGTGAGATGCTTAGGTCTTGAGGTGCTTCATTCAGAGGCTCGGGGTTTAAAGGTGGGGATAGCTCTCCTCGCGGCTGTTCTCTTCCTGAGCTGATTCTAGTAGACTAGAAGACTATTCTTCTCTCGCTACGCTTATTCAGAGATCGTTCAGATTTGTGGCAGAATTGGAGACTGCCAGACTAACCACTTTTCTTCTCTCGCTACGCTCGTTCTGAACTCGTACTGTTTTCTCATACACAGTTCGTACTGGTTTCTCCCTGGCCCATCTCATTTTCTTCAACTTTGCTCTTTGTTCCCTCGCCAACTTCTTCATCAACTTCTCTCGTTCATCTTTCCGTATTCTGCTCTGTATAGCCTCGTCTCTCTTCTTTTTTCCTGCTCTCTTTGGCTTCTTCTTTTTCTTTTCCTCGTCTATTCTCAAATTATGTTGTTGAACGTCTATATGTTGCCATGGTTTTGGGTCTGGATATGGTAATGCTGATTTATGTATCTCTTCTGGAGTTTGGGCTGCGGCCTTGAAATTGGCTCGTTCTTGCTCGGTATAATCGGCAAAATAATAAGAATCCGGTCGTTCGTTCTTGATAACTTCCACTGATTCTTCTCGTAATGATACTTTCATCGTTTTGGTTGTAGATCGTCCCCGTTCTTCCTCGGGAGTCTCATTTACTTCTGTAGCGGCTTTTGCACTGGCAAATAAAGGAAAGTCAAATTCTTCCTCCTCTTCTTCATTGTTTGTTTCTTCATTATTTATTTCATCCACTTCAACAAACTCAAATTCCATATTTGGCATATAGCCTGATTTATGATCAGACTCGTGATCAGACTCATGATCAGACTCGTCGCTGTCGTATAATCCTCGTCTGGAAACACTAGATGTTAGTAATGTTAGAATGTTGAAAAGGATATTAGAGCTCATTTAAGTGCTTTTAGTCATAGAAGATCGCTGTTTCAAAGAAGAATATGCTGGAAATCGATGTAATTATATCAAATAAATCAATGGGTCAGAGAGAATCTGAAAAGGAGAATAATATCCTTCATAAATACTCCTTTAACATCCTGCTCCTCTTTGTTTCTCCCTGGCTTTTCCTTTGTTTCTCCCTAGCTCTTCCTTGTTCCTCTTTAAATACTGATTTTTGCGTCAAAACCTGGCTGCTTCATCGCCTCTCCTCTCAGCATCTACTCTTAGCCTCGCTTCTATCATTCTGATACATACATCTTCAGATCAGTCATGTCTATAGTGAGATGACGTAAATTGTAGTATAAATTTTCATTTGACTGCGAAAAATGGAGCCTTATAATATACAGGAAAATATAATAATGTAATACATAGAAAGAGAAGTGAAATCATGGATAGCGGTAGTGAGGTTATTAGCAGTGAGTGGTGACGAGAATAAAAGAAGATTAGACATGATTGGTGTAAAAATCGAGCAGAATGCGCCTAAATTTTAGTGGGAAAGAAGAAAAGTTTAGGAGGGTTCGAGAATGTCGAGAATATCTTCTTGAGTAAGAGCACTTTGGGACAAGAAGAAGGCCCGGGGTTAGCCTCTGAGTTGGCCTCAGATCTGGCCCCTGATTTAGCCTCAAATTTCACCTCATTCATAAGAATACTGGGAATTTAGGCTGATTTCATGATAATCTCTAACATCAATAGGAAACTCCTTATTAATCGAGTCTCTGATTCAGTATCTTTTTCAGGGAATGGGATTTCTCTGGGATTTCACTTTAAATATTCTTTTCTATTCTCCTACCACAATGGACGTGATGTAGACTTGATTGTCTTTAAAATATCTGTTCTTCTCCTTAATTTTGGAGGTATGAAATTGGATTCTGTGATGCTTTTCGTATCTATAACAACATCCATATCAGATTCAAGTACTGAACAGTTTGAATTTATTTCAAACGAGTGGAGAGACTCCAAATCCACTTCAGCGTATCTATTATTCGATCCAGTTCCCCAAATCAAGTCATAAGTAAGTGGGAAATCACGTTTGATTATTGGAACAACCTTTTCAAGCTCAACGAAATGTAAAAGTAAGTTTTGGAATAACGTATGGCCCTCCGTATGCAATGCGGCGGCATTTTCTGGCTTATAGTTGCCATCGATTCCAATCATGAAAAAGTATAGACTCCAGATTTTGGATTTATCTGCAGATGTAGCCTCGATCAACGCCTTTGGGTCGAGTTCATTATGTAGAGACGATACTGACCTACCAGTGAGCAAAGAAATCTGCAAGTCGGTGGTATATTTCTTTCCTTCCAATTCAAAAATGTATAAAGGAGAATAGCGAATAATACATTCTTTGGATAACGGTTGCACAAGCTGGAGTTTCCTAAGCCCAACGGGATAACTTTCAATTGTCATCTGGCGCATTAATCGTTCTCGTTGTTGTCTGATAAGTTTGGACGTTTCTTCGGCTTCTTTAGAAACCCAGATTCTTGCTTGTTCTTTCAACGCAGCAAATTTCTTAGCATCTTCGATTTTCTTCCCTTCTTCTTCCTTTCTTCTGAGTTCTTTTTCCTTTTCTAACTTCAAAAACATATCTCTTCTGGCCCGCTTCTTGGCCAGTACCTTTTCTTGCCAAATACGAGCTTCTTCTGCATTTTTTGCCTTTAATTCCTCTTGTGCTTTGCTTAAAGGTGCTGGGGAAGGTGAAGCGGAAGTATGTGTACTCTTTGGCTTCTTTTCAGGTTGCAGTAAACTTGAATCTTCTCTAGGTCTTTCAGGTGCTTCAGGAGTTTGTTCTTTTTTGAAAACACTACTTGCTTGAAGTACTTTGGGTTTGGTTTCTGATTTGAGTTTTTTGTTCTTCTTGGTTGGATTATCGTTGTCGGAGGTGACGGAATTTCTTCTCTTTCTAAAAGAGACATCTTCCATATGAAAATCTTCATTATCAGTGGCTTCCTCGTCCATTTCTTCTGCTTCCGATACGCTTCTAGATGTGTTTCTTGAAACAATTCTGGATGTGGCTACAGACGAAATTGCTGACGATGGTTTCTTTGATTCCTTGGAGCCCTTTTTCTTAGCCATGTATTTTTCAATCAAATCAATCTCCTTCTGATCAAAGTGAACTGATCCCCGTGCAATCTCCAATACATTCAAATTATCTTGCTTTCTCTTCTTAAAAGGATCAGCATCCTTAGACAATAAAGATTCAACAACTTCAATATGACCTCTACCTACTGAAGCAAGCAATGCAGTGCATCCACAATTGTTTTCAGTATCGATATCGTAAGGTGTGGGATTCAACCCTAAGATAATATCCACCAACTCGACATGTCCATTTCTCGCTGCTAATATCAATATATCGGGTTTGGCTGAAAGGCTATTTCCAGAAACAAAGTAGTTAGCAGTAACTTCTTTTGAACCTTCTGCTGCATACTTATAGATACCCTTTTTCTTGATAAGGTCACCAAAGTAGGTATCGTTTGGATCATCAACCACGTTAGGTGTCGATAAGGCTTTGCTCTTGACAACTTCGTGGTTATTGCGATGTCCATTTTTGGCGCTGGCCTCTTCTAATAGCTTAATTATACCCTCGTATCCCTCTTCTTCGGCATGTTCGTTGTGAATCTTCGTCAAAGCAGTAAATCCGTCGATGTTATATATGCTTGGATCGGCTCCGTTTTGGAGTAATAATTTAACTGTATCAATATGTTTGTTTTCCGCTGCATCAATAAGCGGAGTCTCCGAATCTCCAACTTCGTCAGCTTGTGCATTGACATTTGCACCATGCTCAATTAGAATTTTTGCAACCTTAGTATGGCCCTCTAAAGCAGCTTCATGAAGACATGTAAATCCACAAAAATCTTTTTCGTTGGCATTGGCACCTCTTGCAAGATAATTCTCAATATCGGATAAAGTTCCTTTCTTACAAGCCCTCTGCAATAGAGATCTACCGCCAGAATCACGTTTTAACTTATATGGTCTTTGACAAGTTTTCTTGCGTTCATCGCCAGATTGGTCTTGATCATCGCTTTGCTGGTTTAGAGGATTATTACGATTCTCTTCTTCTTCATCCTCTTCCTCTGAGCTATACACAGCTTTCCTCTTGAGTTTGTGACGAAGTTCATCGTATTCCTTCTTACGTACAAGACGTCTTCCTTTAACTACTCTTGGAGTGTGGTCATTGATGTCAGTTTCAGCCTCAGAGACATCTTCTTCGTCATTCTCTTCATTTTTTCCAATACTGAAGTCTTTCTTTATCTCACTATCTTGGTCCGTTTTTGATTTCTTGTTCGTCAAATCCTTTTCTACATCGTTTTCTATTGGTTTCTGTGGTAACTCGACAACCAGACCTTTGCTTTCCGGTTTCTCACTCTCGAGATTAGAAGTTCTTGTACCATCAGATTCGCTAGAAGTTGGAACAAATAGAGCCTCTTTTTTCGCTTCTTTAATCGCAGGATTTGTATCCAGAGTATCAACTTTATGTTCCTTCTTCTCGCTCTCTTGAACCTGTTGGTTTGTTGAAATGGATGTTTCTTGTGGGTTTGAAGGTTTTGTCTTGGAAAGCTTTAAATAATCAGAAAATGAAGTTTTGCTTGTCTCCTTTGGTTCAGCCTTTAGGTTGGCTAGTTTAAAGTCATCCTTCTTTGCACCGTCTTCTTCTTGTTTGACGCTTTTTGTTGGTTTCTTTTGTTCATAATCATCATCAAATAAATGCAATAGCTTGGGATCGGTAATGTTTGGAGTGTTACTTCTAGAGAGTGGTGCGGTAGTGGATTCTGTGTTGACCTCATCAATTATCTTGTCAGTTCCTGGGTTAATGTTTTCTAGTTTTTTGTCAGTTACTGTGTTGACGTTATCTAGTTTTTTGTTCTTTCCTGTGTCTTCATTGTTTTCGATACTATCAGTTACTTTGCTAGTATTTTCTACATTCTTCAATTCTGCAGCATGATTCACTGAACTATTTCTTCTTTCATGATTTATTGAGCTTGATTTAGAATCACCAAATATGGCTCTACTTCCAGTAATTGTGCTTTTAACTTCAGTTTTGGGTTCAGGATGTTTCTTGCTTGTCAATTTTGGAGATGAAGATGAAGAAGTGGTGGTTTTGGTTCTTTCTTCGTGATTTTGGGAAGATGGAGTGGGGTCCTCTGGCTTCGTAGAGGGGCTTTCATTATCTCGATTCTTTAATGTAATTTTTGAATCAGTTTTGTCCTCTATTTGATTTGATATGGGTCCTTTCTCTACAGTCAATGGCGTGCTTTTTGAGTCAGTACTTGCCCGTCTACTATCGCGGTGAAGTGCTGGAATGGTTGAGGCCGGGACAGAGTTGGCTTTCTCGCTTGGTGCGTTAGCTCTTCTTGAATCTTTGAAATAGTCTGTACCTTTCCTATCACTTGATTTATCTGGCTTATATACAGAAGGAGCCGCGGTTGATTTGTTGTTGTATGACGTTCTTGGGTTGTCATCTGAATTGTTGAAGTTTGAAGAGTAATATTTGCTTCCGGTTCCGGTGTATGAGTCGTATCTGTCATTAGGTGTTCGCCTTTTGGGATTTGAATTGGATGGCGTATTTGAAGTGGAAGCAGAGCCATAGTAGGTCGAGCCACTTCGTATGGCAGAAGATGACGTGCTGGCCCCAGAAGGTCCTGAAATTTTGCTAGAAAAACTGCTTCCTGTAGTTTGCGAAGATGGTTGTTGGTTGGATGCGTATTTGTTATATTTGTTATCATACCGACCATGGTTGGGTCTGTATCCACCATAATAATCTCGGTCTCTCATATCTCTGTCGCCCCTTATATCTCTATCCCTGGGATCCCTATCTCCTCGTATATCTCCATCCCCTCGTATATCTCTATCACCTCTAATATCCCTCTCTCCCCTGATATCTCTCTCGTCTCTTCTGTTGTATGGATTGTAATTGTGATTGGAGTTTGAGGAATGGGGTCCAGATGAAGGATCTCGTTCGGAGTTTCCACTACTTGAATACTTTTTTGACGATCCTGAAGATGATCCAGAACCTGAAGAAGACCCACCATAGCGAGGATTGTAGTAGTTATTATTTCGATTATATGACATAGTTGAGAATTCTCGATAACTGTGTTGTATGAATATCCAGAAAAGTCTGTTATCGTTTTGACTTCACTTTAAAAGTACTATATATCCCGCTGAGTCTGTTATATTGAATGAACCGCTGCCACTATTAATGACTGAGTCTACTAAATGAACCGCTGAGTCTATTATTTAAGACCCGCTGAGTTTGTTTGTGGTTTGTCTTGCTTTTCAACCAATCAAAAGAGAGAAAGAGTCTTTACGCTAAACTCTGTCAATTAACAAGTTCTGTGGTAAGAAAATGTTAATTACTAAGGGATTCTGGACAAATGGATGGTGCTGTAAGTATATATTTTGTTAATTTGTCGGAACACACAAAAAATTTGAATATAACTTTTCGTTTACAGTTTACGTCTAAATTTTGCTGGTTGTAATAAAACTCGTTTACAGGTTATGATATTATAAGTATTTCAGATGCAAAATATAACTAGAATTTGACTCTAGGGCTTATATAAACTGAATACTTCGGGGAATTCGTAGCTTCTATGGAGTACACAATTCCCGACTAGCTTTAGGTATCCTAGTCACATTACTATGTACACTAAGCTCTGTCTCCCCCTACTAAATAGACATGAAATACATCAAGAATATTATATAAAGATATTAGACTTCATGAATACTGAAGTATTCAAATGAAGTATTCATAATGCATAGATTAGCAAGACGTTACTATGGATGACTTTGACGAACAAAGCGAGAAATGAAGTTCTCCAGAAGATATTGTGGAGTTGTCATACTGAAGACTGTGAGAATCTGAGAAATATCCATCGAGACTGGCTGATTCCTGGTATATGGTTAGTTATAATTAGGTACGATATCTCCATCTTTTTTCATTGGACTGGCTTCGTTCATTTTCCCAATATTCAATTTCTCAGCAAATTCCATCAACTCAAAGATTAAACTCATATTTGGACAAATACGGTCACAGGTATCGACAGTGAAGCCCAAGTCAAAGATATTCTTATTAACTGGGCTGGCTGTTCCTAGCTTCAAAAGCTCGTACGCATCGTTCACACCCAAGTTGAACTTGAACATAAAGTATGCAACAACTACACACGCAGACCGAGAGACTCCACATTGGCAATGAACTAATATCTTCAAGCCCTTATTGTAAAAATGATCAATCTGGTTGATAATAAGAGGCAAATCTTTGGATATTGACGATGTATGGGTCCACGGGATGGTCAAGTATTCTTTTGAGCCAACTTGTTGGTTGGTAAGCTTGGACGAGAGATTCTGACATTCACGGGCAACATTCACGATCAAGTCGTACTCATTGATATCGAGAACTCCTATAGGATCTGAGTATAGAAAGAGTTGGTTGTTCAAGACGTTTCTTGGTCCGGTTGGGTATGCGTTTAGTTGATTCAGTTCTTGAAGTTCTTCGGGTACTATACTTTTTATGGTTATGGTGGTATAGATGGGGTCGGAATATGCTATATAGTGTGGCGAGCCGTTCAATTTGGTGAAGGATGTTTGGTCTGCAATTTTGGAAGGAAATTTGGTTATTAATGGAGGAGAATTTGGTGACTTATAGGACTGTGGATTTGTAGAGTTGAATGGTCCTGGTTGTGATGAGTTGAAAGACTCTACTGGCCGTGAATCAGAGGTGTATGGTCCAACTGGTTCTGAATTATATGTTCCATGCAGTTTTGAGTTGTATGATCCTTGCAAATATGATGCATCTGCTAAATCTAGGTTGTATGAATGCTGTGAATTTAATGGATTTTTTGATGGCTGCACGGTATCAAACGGACTTTGAAGTGTATGCGGAGAATTGGTATTGAATGCAGTTGGTGAATCATCAATATTTAATGATTTCTTTTGTGGTTTCTGTAAAAGTGGTGGTAAGGTGGGTGTGGATGTTATGGCTGGGGTTTTTAACACTGTTGAAGTGAAGGAAGATGTGCTGATCGATGGAGGCTTTGGTTTGGGTGGAGAAGACGAAGAGTGTACCGAAAATGGAGACGTTGTTGATGTTATAGAGTGGATTTTCGACGTCTGCTTGATTATATCTAAATTGATTGCATCTGAGTTTATTCCGTCTGAGTTTATTCCAGAGTTTATTCCAGAGTTTATTCCAGAGTTTATTCCAGAGTTTATTCCAGAATATATTCCATCTGAAGCTGACAATGAAATTCGGGGATTCTCTAATTCTAATGGTCTTGATCCTTCTGATTCCAATGTTCTTGAACTTACGTCCCCTTCTCTTGAATTAGTTGTGTATACAGATTCATCTCTAGATATTCCTCCCTCATCCTTAAATATTGACGAGGGATTTGTGATTTCGTTGTGAGAGATTGTGGTGGGCGATAAGATCCTCGAAGTGTTGGAGTTTAACGGATTATTAAGATTTAACGAGAGTTTCTTCATATTTCTATTGCTCAATGAGCTAGGTTTTCTTGAATGTTTTGGTGAGTAGTTCATAAGATCGGATTTTGGGGAAGCAGTTTGGGTTTTTGGTGAATCGTTGGAGTATACTTTGGATTTTGCAAAGTTCAAGTCGGAGCTTGGAGATTTTTGACTGTTTTCAGAGACGAGTTTTGTCGATTCTTGACCGTTTTCATTCTTCAACTCCTTTTGTGGTGAAGATACCAGTGACGTCAGCGACTTCAGCGACAGAGAATTTGTCAGCGATATAGACCTGAATTTAAACGAATATTCCGAATCATTTAGCGATGATAGTTTTGAAAATCTCGTGGGGGATAATGATTCGATTTGTTTGGAAGGTATGGAAAACCTCATATCTTTTTCAATGAATGGATTAGACATGGATGATAATCAGCAATAAATGATAAAATTAATGAATAAAAGGATTTAAAAGTTGTACGGGTTAGAATGGTTCAATTAGGAATATCGGTGAACTGAATTGGTGGGATAGTGATATCTTAGACTGATTTGATGAGACTTAGTGAGGCTTAGTTAGGCTTAGCGGGATATCTTAAACTGACTTAGTGTGATATCTTTAAATTGGCGAACCTGTGGTATAATTCTATTCAATTCGCCAGCGGTTAAAACTAGTCAGACTCGATTCCCTTAAGTTAAGCAGACTATATTCTCGCGGATTATTCTGCTGAGACGTCGTTAAGTTGATTGTGTATAGTCCTAGCTGATCTTTGTAATGTTCGCTAGATATTCAAGATATTCTGGATATTCAAGATGTTCTAATGTTCTAGGTGTTCTATTTGTTCTAGATGTTCAGCGGCTAATGTCACTAGTTTTTTAGGTTATCGCTAGATATTTTGCTGGCACGTTCTGGTGGCACCTTATCCTCCTTAGGACCTCTTATAATATTCTTTAATAGAGCACTAGCTAGATAGAGGAAGAAGAGTGTGTGTTTCAGGAATTCAAATTTCTCAGTCTACAAGATAAAACCGCGTCACTAAAAATATACGGGCAATTCAACCATGATATTTATTAATAGTGCCAAATTACATTCTGCTATAATTAGTGCCTGTTTACTATTAGATAAGACTCTTGTATAGAGTGCAGTGTAATTTCTAGTAAATGGTGCCAGCTGCCAGTCTTTAAAGGTAGAAAACTCGTACTGTATCCCTCATCAGTCTCGTGTTTTAAAAATATTTCGAATTCTCAGTAGTGTTTTGGATTTCCATCAGTAACGGTATTTTTGTCACCACTAAACCGGATTTTTGATGCTAATTTTGTTGAAGTTGTCACTAATTCAGGAAACATATTTTTTATGTGCGGAATTGCCTCAAACCCCGGACAGGACCCTTGGGAGGCTTCGTAGTAGTTACGGAGCCAGACAGTGGCCCCACGATTAGACGGCTTATTGAACGGTCGTCAGTCTCTCGTAAGGGACGTTTCTCGTAGAAATGTGTTAGGTGGAGATGTTAAAACCTTGTATTATATACAGGTCTGAAACAGTTTGGGATTAGAATGTGCTCCTACTGATTAGTCAGGGGAAAATAGAAGAAACAGAGGTCAGTGAGCGATGACGGGGCAACCAGAACAATAGCGACACTAGAGACTAGCAACACTAGAGGCCAGCAACACTAGAGGCCAGCAACACTAGACTAGTTAAACACGTGTGGATTACTATAATTACAACAATACAAGCGAAAATCGAATAATTTCCTCTACTCGCGTGTCTACATCGTTTTGCGTGGGAATGGTTAGTGCGATGAGTGAGGGTTAGTAATTCTGAGATTGTCTTATGGTTGTGAGGTTTTGAGATTCTAATGGTTGTGAGGCCGTGGTGATACAGGGGCGTGGAACTGTGGACGTGAGGAATATCAGTGGGGAAGTGAGGAACACCCGTGAGATACCAGCCAATACAACATCAGCGGAATATTACACAATAGAACAACCTGTAGGTTTTAGGGATAAGCCAGAGAAGTATAGACGAGACAAGGTGAAAAATCGTGCCTGGATGTATTATAATTAGAATATAGATAAATCACTAGATTGACTAAATTGTGACTAGATTATTGTGGCTATTTTATGACTAGATTGTGACTAGAATACCGCTAGAATATCACTCTTCTATTCCTCTACTCTTTTCTCTTCCTCTTCTATTCCTCTTCTCTTCGTCTCTTTATCTCATCTTTGTTCTACACAAACTCCAAATCAACTCTGGGCTCTAAATAACGTAATTGGGCCACGAATTCACCAGGGCCCTTAAACAGTCGTGAGTTACAAACTTCAGGTTACATCATTACGAACAAAATCTTACAGTTTATGTATTACCACCACATTGCTAGAATGAAGGAGCGAAGTTACTGAATGAGATTAATGAGCTATCTGGCGTATTTTTTAAGTTAAATGCCGTATTTTTTAAGTACTTCCCGTATTTTATGAGCTAACTACGTTATATCGACTTTTTGAGTTACCGGTCGTCTAGTACCTTAATTCCTCTATTATAATGGTAATATTAGTTGTTCGTCAGCCCATAGTCTTCAAATATCTCCATTAAATTTCGCTATTATTTGTTAATTTGCTGATTCGAATCGGTGGTTTTGTGAGGCTCCACGACGTACAGAGTTCTAAATTATCAGATTTTTAGATCTAGAGAGATCCTGACTCGTAGTATTATATATAGTAGAAGTATTCCGCATTGAAGAGGTCTCAATTCTTGACAATGTCTCTAATTATGTCTCTAATTATGTCTAATTGTGTCCCTCATTATGTCTCTCATATATATGTCGATTTCTTCTCCTAATGATGTCTCCTAGTAGAGAATTCTCCTAGAGACTGTAACATATAATAAGAGTCCAAAAGTCTCGCTCTCATTCACATAACTTAGCTACTCATTTCTTTTCATATATATCTAAATTATCAAAATTATGTATTCCATGAGTCGTAAACATTTATCAGTGTTGGCAAGACGAATTGGAAGAAGACGGGAAGAGACAAAAGCGATGGAGGTGAAGCGAAATAGCATCCAAATGTGCCATTAATATAAACCAATACAACCCTCAAGATTGCAGGCACGAGAATGCAACGGGAGTCACTACTAGAAGTCACTACGTGACTCTTTCTCACAAGCAACTTCACTTCGCTCAGTTACTAACTCTAAGAATCATCGTCGTCGATATTTGGACCAAATTCACCTTCGAAAATGGTTGCACCGGCCTTTCTTCTATTCTCAACAATCACACATTCTTCCATCTCAAGAATCATCTTCGCGTTGGGTCTGTCAAAAGGATTTGGACGTAACATCTTGTTGACCAATCTGTCCAAGTTGAAAGAGTCTCCACTGACTAGAAAATCGGGGGCCCAGTGTGGAATGAGGTCTCGAATCGTCTTGTTGTCGGTGGAGGCATTTGTAGGATATGTAGATTGGAGGGCTGTTAGTGATGGCGGAGGATGGAGGCCGAAGTTACCGTTGCTGGTTGATGAATTCATCTTCAAGTTCATATTCATTGGTGGGGGGATGTTCAACGAAGGGTTCAGCAGGAAGTTGTTGCTGGTATTGTAGGAAGTTAGCGACGAGAAATTCTGATGAAGCAAGAAATCACTGATATTATCACTGGATAACTTTCCAGCATCACTTAAATCTCCACTCCGTAACTTTTTCCATGGCGTACCGTTTTCTGGAAGTATGATATTTGCAGCAATCTCCAAAATCACCAATCCAAGACTGAAAATATCCGCAAATGGCGTATATATCTTGTCGTTAATGAGCTCGGGAGCTATGTAGTTCCGGTCTCCTTCAAGATCGAAATCTTTCTCCAAAATCGGAAGCTTGGTTGCAAGGCCGAAATCGCCAATCTTTAACGATCCCTCAAAGGTGACGAAAATGTTTTCTGGTTTCAAATCAAGGTGGAGGTAGTTTTTTGCATGGATGAATTTGAGTCCATTCAAAATCTCAATCAAGATCTTCCAGATTCTGAACTCGTCGATTTTGTAGTTTTTGTTTTCTTCCAAGAACTGAGATAATGTTCCGTTGTCGCAGTATTCGGTCATGATGTAGTAGTAGTTGTTGAACTCCCACGCTTCAATAAAGTATACCAAGTATTCCTTGCCCTCCTCCTGCTCTTGTAAGTTTAGATTCTCATTGTCTTTGACGGAAGTTAACACACGAAGGGCCTCGATTTCTCTCAAAATCACTTTACGCTCGAGTTTTCCCACTATCGCTTTCTTGGTTCGTTTGATAGCAAACTTTTGGTTTTGGAATAGACATTCGTACGCAATGGAAAACTCTCCTCCTCCGATATACTTGATATTCTTCATTCCAAATTTGTTGATCAAATGATCGTCAATTTTGGACGGTTTTACTACTAGAGGTTTCATGTTTGTCAAGGTATTATCTTCGTCTTCATCGTCGCCTATGACATCATCTTTCTTGAGTTGGAGTGCACCGTTTGTAATTAACTCCTTGTGAAGATTATTAGTCTTGGACGGGAAATTGGCGCTGGCATGCAACAAATTAGTAGGTGTACATGGTTCATTGGTACTCGTGCCATTAGTACTGGTGTCAAGACTCAAGTTTTTTGATATAGACTTCTTGTGAGCTTTTCTGAACAGCACGGGACTGAAGTTATTGGGAGTAGAGTTTGATTTCTTGACGGATTTGGTAGGAGTTTCCGGGATCGATATTTCAAGATCGGAGTTCATATCAATATCCAAGTCTGTGCTGGTCAAGATATTTAGATTCGTTGTCTTTTGAGATGAGTTGTGAGTCAGCGGAATGCGAAAGAAACTCGACGTGCTGTCATTCATAGTTGAATTATAAGAAACATTGTTTCTTCCCACTTCAATTGACACTTCCAGATGGTCTTCCATGACATCTTCGTTTGCTGATGAAATTATGTTGGAGAGTGATGATCTATTTGTATTAATAATCATCAATGGGTTTTTCTTGATGGGGGTTTCTGGTGGGAGCTTCCTTGTCTCCTTGGATATGCAATTTTTCTTGACAAGTCCCGTTGATTTGAATGCCGTCTGAAGCGGCTTCACGAAACGGTAAGATGACTTGTTTTCTTTGTCGTCAAAGTCAAACGTGTTTATGTAGTATGGAGGTGGAGGTGGAGGTGGTAATGTTGGTAAAGGATGGCTGTTGTTTCTCACTTTCTTGGGAATGCGGTTATCATTGTCTTGGTAAATTATTATGGAATTGTTGGCTGAATTGGACAGTTTGCGGTTTTTCGATGGACTATCGAAGTCCATGTCATCGACATTATAGTATTCAAAGTTCGTAGGTATTGGAGACGAGGTGGGCCGGTTGAATGGAGACTTGTTTGGCATAAACGTCTTGCGCAACTTATTGGTGGATGATAATTTCGAAGCAGATGTAGAAGTGGACTGTGTCTTGAATAGCGATCCTCTATGGTGTTCGGGGGTAGACCTATTGGGAGATATTATGGCGTCCATATCGGCATTTTTGAACATTTTAAATCCTTTAAGACCAAGTTTAGAAGGTGAATATAGATTTGCTTGATCGTGGTGATACTTCATTGAATTGGCATTTTGGAGGTGGTCAGGAGATTTTCCAAATTGATAGAGTGAAGACTTAGAAGTAATGAGTTTGGTAGTAGATGAAGGGGATGGACTTTGGCTAACCAATTGTCTGGGACGTTTAAACTTATTATTGGACATTGGAAGAACATTTGTAGAATGAGAGTTCAATGGCATTCTTGAAGAAGTAGGCAGCAGGTTTTCAATAGGAGTCAGTTCACGTGTCGACTTGGTTTTAATGATGGAAGAATCGATCTCATTTAAATCACTAATATAATCCAAATCGTCACCCTTGTTGTTCAATGATTTTAGATTCGAGTCTATCGAAAGGTTAAGGAACTTTGAAGATCTTTTTATTGACGATTGTTGTGAATGAAACTTCTCTGTATCATCTCCTTCGTTCGAGCCAGAACCAGCGGAACGTGGAATCTTCCGACTCGGACTTCGTGGTACTGGGCTCCTTGGAATATAAGGACTCTTGGGATTTATATGCGGACTGGCTTGACCTCTGTATGTCTTGTGTCCACTTGGACTTCTCTGAGCATTAATCTGTCCTCTTTGAGGAGATTTATACTCCATCGGTATTTCATCAAGATAATCATCGATTTTGTCGTTATAGAAGTCTGTTTTCACGTTGAATGGAGGAGATTTGTTGATTCTCTTTTTGGATGACAATTCGTCGGTGATATCTTCAAGAATTAAACTATTAAACGATCTTGAAAAATGGTTATTTGTAAAATACTCAAATTGATTATCTTGTGGACGATGACGAGTATGGAAAGGTTGAGATGATGATGATGAAGAGGTCATATTGGGTCGGGTAGATTTTGGGGTCAGAATGGCTTCCATAGCTTCGTCCCGTCTGTTGTCAAATAGAGTAGAAGATGAGGAAGAAGGGGTGTGAGAAGACGAATTATGAGTTGCGGACGATGAAGTAGATGTAGCAGATGATACAGCACAATGGGATGTTGTGGTGGAGGTGTGTCCAGACATTGAACGATTATGGGATGTACTAACAGGTTGATTATGAGAATTTCCAGGTTGACTATGTGAATTACCAGGTAGAGTCGGATATCCTGGACGGGATGAATAACTACCTGAAGGACGAGTGCTGTGGGATGAATGAGATAGTGTGGAATGGTGGGGTTGTGAATTGCTTCGTATATGTCCTTGATTACTATTTGAATTGGTGCTTGGGTGGCCAACAATTGCGGTATTGCTTGAATTGGGTAATGTATGACCAGGATTTCCCGTAGAATTAGGCCCAGATGTAGAGCCAGATTGACTTGACGCACCCGCTTGTAGAGGCGGGCGCAGATAATTCATGGTTAGTTAGCAAAGGTTGGTTAGTTGTAAGTATTCTTTTCTTTTGAAAGGTGTTTGTTTATTGTTTTGATGGTTTTCATTATGATGGAAATGGGAGTGCATATGGGCGAAATGTAAACAAGAAGGGGCTATCCAAAATCTAGACTGGAGAAACCGTAAAAGACTCTGAGATTTTCGCAATTGCTCTACGAATTCCCATATGCTGGCTAATGGTACTGATAGCTATTGTGGGTCTGTGAATTGTTCTAGGCCTGGTCTAGTTTAGGTTTGATGTATCCAGCTTCCAAAACAAATGGAGTTGGTGTCGCAAAATTACGCGTTTGTCGTGCGCAGGCTAACAATACTGGTACGCCAAGGTATGGCCACGGACGTGAGCCATCGAAAGGTCAGTAGTACATACATTTCCATGGCTCTAAATGGGGGAGGACTCCAGACAATGTTCCCCAGTATTTTAAATGGTTGCATCACCTATATTTTGAGAGTAGTTATGAGGAAAGTCAATGTGTATCTTTGTTATCATAAATACTGGAAGTTGAAGTCTTCATTCTGCCACTACAGGCGTAATAGATTATGAATGCTGGGAGTTGGAGATAGTAGAGTAGAAGGGTTCAAAGAATAAATAGGGTCGTCTGAATATAAATAATTGTCAGCGAGTTCTAATACTATTTGAAGAACGATCAATAGACAACATATATATCAATATTTTATTCTAGGTTGAGGAAGTACCCAATATCATATACGTATAGAGATAACCATAATATTCTAGGGGTGTGAGGAGTCACTACTATTTCAATATATCAACGTCTTGATGTAGTATTAATTACAAAATCTGCCTCCGGAACCACCGAGAATGCTAAATCCCGAATTATCCAACTCATACACAAAAGAACGTCTATAGAAAATAAAGTCTTCCATTGGTTCCAGAACTCTATCATATGTCTTCGAGTAATAATCTGATGGGATCCACCAGTATCTAATCAAAGTATTTGGAGCATTGGTTAAGTTCTAAATGGAAATTATATACGAGATGTAATAATGCCAAGCCTTTCGGTCCGATGAGATGACATATTTTTTAATGAATTCTCAAATGCTCATATTTTATATGATTGTTGATTTTGGCCGAAAAGACGGATTATTTTGTTGTTTTGGGGTGAATCTTCACTAATTGTAGCGAAACACGAGCGGCCTACATATTATACTTAGATATCTTTGTACCGTGATGTAGATTTCACGAAAATTGCCTCGTGTAGCTCTTTATTATACCAAGTTCTTGGTTATGAGCATTATATCAACATCTCGAGAAGACTTTCGGAATTCACAGCAGACGCAAAGCGTTTGCCAGTCTCAGCGTAGATGTCGTGCCGTAATTCTATAGATGGCGAGACAAAGAGTTTTTTATGTTTGCAGTGCGTCAATCCAATCAAAATATCTCTCCTTATTATAACTCCATGATATAACTCTATATTATATCTCCAAAATATCCCTCCATAGAACATCTCAAAAATATCCCATAGAACATCTCCAAAATAGTCATCTAGAACCATAACCCTTCCGGAATCATTATATATTACAGATCTGTAAAATTAAATCATAATCCATTTATTTCCCGGAGGTCCGAAACTAATAAAAGAATGCGTCAACTTCACTTATAGATATCACACACACTTCTAACGTCCACAATCTGAGTGGACACATATTCAACGAGGCTACAATTTCGGATAATTAATTTTTCCACGGCATTTGCTTTTATTTGAGCAATTTCGGACTTCGAATTGATCGATCTTAGCTCTTCGGCAAGACTTATCGCTGTGCAGAAATATCTGGATTAAGCGCGACAATTGGTGTGCATATAGTGATACATAAATCTTAATACCTCAAACATTGATGGTTTGAAAAGCCGGTTGGGTCCAGATATTGCGATTATATTGTATTTCTTGGATTCATTTTGTAGCAGGCTCTCGTTTCATATATCAAAGTGTGATTTTCGGAGGCGGAATCGTCGAATGCACAACTTCGTAAAAATGTCGCGCTGACAAACTGTACCTCTCCTATTGGTCAATTCGGTCTCAACACATCAAAATCACTTCAAATATGGAATGCTAAACCGACCTATAAAATAACCAAGATTTCTTGCATACAAGAACATTTTACAAAAGTCAAGATGAACAAGACTTGTAAAAACAATCACTACATTCAAATTTACACCACTTTTCTGTAGACTTTTTCAGGACAATCTACAACTTCATTAAACCACATACAATTTTGTTAGTCATTTCATGAGTAGGAGAACGTTTTTTCTGAAGCTAAGTAAAAATGTCAGATATGAAAAGTGATTTGAAATTGATACAACCGAAGATAGGAAGGAAAATGAGAGAGAATGAGAGAGAGGGTTTAGTGGAGAACCAAAGGATCGCGGTTGCATCATACGAGCAGAAGCAGAATCTCCATAAGAACGAAGCGGCGCCACCGGTACCCATCAATCACTCCGCACAGATCCAAGTGGCAACACAGAATCCACAGATAGATATCAAGCCACAGCTCCAAAGAAAAATCCAGGATTCGTCACAGATCCAAGCTAATCAAAACCATCAAATTCAAACCAATCAAAATCATCAAAACTTACCACAGATTTCCCAGAACTCACAAAATCACACCATTCATAACGACAATAACGCTCAACCACATATCTCAGAGAAGATAGAAAAGTCACCGAAACTGTCGCATAATCCCAAAAGTCCTACTTTGTCAGGCCATCAGGTCCCAGGTCTGAGTCCAAACCAAGTACCTGACGGACAACAATGTTCCAATTGTGGTACTACCAAAACTCCTCTCTGGAGAAGAGCCCCAGATGGTACATTAATTTGTAATGCATGTGGTCTTTATTTAAGATCCAACAATACCCATAGACCCGTCAACTTGAAGCGGCCACCAAACACAATCCCAGTTACAAAGGACGAGCAAGGCTCGTGTAGGGGTGACGGGAGGTGTAACGGTACGGGAGGCTCTGCAGCATGCAAGGGATGTCCGGCATTCAATAATAGAGTTGTAAATAAAAAGAGTCCGGAAGAAATTTCTGTACAATCAGAAACGTCTGTTCAATCACCCATACTATCCCCACCAGATTCGTTGGCTGTTGCATGTTATAACTGTTCCACCACCATAACACCCCTCTGGAGAAGAGACGATACAGGAAACACCATCTGCAATGCATGTGGACTCTACTACCGACTTCACGGATCTCACCGTCCAATACGGATGAAGAGAACTACTATCAAAAGAAGGAAAAGAAATATCACAGCGATAGATAAACGTGACGAGTCCGACTCTTCTACTACAGAAGATATTTCCAACCAATCGCTTGATAAATCTCCCGCTAACTTCTCACCACCTGAAACCTTATCACCACCAAATTCAGGAAGAGTTGCATATTACACTTCAGCTCACCCCGTGAAGCCTTCATTTCATTCTGGTCAAATAATACCTGTGGCACATTCAGTTTCTCCCTTGGACTCTACAAGCCAACTCCAATCAGCATTGCCTGGCGGACTTTTACCATCGGGAAATATAACGTCTTCTCATTTAACGACACCCTCACATGCATCTATTAACTTGGTTCCTTCGCCAGTTCCATATTCATACTATCCACCATATTCTGGAGGCGATAGGATCCCCAATGGACCAGGTCCATTCCCCGGCCCACCACCTCCAGGAATCAACCTTCCACCTCCGGTCCAATTTGGATACCATTTCAACCAACCCAACCCGTCGGTGAAACTACCATTGTTAAACTTTTCAAGGCCGCAAAGGTCGGAATCTCCTAGCGTTCCCGAATATAACGATCAAAAAGTTCCAATCATTCCAAAGATTCGTTCTGTTCCTGTGGCTATTGATTTCACTTCTCAGTTTAGCAAACCTTGCATCGCAAACTCTTCTCCTTCACCTTCGAGCGATAAAAACGAAAATGACGACAACAAGAAGAACCGTCGTCAACATGCTCTTTCCATCGGTGGACTCTTGAACGGTTAAACCGTCACTCTTCTAATCCTGAGGGTCAAAATACTATTACTCTTTGTTGGTTGTTCCGAACGGTTAATATTCTAACATGGTATGGTTTTTATCTCATAATTTGCTGTTTGTAGTAAAATGGATGTATATAGTAGTCTAGAATAGACGGTTAATATGAATTAGTCTAATACTAAACTGAGCCCAGCGAAGTATTAGTGAATATTAGTAAATATTTAGTGAATATTGGTGAGTTTTATAGACATTAAGTGAGTACTAGTGGAAATTTAGTAACTCTATGCGAGTACCAGTGAGATTAAGTGCTCTAAGTGGCTAAATCTGCAAGTAATCTAACAGATGGAAATCTATTGTATGCAGTCCCTGCATACGTAGATTCAGTTACTGAAATATCGACCAAATTTGCTTCTACTAATCAATTTAGCTTCTAGACTTATCTTAATAGTCCTCACTATATCATATACGAATTCCCAGTAATATTAATCACCAATTACCCACATGGAGTATAGATTAAGCAATCTTCTCTAAAAATGTTACACTCGCACGACCATATATTGGTTAGCCAAGGGTTGCTAGATAAAAGCGATTGGTCAAGAATATTGAGCGTAACGAAATATTTGTGAATTTGAAGAGATACGAGTAGTAAATTTTATGAATTTGAAGAGTTTTTACTAGTGAATTCGATGAATTAGAAGAGTTTTTAGTAGTGAGTATTTAAAATGTATATAAAATGGAAGATTTTTTAATAGTGAATATCGTGGATTAGAAGAGTTTTCAATAGTGAGGTCCAAGATGTTGAACTCTGAGTTCTGTCCACTGATCTGGTGACTTAATTCCAGTTTTGGTAGTCGTGCTTAGGTCCCAGTCCGTATTTTTCCCGTTTTTTGGTCGTGTCTACTAGCCAATATCTTCTAGTCCTCTATCTCACTTTGTGATGTCGCTATTTCGTCGCTTTTTAGTCGCTACCGAGATTCGGACTATATTACAAACGGGTTTATCTTTATGAATCAAGTTATTGTGATATTATATTTCTACAAAAGCTCTTTATTGGGTGCAAAATCTAAAATATCTGATCCAAAATATTTCATATCTCTAAAAATCTAAAAAAACTGACAAATTCACAATAATCTATGAAACCTATAAAATCCCAATTTCTTGATGTTTCATATCCACAACTTAACGCAAAACATCCCATCCTCATATAGTCACGCCATGGTCCTATTAATATCCTAGTACCTCATAAATTTCTTCAACACCTTATCAAATTATCAAATTTCGCAGCCAAAGTACTGGCCCTAGTGGCTCAACTCCGGAATTTGAGCCTCATACTTGAACAATATAATCCACAACGAGTCCAATACTAAACAATATAGGCTACAATAAGCTCCACGCTCTATCATCATAAATTTCCATAATTAGACCTGATTTACCCACTGCTTCCATAGTTACACTATTTTGTATTTATAAGTTGTTTATTTTTGATGTTTTCACGTGACTTGGTGCAATCTGATTTAACCAGATCTGACGTGCCAGGGTCCACCTAACCATCTCAAAATCAAGGTCCAGAGACTTCTACGTAACAAGTCCTCAATACACCAAGGACTTTTTGCTTGCAATTCACAAATCTACTGCTAAATAATTGACAATTGGTGAGGAATTCGGTATAACTAGCGTCAATTTCCCACAAATAACTAGAACTATCAGAAGCATTAATTAACTATCATGACAGACATCGACAACTCTATAACCAGAAAATTCAAAGATATCACTGCCGGCTTTATAGGTGGGGCCACGCAGGTTCTTATCGGACAACCAGCAGATCTAGTGAAAATTAGATTGCAAACTCTGTCAGAAACATCTTCTCTCTCTGTCATCAAACATGTTATAAAGAACGAGGGACTCCTAGCTTTTTATAAAGGAACCTTGCCACCATTATTTGGGGTTGGTGCGTGTGTTTCGTTGCAATTCTATGGGTTCCATGAGACAAAACGATACTTCTTAAAGAGTAACTCGGAACTAAGCCTCTGGCCCCAGACATATATTGCCGGTGCGGTTGCGGGAATCGTCAATTCCCCTGTGACTGCTCCTGTGGAACAGTTGCGTATCTTGAGTCAGTCAACCACCTCGAAAGTCAAACAGACCTTGACTGAAACCGTCAAGAAAATCTATCGCGAACAAGGCGTAGTTAACGGGATCTATCGTGGATTTTCTATCACCTTGCTTCGTGAAATTCAAGCTTATGGTGTCTGGTTCTTGACCTATGAATCACTTATTCAACAGCTCATAAAGTTTCACGGTTATAAGTCTAGAGACGACATTTCAACCCCCGAGTTGTTGGCAAGTGGGGCTCTTGCGGGAAATGCTCTCTGGCTCTCGTCGTATCCTATAGATGTGATCAAGTCAAATATCCAGTGTGATAAATTTGGACACGAAAGTAAGTTCAATGGAAAGATTGGAGAAGCTGCAAAATATATTTATAAAAACCATGGATTTCGTGGGTTCTGGAGAGGCATATTTCCATGCCTTTTGAGAGCAGTACCGTGCAGTGCTGGTACGTTTGCGAGTGTGGAGCTCGCGTTGAGGGTGATGGGATAATTTAACACAGCAAATCACAAAGTTCTTATAAGTGGCGTAATGTACTAGAGAGTCTTCGGGATAAACGGTTGTTCTTTAGTGAGTCAATTTCAACTAACCATGATCCATAGAAAATCAATTTTCTAGAATTTTGATGACTTTGCTAAATCAGTAAAGTGTTCTAAAAAATCTCAGAAGATCTTGCGTGATCTAATTCGTAGACTATTATGACTAGAACGCAATGTTTCAGATTCTTGAAACGATGGTGAGCTAAGCTCAAATGTGGTTTGTTCAGAATGTGAATGCGTTTTCATTATTCTCGTCAAGTTATCAGCCTTTTCAATCACAGGAATATTCACGATCCTTTCGATCAACCCAGCCAACTTATCAGTGGCTAAAGTAATATATTCCAAACTTAAATTCTTGGTAATATCCAGCTGTTTTAGCATTTTCAAGAAATTCTCGACCGCAAAAGCTAGATTATTGATATGGGCAATCAACGACTTAAAAACCCGATTCCAAGTTTCCGAACCAATAGGAATTCTTATACCAAGCATACTATACAAGTTTCTTGCGTTCAAATCATACTTTATGCTCAATATCAATAACTTGTCTATCGAAACCGAACAATCATCGATGCTTTTCAACTCGGTTTCTTCGTTGCGATGGGTTTCGAAATCCTCTAAACCATTGGAGAGCATACTGTTCAAATAATCAATACTATAATTTAAGGTCTGTTCTTGTCTGTTTTTGAAGAATGAGAGCTTTTTGCTAAATGCTTTTGACAAGCTAGAGATGAGAAGAGGGTTTTTGATTCTGATCGTTGACAGATTGGAAGATTGTTTGATATTGCAATTTTTATCTGGGTTCAAGGAATGAAGGTAAGAAGCATGATACTCGACACTTGAATTAAACTGAAAATATAAATCCTGAAATTGAAATTGTAAAGTCTGAAATTGTGGATCCCTAAATGGATCCAATGAATGATATCGATGATATAGTGAAAGAGGACGATCTAACTGATCGCTTCCTTCTCCATTCCTTTTCATACTATTTGAAATCCCTTGATTCTTCATTCCGACAATGTCATTGTCGTTGCTATCTAACACAGCTTGTTGAGTAATTGAACTTATCATTTTTGTTTCGTACTTCTGAACATCATTTCCAGGGGATTCTTGCACATTTATACTTTCTCAATTCATTTAATCAAGATTACTACGCTAAGTGAAAGCAGTAGTCACAATATATTCTTGATATGAAGATAGTCCCTTTATCTCACCTTGATCAAGTTGAATCTTCTAGCACAAGGAGTTTTAGTACCCGAAGGAGTGTGTAGTATATGTGTTAATTATGGGTCTTCATGGACATATTTGATATTGCGAAGCAAACCTAGGAATTAGTTAACAAACCAGGAATTACTTAGCAAACCTAGGAATTACCAAGCAGAACATCTGGCAATAACTATGCCTATCAATAAGAAACTTAAGTCTTAGAAGTATAGCCTTAATTTTTTTCATGCAAAACCTTCCATACTCTTGCAAATATTTCAACTTGTTATACCCAGAAGTGCATTTCTAGTAATTACTCGTAATATCACATCTCGTTTTATTCCCTGCTTAAATTATTGCCAACTCTCAAACTTTGCAGCTATTGCAATACTCTCCTGTATATAATAGATTGCAAGTCCTGTTAGCTTGATGATCTCCAATACCACCTAGACCACGTAGAGGAAGACTTTACCCCAGTATGAGGCGAGTTTGAATTGTAGTAAATAAATTTTAACATTATGGTTCGTCATTTATGTCAAACGAGTCTCATTAATATTAGTATTGTAACAAACCTTGAGTTGAAATAGATTCATAGCATTGAGTGACTTTAGGAAAATCTGCGAGGATATCCCTAAAGGGGGATATTATCTTACATATCCAACCAAACTAAGTACCATTGAGTAGTTCAACCTACCCTCTTTCATGAGGGTGGTGGTTAAATACCACTAGCAATGCTATTACCTAAACCTTAACTTTGGATTACCTAAACCATTACATTAATTGACCCTCGACAACTCTCTATAAATCTTTTATCATCATGTCCGTATCTTCGATTTATCATTGCTAGCCTCTTCAATCATATTTATCAAGTTGTTCAAACCATCGAATACTCGCATCTTATAGCCCTTTTCCATATCAGTTTCGTCAGCTATTGATATGAAAATTCGTTTCAATTCTTTACAGGTTTTTTTAAAATCTAGAAGAAGCTCGAGAAGATCACTGTTAGATGTGTTTGGTGTGAAGTAACCTTGAATTTGACTCAAGAAATCCTCTAGACGTTGAGTTGAGCAGGTATCAATTTTATTGGTCTCTTGTTCTAATTTGTACAAAAACGCTTCTAGTGCCTCCTTAGAAAGATTTGGATCAATCTCAATTATGTCCTCCATATGTTCTTGAAGTTTTAACAAATAGTTTTCGATTGCTAACGATGGAAGTGTGTTGGCCAGATTAAGTTTTCTGATTTGGTCATGATCTTTGTCAATTAGCTTTAGAAGGTTCTCTAAACTGAATGTAGTGAGGGCACTGTTTGGATCGTCATGCTCCTTAAGTTTCTTCATGATGTTTAGGTATGTATTGTTCGTGTTTTTTGCTTCCACCACAAACTTATTGTAAGATTTGATCTCTTTTACGAGAGAATCGCCTGCTGCTAGGACATTACGGGGATCTATTTCCATAATTATGGTACTTCGAGGTTTCAATTCATATTCTAGTGACAATTACAGGACCTGATCTGTTTTCACAACCAATATCAAATTGGATTCCCGCACGACCTTTTATGATAGAAATGATAACCAGTAACTACTTATAGAACTCACCAAAACTACCAATATTAGATCTATAGAGTTCCTTGAGACCAAATTATCTTTGTAAGTAGTAGCTCTATTCGAAACTCTATTCAAAACACTATTAGAAACTTTATTTGAAACTTTATGATTTGCTATCTAGTATAGAACAAATAACGTAGCCTAAGATCCTAAATCTAGCCACGATTCTAATTTTCTGGAATATTACTTGCTAATTATACTTTTACATGTATTTCTCTATATATATACTACCATACCTCCCCCTTCTTCCCTTACTTAGCCACCTAGTGACCTCTTTTTATGTCTCTAACTCTATCCTCTAAATACATTTGACCTGCATATACCATAACCAATCACACCCAGTCATTTTCTTCTTACCAGAAAAATTCTCAACCATACAAATCAAATTTATACATCAAACATAACAACTAACAACCACAGCATCATTATAAGTGCTAACCATCACAGATACAGCTCGGCATAATGTTTAAAAGAATCATAACACCAACCAGAATATCCTCCAGGATGTTGTCATCCACCCCCCAACTTTTCAAGCCAGCTTTGGTTTCTGAAAGTGCCGAATATTTTACAACCGCTGGTTCTACGCAATCAGTGTGGCCCAAAGGTTTCAGAGCTCCCAAGCCTAAGACCTGGGAAGAAAGTGGCGAAAGTGCCTTGAGTAAGGCCACCAAATTCTTCTTTTTGAGTGAAATCGCCAGAGGGATGTATCTCTGTATGGAAATGTACTTTAGAGCTCCATACACCATCTACTATCCATTCGAGAAGGGTCCAATCTCTCCAAGATTCAGAGGTGAGCATGCATTGAGAAGATACCCAAGTGGTGAAGAAAGATGTATAGCCTGTAAGTTGTGTGAAGCTATTTGTCCAGCCCAGGCCATTACTATTGAAGCCGAAGAAAGAGTGGATGGTTCAAGAAGAACTTACAAGTACGATATTGACATGACTAAGTGTATTTACTGTGGTTACTGCCAGGACAGTTGTCCAGTTGATGCCATTGTGGAGTCTCCAAATGTCGAATACTCCACTGCTACCAGAGAAGAATTATTGTATAACAAGGAAAAGTTGTTGGAGAATGGTGATAAATGGGAACAAGAATTGCAATATTGTATTGATGCAGATGCTCCATACCGTTAGATATAAGATTTAACAAAAGTCTCATTAGGCTATCTCAAGACAATTGCAATTCTTCATATATTGGACTAGTCTCGCGACTGTGTTGCGAGTGCTAGTTGAAGCTCTGCAAGTGCATGTCTCTCCATCCTGTTTTATAACTCTAACATGAGACGTCATTGCAGTCTATCACCATGGAATCTATTTATAAGCCCATAAAATTGAGGACTATCATGATCAAGTCATCCTCGAAGTAGCATAAATCATCATGAAACCTTCAACTGATTTGTCTCGAAGCTACTCATCCACAACACATACTAACTTTGTTAGTGGCCTCCACATTCTCAGCAATCGCTGAGGTTAAATGTTCATAGTGAATAAACATATATTAATATTCAGAAATTTACAGTATATCGTAAGCAAGTAACTGAGAGAAACGAAGTTGCTTGTGAGAGTTACTTCTAGTTATTGACTTCTATTCTGTAATCTGCTGAAGGGCCTCGGTAGCTTTGATTGTAGACGTTTATTCTTGGTAAGTCAGACACGATTTCTAGGACTAACAAATAGAAGACATAATTATGTATTGCGGTACCGATGTTATAACTAATGTATTGCGGTAAGGATGTAATAATTGGTTCTCGGGAGTCTTATTGATAACTAAGGAGAAAAACACGTTCTATCCTAAACAAACAAGTCGTAGAGACTTTTTGTCACGGTAAACTAATTACATATCCCAAGCCTTCAATAGACCAATTTTAGGGGAATTTCCAGCGTCTGTTTCTAGATATTATAGTATGATAACAATATGCAGGAAACCAAAGGCCGTCCTCCTAAGAACCTCTATAGGCATTTCCTACTACAGAAGCAATGTGACTCTAAATATGTTTCAGTCACGTTCTACATTCTCCGGAGCAGCAGCAACATCTGCTAACATACTGTTTATTAATGGAATAGTTATGACAATACATAATGAATGATCTCAGGCGAGTTAAATGAACGTTATGAAACTTATTGGATTTGAGAATAACCAGTGAAAGGATTGGCATTCTTGGATTTCAAGTATTCATCCGAAGCTTCTTGCCATTGTCTGTTCATGGATTCTGGAGCAGGAGCTCCCAAGGATCTGATACCAGCAAACATGACTACTGAACCAACGATACCGATGGTAACACCCCAGAATACCTTGGCCTTGTCACCTGGTCCGTATAACGGTTTTCTTGGGCCCCATTCACCAAAGGAAATATAGTAGGCTGCCTTCTTTTCGGCAACAGTTAATTCTTGCCATGGTAAGGCTTGTCTGGCTTTTAATTCATCTATTAAGGCAGTTTGGTCGGATTTAGGTAAGGTGGCCCATCTGGTTTCTAATGATGAGACGTGAGCGTTTGATAAGGCTCTTGGACTGGCTGACTTAGCAACAGTTGACTGGTAACGAATAGCTAATCTTGAAATAGGACGAATCATGCTAGTTTGGTTAGTACTGAGGTTAGTGTAGTGAGAGTCTAATGGTTAATTTTTCATTGAGGAAAATCTTTGAAATTTTGATTGGTTGGTGTGTTTTGGAAAACACACGACCTGGCCTGATTTTTTAGAGTTATACTAAATTTCTACTCCAACTGCCCATAAACGATAGACAAGCTGTAAGTTATAGTGCCTGTAGATAAGAGGCACTTACCTCGCGTATTTGGCATATTGCAGAGAGATCAAGTCGTAGATTTTAATTGCAAGACCGTTCAACTTTGGTTCAATTTGAGATCTGAGATGGGAGGACGAATAAAGGAGAAGACACTATAATTGTAAGACGTTCGACTGGTCCAGACAATTAGAAGCTTTGAAGTCACACAACCAGAAAGAATTGAGAATATACTGGAATTCGTGGTTTCCATCATTCTAATCGAGTCAAGCATAATTAATGATTGAAGAATATCTGATAAAACGGTTTCAAACTACCTAAAAATTCTGTATTGCGAGATCTCTGGTGATACCATTTATCGATCTGACAAGCATTGCCAATCTGGTGATCAATTGTAATGATATTTTTTGCCAGCCAGCGGATTGCTCAGCGAAGTATATTCAGCTTAGTTCGATCAGAATCATGAAACCAGGAAGAGGAAGTTGCTGTATTTCTGATAACAACTAAAAATTCCTTAACATTGATAACATACTCCAATCTCCAGTTCCTTAAGATGAAAACTGATATGTTTAACAGAATCATGAATTGGGGTATCTCAGTATTCTTCTTATTATCCAGGTCTCGTCTACTTGCTATTCTGATTTCGTCTTCTTGCTATTCTGATTTATCTGGTCTTGAAGAGATACGACCTGATCAATTATAATCGAAACTTCGCTTAATTCTGTTAAATATGTCAGATCTCCGTTATTAAAATCTGAATCTTAAATATAACGAAGCTCATTTCTTGATCAATAAAGCTCCAGAAATCTAGCGAAACCAGTACTCAGTGAATAATTCACTCAAGTAGTATAATAATGCTAGCATTGTCAGCTTGACGTCTTGTAAATGAAATAGCTTAAACGTTCTCATTCTGCCTCCCAAGTATCGTATTCTTTCTTATTTTATTTGGCTGAGATATTATTGAAGCAAAACATAATCTCAAACTTTATCTCTCTTTCATTATCACATTGGCGCTTATTTCCAAGTAAGACCCTTTGAAGTGCTTTCTTGCTTCCTGTCCTCTACTTCTTGTTCTCCTTCAAATATTCCTGAAGTTCTCTAAATCATCATTTCCCAGAAAACTCGCTCAGAGTTCTCTTCATATTTGCTCACTCCATTGTTGCCGTCCCTATACATACCTTTATTTTATCTAATACTGAGTTATAGAAGTAGTTAAAAAACTTGCTCTCTGATTTTTGTTGTTGTTTTAAAGATAGGTCGTGCGCAGTGGATAAAATGTCCCTAAGTCCCGATCAGCCCATGAAATGGAGCGGACCTGATAGGCCACCGATCTAGGTTGACATGTAGTTGTCACCTGGAGATCGTGAGAGCTTGACGGTTCTCGGTATTTATAGCTGTACGATATAAAATTCTTAGTGGCTTCAGAAATACATTTCTCCAGGAACCCGGCCCACAAGTGAGTGGGTGGTTTGGAGAATGTGAAGAAATACGAACTAATACTACCAAAGGTTCGGAAGATGTAGCTCCTTTTAGGGTCAAAAAACTCGTAGTAGCGATGATTTTCCTAAATTTAGTGAGAATTTGCTTAGTGTAGGCTAACTTTATGTCCAACATAGCGAGAATTATCTGCAGAATAATTATAATCTCAGTAAATTTTGTGAGAATTTACAGAGTCTCTCTGATTCTTATATTTACTAAATTGATACATTAAGTATGAACTCTTTGGCCAGAGACCGAATTTCTATGAATTATGGTTTTGTTCAAGAGTATTCTGTTAATTAATGGCTAGAGAAGACGATGGCCTCTATTAATTTGCCTCGAATATTCCTGTACTCTATCAAATCCGTACTCTATTAGATCCACCGAATACTTGGGAGTTATGGTAACCAAGAACTTATTGAAGGAAATCTATGAGAGGTTTTGGTAACTTAAATGTTCTAGTGAAACCTTTTGTTAGTGAAGTATTATTTGTACAGATTATTTAGTTGTAAATCATAAAAGTCACCAGCCGTCTCTAAATCGTTGAGCCGTTGTCGAGTCTTGTAACGAGACAATTTGAGTAAAAGTTGCACAGAATGAGTCCCTCTTTGAAAGTACATTGATAACTCAATGATACACCACCATCAACGAAGTCTCAAATCTCATCAGTAGTATGTGAACTTGACAAGATGAGCATAATGATGATTCTTGAAGAATCTTCACCTTATTTCACTCGCTAAATATTTATCTTGTCAACTCAATTATTGACCTCTTTAACTGAGAACTTCCTATCTCCTCCACTTCAACTTGAATTCCATCATTTATACTACTGAAATAACTCAAAAACCCATGGACTGAGCCTCCGACTCCAAAATAGATGTTTTTTGCAGCCACCATGGCGTAAAACCTCTCTACACCTCTGGAAAAGTATAAGAGAGTCTCTGCTATCACTGGTGATATCTCTTGAGAGTAGATAGTTTCGGAAGTAATGACGAAATTGATATTCTCTGAAGCTACGAGAGCGTTGAATTCGTTTCCCCAGGCTCCAGAAACAAATTTTAGTTCGATTTGGTTCTGGCTCAAGCTAGACTTGAACTCCGAAATCAATTCCGCTGAAAGCAAAAGCTCATTATTTGCAAGATTCACGTCTGGAGATGTCAAGGACGACAACTTTTCCACACTCAACGTGGATGCCCAATGGATAATCAAGTTTGGAAGACTTACCAATCTCAATACTTCATAATTGAAATCTGACAAGATATATTTCAATGGAGTTACTGGGGCACCATTTTTAATGGATTCAAGATGTTTCATGAACAAAAAACACGTTGGTAATGACGTACCACACCCAAGGTCTAAGCACGAGTTGTACTTTGATACATCTGTTCTTGCCAATTTGTTTATGACATCATAAGAACATTCCCAGCTTTTGAATCCTCCTTCGTAAACGTTGGTTTTGACATCTTCAATATCTTCAAGGAGAATACTGACGGAATTTGATTCTTGATCGTCTTCACACATTATTTGGTGCTTGACATCGAAGAGTTGTCGCCTGTAGATTATTTGACCTTCCAGTGTGGAGTAGGTATCGAACGATAAACGGACATTTTCTAAACGTTGTAAGAGGGAGTCGAGGGTGTGGAGTTGTGGAAGGTTGGAGGGTAATATGGAGAGCGAATCTAACGTTTTGGTAGGGTGAGGTGGTGACACGTCGATGGACGGTGACGATTCGTCGTCAGAATCGGGATTGAATGAAAATGCAAAAGACATTGAAAAATCTATAAATTTCTGATTATATTAATGTCTGACGGTGTAATGTCTAGATATATTGATGTCAGATTTGTAATTTCAATTGGACCCTCCTTTAATATATAGTGAACTTTAACTTCGAGTTCCCTAGTATCTTAGAGATCTTAGCACCACTAACTTGAAAATCATATTCGGGCACAGTACACGACTCATCGAGAATTAGCTATCTCGAATGGTAGTAACGAAATCGACTCCATCATAAATCTGACATAGAAATCGGGTCATAGAATAAGGCTGGCACGTGTATAGATCCAATTCAAGTGGTAGCGAGTCAATTTACGTTAATATGCGAAAAATTCAATACCTTCTCGTATCTCATATATCCCTACCACAATATTTTACTGTATGAAATTTAAATATGAAGCAATAGAAGAACTTAAATAATAAAGTAAATATCCCACTCCCATATTTGATTCATATTTCTAATACCAAATATCCTCTAAACAATTTATTTATTACGAAGTCTAAGTCTCAGAATCCAATGGCTGCAAAATATATGAAAATCCATTCAATTAAATCCTATATTTTTCTTGATAAATCTATGACAATGTTCAATTCCTCTATTATTGTGACATTCCCTCTTCAATGGAAACGTTTAGACAAATATATTTAACTCTTGAAGTAATCGATGACAAAAAATTGGTGACAAATTAATTCTTGGATGTGAAGGGTCGATTCCCCACACAAAAAAGGCAAGATCGATAGAGGTACACCAGGTACCGGCAAGAGATAAATTGCTAGGTGACCAACTTTGAACGAAATGAAATCTAATGAAATTTTAGGGTTTGATTTCGTTCCTTTGGAACAGACCGTGATCGACAATGCTGTTCAAATTAGCGAGGTTTGGAACTTGGAGTATTGAGGAGCAGATGAATCTAAGTTTGGATGAGTTAATAAGAACAAGAGCTGGAATTTTAAGTTAACAATGGACTCTATTAGATTTAGAGGTGTGCAAGAGGTATAGAACAATCTCCGGAAAACAACTCAAGATATTGTAAAGAACTATTTGATAATTTACTCTAAATGATCAGAGAGTCTTCCAAATAATCGACGTAATACTATAAGTTAGAAAGAGATTGTTCAATTTTTGGATGTTCCTTATTCTTGTCTTATCAATTCATCAATTACTCTAGTCCACTATTCTTCTCCGTTTAATTCGATTGTCGTTCGTCCTTCAACAATTTTTCCTTTATGCCAACTCCATACCTATACCCGCTAATTTTCCCTGCCTTTGTCACTACTCTGTGACAGGGTATCACCAACGCAATTCGATTTGCACCCACGCAGTTTCCCACCACGCGAGCAGAGTTTGGAATATGTAGTTCGTCTGCAATTTTAGAATATGTAGATATCTCTCCCAGTTTAATAGTTAGCAATTGTTGCCATACTTTCTTTTGTAAACTTGTACCAAATATTATTTTATAGGTAATATCAATATCATCAATTTTCAGAGCATCTTCCATTATACATTTGAATTTTCTGATAGTCTCATCGATCTTGTCACCATATTTTGATTCCTTCTCACTACATTTTGATTGTTTATTACTAAAATCTGATTTTTTGTCAATTGATAATGGATTTATCGATTCATTTTTAATATCATCGTTCACTAATCCACTTTTATCCTTTATAATGTCAATTTTATCATCTTGTACTGTCTGAGCATTGTTATTTGTCGTTACTCCACCATTCTCGCTTCTCTTCTTCTCAACTAACAAACTCAATGAATATCCTTTGACCGCGTTGAAATCTTTATAGACTAGTTGTTTGAGGTCTGTTGGAGACGTACCCAATGAAGCATAGTATAGTATTCCATGAACATCTACAACAATCAACCCTATGAAAGTCTGTGTGTGGATAGTGGTATAGTAAAGTTTAGTCATATTTCAAGCTAAAGAGTACGCGTCTTTTGTACTTAGATTTGCTGGGAAAATCTAGACTTATGAGATCAGAGAGATCGAGACTGAATTAGAAGACAAGTCTGACCACAATTTCCAAAGCTAGCAGCTTAAAATTAATATAATGGAATAAGAAGTGACAATTGATGAGTAAAAGTAGCGAGGAGCACTTAGTGAACAATTTGTAATTAGATAACGTAGATGGTTATGAGAAACAGTAAGTCAAGAAATACACTAATTTGTTCATCATAAACTCATTAGATTTTATTAAACTACTCTAAGTTATATCAGTACTGTCAAAGGACAGTAAATTCATATATTAGTTCAAATCTAGCTAATTATAATGCTCTTTGATATCTCATTCAAGTAGTGAATATTAGAATTAAGGAGTGTGGTTCAAGATTTCAGCTAAATTATTTATTAGTGGTAGCCGTGGTTATAGCGCGAGACTCGAAATTTCTCGAATATCATTGATTTTGAGATATATCCTTTATCGGGAAGTAGGATTCAAGCGGATTGATAAGTCCATCTTCAGAGCAACTCTAGTAAAGATTCTGGTAAGTTGTACATCATTTGTTTGGCTTATCTACAACACTTTCTATCCTCAGTGTCGTCACAAGTCAAAGGTTCAGTATAAGAAAACACAAACTTTCCAACTAAAGCTCCCAAAATACAAGATATAATGATGTACCCGTTGTAGTACATAAATAACAACATGATAAGATAACTCAACCCCCATTCCACGGTGTACAAGATCGATCTCACAAGGTGTTCGACAAAAGTAGGCACAATATCGTTTTGGCTGCGAAAAAGCCATTTATGGGAAACTGCAAATAAATAAGGGTTTGACGCAGTCAAGTGAGGTGGAGATGATAATTTAGGAATGTCTTCGGATGAAGAGTCGCTGGCGGATTGTTGGGATGTCGCAATATGACGTTGTTTAATGGAATTGTCCAATTCACGACAGAATCTATGCAACCATTGAGCAGCAACTACCATGAGGAAAACACCAATACATGAACCAGCAAATGCTCCTTTAGTTCTTACGTGCCATGATCTGGCAATAAAACAACTATCAATTGTATACCAGTTCCAAAGCATAGAAATTTTACATGAGTGTGGTGGACGTGGACCCATGGCCATTTTGGAGTCGAAAAAGTTGTCTGAGCTAAGAGCGTCGTAATTAATGGACATGATAGATTTTATGAATATAGCTAAGATACACCTACTGTTCAGCCGAACCTCTACCTTTTATACTAACTCTCTCTCGGGTTAACGTGCCTACTTAGGCTCTCATCATCGAGCGATTTTCCTTCCCCAATCTGTCCTTGAGCAAATTATAGATGGTGCGAAACCCGATTCGGCATCCGTGTGTGTTACATCGATGGTTTCAATTAAGGAGGTGTAGTACGGTGGCAGTTCCCTTGAGAGTCTCTTCGAGGTCCTGCGATTACTCTTGAAACATTCTTGGCTCAAATTTTCATTCTAACTCTAGGTGAGAAGTCCATGCAAAATCAAACTCAATTTTGATAAAGTTTCGAGCTATGAAATTTCAGCTATGAAATGCGAATTGAGTTCAAATGAACCAATGCCCATGTCCAAGAAATATTTCCTTGACATTTAAATACTTTCCTTAGGAAGTCCTGATTGGCTAAGCTAGAAGGAAGTGGACAATTTAGGAATTTTACAATGCTCACTGACGACGGTTAGATTACGCTCTCGGGCTTCGAGTTGAACTGCCTAAACAGTTTAAATAGTTGACTCTAAAAGTTACTGAAGTTCTAATAATTGCTAGTTACTGGATTATGAATACTTTAGTGATAATGACTATTATTGTTCATTGTCCACCCCATAAACAACAGTGTATACATTTCCATCATTTTTAATCTTACAGAATGAGCATATTTATTCATCAGACGATATCATTTTCTGCAGGTATACCAAGCAGTTAAGCTTTATATGCGCATATTACCCATACCAAAAGAATTAAGTTTGGTTAAATGGGTTGGAACCAGAACGTCATCGGATCAGAATTGATGCTTTTTCTAAAGTATCGAAGTACTACGGTACTTGAAAATTCCAGAATCCAGAATATATTTTTGATATGATATAACCTTGATCTCTCATGATCCAGACATAATTTAGTTATAATATCAAAAAATCATTTTGATTGGTCACAATAATTCTCAGTCTTGATATATCATGACCACTTCATAAGAAACATAATATCATACATCATGGTCTGTATTACACTCCTTAAAGATCTATTGATTAGTCAATCAAGGACATTGAAAATATTTCCACTTTGGTAGTGCATTCGCATCTATTAATTCTTTGGGCCCGTAATTCAAATGACAAGATACCATTAGGACCCTTGTAAAACCTTACTGATTTCTTCTAGTATCTCCATTTCTCTCTGATCTGACTGAAGAGTTAACCCACCTACACTATAATTATATTGGAAAGTTTAATTATGAACGAATTGGTGGAATAAAATTATGTTCTATAAAATTATGTTCTCTATCTAGAGTAAAAGAGTGCTGGTATGTGAATCCTGAAAGTCATAAATCAAATTGGGTTTAAAGAGAGTTGAGAGTAACCCATGGGTCCCTATTACTCCCGTCCTTCTGATATGGCTGGGCAATGGATTGCAAGGCCCTAAGACCTCAAGTTTGATATCCCTTCGTTCTCGTGGAAGAATCTCTATTGGGCAAGGTCCATTGTTGTGAAATCTAGTCGAGATGGACTTTTTAAATTCTATGCACTTATGGGACCATGCATATGACATTGTAAGAATCTTCGTGGAACCTAGATCTTTTAAAAAATAATGATTAAGATCGGATTTATATCGTCTGCATACAAGAAATAGTAACACCTGCAGAAAAGATCAAATCCGATTGAATTAGAGCATGGGAGGAAAATGGAACTAAAGGAAATCATGAAGGGCGAGTGATAACTCCGTTTTCTGACTGTAACACTTCTGAGTCGTATGTGGAGTTGTGTCCTGCAAATAACAGTATATTTTACTCATTCTGAGCTTTTCTATTGTTGTGTTCCGAGGGGCCTCTTTCTATGTTTTCGTTATCTAATTCCGTCCCTAACGACGGTAAATTTTGTGAAACTGCTAGCAGTTCAATATCTGCCACTATTTGTCAATATTATATACACTATTCGGTGGCGAGTAGTTGCATGTACCGGTCCTCTTGCCGGAACTCAAATTGCTGAAATCATAAAAAATAGTGTACTGTGAATATTTATAGACGATCTGTAGAAGACCTCTTGATAGATGGTCTGAGTTTGTTCTTTAAGATATTTGTGAAGAAGATCTCTCATGATTACCTCATTCTTGTGACAAAATCGTGGTCCGCTGTTCAGGGACAGCGGTCTTTCCAGGTTGGCAGTAGAATATCCGTCCCACCAATGTTCCATATTTCTCAACCAACCTCATGAACTCCATCTCCTCCTTCCTGATCTTTAACTCGTTTTCAATATGGATTAGATTATTTTGATACTGTAGCAATTCTCCATTGGACTCGAACGGAATAAGTGTCGGTTTCAAGGGTATAAAGTTGATGATCTTGAAGCCAATATAACTATTGCACTCAATGCAAAATAAGTTTTCCACTAGAATACGGTTTATTGATATGAGCTGTAATGCTGAAGTGGATGGTGCAATGAGTTGTGTATTGCAAAAACTACAAGAAGGTTGAGATCCTTGAAACCGGGAGTGAAATTGATGCTGATGGGGTTGGAGATGTTGTGGTATGATATGGCGGATGAACTGGGTATCCAAATGACAATCTACTTGAGAATCTAAACCGTCATGACAGTCGAGATGTGACTCTTGAGTATCAAACTTTTGATTATTTGCTTCCTTTTCTTTCTCGATCTCTTCGTCCAGTATACGATGACCCTCCGTCTGGTGTTTTATGCTTTCTTGGTGACGATAAGCTGGTGGCTTCTCCTTCTCAACATATGGATGTGAATACCGGTTCGTTTCATCAGCGTAATACGGATATTTCAATCCCATTGTGGGTATATATGATGGCGTCTTGTATATCTGAATTTGAACAAGCTCTAATTTGTCTAGATATCTTGTTCTAGTGGTTTGTAGTGTTGAAGCTGGTCTAAAATATCAAGTCCTAAGAGTCTCGAATTCGAAAATCAGACAAGAATAGTGGTACAAATCTAAGTGTGGAGATCACTACAAGTTTCACAAGGCATCTCAATACCCTCGGATAGCAAGTACGACTCCCATTTTAAATCCGATACGAGCAATACTCAAATTAGTTACGAACGTTAAATGTATGTTGTATATAATAAAATGTACGTATCCTATTCGTAATTGCTTTGTCATAGTTTTCGTAAATTGAAAAATAGTTTGCGAAAATTAACTATGGGAGTTGGAGACAAGTATACCAAGCTTAACCAAAACAAGAACGGCCTTGTCTATTTTAGCTAAGAACTTATCTACTGGGATGTGGGGTATTTTTCTTGATGGTCTATATTACTCTGACCTTGCCCCAAATTGATAGACCGCTTCAATTGTCCTTGCCAGGCACTATTGTAGTAGGAAATAATGAATCGCGGCATGGATGTTTGTCTGTGACTTGATTTTGATTATCAAGTGCTGCGGGTTAAATGTTCCGAGTTATAGTACGGTTTACCCGGGTAGCATCATTCAAAATCATGCTCTAAAAACACTCCCCATCTCCTTTTTCCATATTTTCATTATTGTACCACTCTGGCCGTAAAATTCTCCGTAAGCGAGCTCTCACATATAAGTAGTAAGTGGGGCATTATAGTTATTAATTGCATCGGCTCAGTGGGTAGAGCGAGATCTTGTAACTACAGTTTAAGTAATGGTGCAAGATCCAGCAACTACAGTTTGAAATGGCATTATGAATTCAGTATATTTGACGATACTATGATACTCTGATATATCAAGTGATCATTTTCCTAATATAATTCCTAAGGTGATCAGTACTGATCTTTTTTAGGTGAAGATATTTTCTGAGAAGAATTCTTAGTTGTTTGAGCTTTAACCTTCTTAAAAGAGTAGATATATATATTATAAGGCATAAGCCCAGCCAAAATTATAGTGGATCATAATAAAAACTAGTATTTTTCGTAAATGGATTTTGCCAATCATTCTCGTAATAAAATAGAGTTCACTCACTCTTCTTAAAAATATATATTTATGAGACACTACTATCAGATTTCATTTGTGTTGTACTTTGAATTGTACTTACGACACCCCCTATGCATTTTAGGTGAGCTGAACTCCGCGTCCAATATATATATCTCGTAAATTGTCTTCAGACTTTAAGATCCTTCCTTGCCAAGATCAAGAAACTCTTATCCACAAGGGTAGTACGACTTTATAGTCGAGATATTCTCGTATATTAAGAATTCTATCTTAATGGGTTACAATACTAATATTGACAACACTAAAATTCTGTATTATAGTCACTGGTTACAGAGTAACAATAATAAGCATAATAATGTATTCACTTATCCTCGCTATTCAATGTTACTATCAAAGTATTATATACAGTACAATATTTTGCATCATATCACGGGATCCATTCCAATCTGATTTTACTAATCCTAATTCAACTTTTGTAATCGCTAGAGCAAAGAAGTAAAAAGAAGTCTAATATATAGAGCCGTTTTAGCACTTCTATCGTAAACCTTGAACTGTTAGGAATTTATTCATAGAGCAGGGCTATCAAGAGTTATAGATCATTAGAGACATTCAATCAAGAATCGAAAATCATCAGAAATCATTACAAATCGTTACAATCTTCACAAGATTCACAAATTATAACGATCATTTCCAATCATAAATCTTTACTAGAAGATAAAACATTTCTGTCAACATTTTAAGGCAAATTTAACTTCTTCACAAAATTATTCCTTGTCTTAAACTACACTACTAAAAGCTTCAAATCATGTCTGTTACTATTACTCAAACACATTTAAACCATTTGAACACCAAACTTCAAGATCTTACTCCTCAAGAAATCATAAAATGGGCTTACTATACGTTTCCAAACTTGTACCAGACCACAGCATTTGGGCTTACAGGTCTTGTAACAATAGATATGATTTCTAAAATCTCAACAGAGAAACATCTAGTCGATTTGATTTTCATAGACACTTTACATCACTTTCCACAAACCTATGACTTGATCAACAAGATCAAGGAGAAGTACAATCCAAAGCTTATTACTGTGACACCTACTAAAGTAACCACGGAATCGGAGTTCACAAAAGTATATGGCGACCAGTTGTGGGAGACGAATGATGCTTATTATGACTTTTTAGTCAAGGTGGAGCCTTCACAGAGGATATACAAGGAGTTGGGAGTCAATGCTGTTTTGACTGGAAGAAGAAAGTCTCAGGGCGGGGCACGCGGATCTTTACCTGTTATAGAGATTGAAGAAGGAACTGGGATTGTAAAGATCAACCCGTTGTGCAACTGGGACTTTAAGCAGGTCAAGAGTTATATCGACCAAGAAAACGTTCCATATAATGAATTATTGGATCTTGGTTATAAATCTGTCGGAGACTGGCACTCTACAGTTCCAGTGGCCGATGGAGAGGACGAAAGAAGCGGGCGCTGGAAGGGAAAGGCAAAGACCGAATGTGGGATCCATGAGGTAGGAAAATTCAGAGAGTTTTTGGAACAAACTGTTTAAAAGAGGATATTAATACCTAGTCTTCAAATATGAATGAAACTCGAGAAGATTAAACTTGGCTATAGTACGCTCGAGGTTCTTAAGATCTTAGCCAAGTCTCCAAAATAATTTGCTTGTGTTAATTGCACTTGAATTGTCATAATTCAAATGAACTGCTCTCTTCATATGCATATATACAGAACAACTAACTATAATTGTGTGTTCTAATTGTCTTACACTGAGCAACATAGGCCCATTAATTCTATTGTGATCTGAGATATTCGTATATGTATCACATGGTTCTATTTTTCTACAATCCAGTTTCGTTGGATTTGTCAGTACATACAAAATTTCGCGGAATTCCAAGATCGAAAATTCCGTCTTTCAACCTTCTAGACGTCCTTTATATAGTCCACATATATTAATTACAATTCAGCCAAATTAAGTGGTACTCTCTCTCTTCTCAACATTGTTGCAACCCCTCGGAAAGTCTGCTCGGCCCAGAAAAGAATAGGGGAACTATCGTAGTTTGGGTATACTTTCAAAAGGAGGTTCCATTGATATTTAGGGATGTCCACCGTACGGATTCATGCGGCGTTGAATTAACTGTTGATGTCCTTGAAACTGAGCTCAACAAAAGAAGCGCTTTCCACTCACCTTATCTGAAAATCGAGGAATTTTTTCGCCGAATTTTTGGCTGCAAAATTCCGTCTATGATAGACTCCCCTTGTTGCTATAGAACAGTACAATATAACACTTCAGAATCCACGAAAGACGGAATTTCTATTAGAAATCTTACAAGCTCAACCCATATCCCAAATAAGTGTATTGTTTATAGTGTGATATCACTTCAGGTATCTTAATATAGTGAGATTAATTTTTAAGCTTATCTAACTCCAGTCTCAGATTTCGGTTCGTTTCGTACCCAAGCCCATGTTTTTCAATTATTTTCAACAATGTTCGGTTGATTTAGTAGTTTAGCTGTTGCAATTATTTAGGCAACATCGTAAGTTTACTGATTCTTCCTCCTTAATAATCAATATTTAAAGTAATCTCAGGTCACTCATAAAAGATCTTTCTAGAATTATACGGTCAACATACAACTACACCTCACTTAACTATCTCCCGCTAGTAACAACGGCTCTCATATCTTTCATTTTATGATATAGAGATGTGATGGCAGGAAGTACATATTTAGGTGATCATCCAATCGCAATTGGAAGAAATCAAGGATTTTTATTATTTATAGTTGGTAAAATATTAATATTTATTGATAGCCACCATGTCTCTACCAGTCACTTGGGCTAACAATTCGTACTCTATAATATAATCTCTTTATTATCAACTCATTACCCATTCCACTCTGGCTTATTGTCTTCTATATCTGACTATTGGCTGCAAATATTCCGTCCCTACGAAACCTATATATAACTTATATGACAGTTCGAATAAACATGAGTAATCTTAGTGACATTCACAACCAAAAACAGAAGTGTAGCATAGAAGGGGTGTTTTGATTCAAATTCCGTCTTGGTGAGTCGTTGGAACGAATTTTTTCTACGGAATTTAGTCCCGATTTGGCAAGAACAGCGGAATTTAGTTCCTTCTATCTCCACAATAAATATATATAAATTGGAAATCAATTCACCTAAAACCAAACTGGCCGGTAAGTCATTGAAAATGTTATTGGATGTTGTTTCTGTCCTCCACAAGTACATAGAATCTCATTACATTCTTGTCAACTTGATCCTTATCGCCGTAGTGCTCACCTATCTATATATTCTCCAGCCATTTTTCTTATCGCCACTCAAAGATATCCCAGGGCCATACAGCCACAGAGTATCATACATACCATACTATAACTCACAACGTAAAGGAGAATGGATCCAGGTGGTTCGTGAATTACACATGAAGCACGGGGACGTCGTGATCTTGTCGCCAACGGAGATCAGTGTAAATGGAGACCACAAATATCTTCACGACATTTACAGCAGAAACTTCCCAAAAACAAACTTCTATGCACAGTTTGGTAACCATGGCAAACCAAACATGTTTGCATCTACCAGCAACGATATCCATTTGAAGTACAAGAAAATGTTGATGGGAAACTACAGCAAGAGTTCTGTGTTTTCAAAGAAAAACTCAACCAGGGCCAACCTTATCGTAAAAGTTGGTAACTTGGTTGATCAAGTCTACAGAAGTTCGGTAACAGGGCAAGAGCCTGATTACATAAACGCAAAATCAGAAGACAATATACATGGAAAGGGTCATGGAACCGATGGAAAATGGTTCAACCCTGCCAACAAGAAGACAAACTTGGGAATTGAGGTGTATTCTTTATTTGGATCCTTAGCCATGGATGTCGTATCTGCATTTGAAGTAGGTCGTGAAAATGGTACAGACTTGTTGAAACACCCTGAAAAGAGACATATTTTGGTGGACCATAGGTCTGTCGCAGGAATGGGATTCTGGACGTCATTAATGCCTAAATTTTGGAACTTAGCTGCAGGTGAAAGTATCAGAAAGGCTCTGGAAAAGATTGAAAAATGGCAGTTGGGAATTTATGGAGCTGCTGAAGAGAATGTACCTAAATTCAATAAAGATCAAAACATGACATCGTTAGAAACATTAAAGAGTCATGGATTCAAGGGTGCTTCCGCATATTCGTTTTTATCGGATAACATTTTTGCTGGTCATGAAACAACTGCTATCCAACTTACGTACCTAACCTATGAACTCTCAAGAACACTCAACTTACCACTTCAACAAGCATTAATTGAAGAAATTGTTGGCACATTCGGCAAACCAACTTCTCGGCAAGATGTAATCGATGACCTTGATGTTGTCGACAAATTACCTTACCTTAGCGCACTTCTTGACGAAAACTCTAGAGTTCATACATCGATTCCGGGTGCCGAACCAAGAGTTGTTGACAGAAAGTATGAAGTTAAATTAGATAACACTACCGTAACAATTCCCAAAGGCACTCAGATTTCTTGTCAGCCATACTCAATTCATCGTCAACAGGATGTATTCCCAAAGCCTGACAACTTTATTCCAGAACGTTGGTTAAAGTATGATTCTGAATCTCCTGAAGAATTCCAGGAGAGAATCAAACGTCAACAAAACTTCATGATGCCTTTTGGTAAAGGTATTAGAATGTGCTTGGGAATGAATGTTGCCGTGATTGAAATGAAATTGGCTATCGCCAACTTATACTGGCATTTCAACAGTAGAATCTGTAAAGATTGGTGTGACGTTGTTGAATATGACGATCAAGAAAAACTTCCAAACGTTATTCCAATGGGTGAACATTATATGGGCAAAAATCAAAGTGATGAAGAGAAAATGGTGATGTTTGACAGCTACACTACAAGACCTGTCAATGATGAATGTTGGTTAGAATGGTACGAAAATAAGTAAGAGGTGATTTATGGATATAGAAGGATTCATGATTGCACTATATTTATCGCATCTAGTATACAACAATTAATAAATCACATATTTACAGTAGTAGAGATAGAATATGATTATAGTTAACAGCGGATTGTGCATATAGAGACTCATTTTTAATGTTATCATTATTAATACCAATTATATATTTAGATGTATTCTCAGCATGAACAAAAGATTTATTATATGATCTTCATTATTATATATATTCATATTATCTTATAATCTTCGAAGACCCCAAAGGATATCAAAAGCAATTGTTAATTCCGATTTTTTAGGTAGTATCTGATTTCCTGTAGGTTCAATAACCTCGAATATATAGTCTTCTAACCTCTAACAATATAAATTTTGCAGCCGTTGCCCATTTTTGTTGAGATCAAATGTAGACCTATATACATCAACTTTAAAGAGAAATTACCATAATTGTTTCTTAATGGAAGATTCGATTTCTCTACAAGTTAAGACTTGATTATAGTGTGGAATATTACATTACTCTGTAAATTGACTACGTTTTGCGAGATTTTTCAGTTAAAATCTGGATAAAAGTGAATACTAGAGCCCCGATCCTCTTTGAGGAGGGTAGGAGCCAAATTAAATGTAGTTTAACTAATCATAAAAATGATACTAATCTATATATTTCAAGTTGTAAATTGGTATTGATTAAAGAAATTAATTTCTAAACAAGGTGGTGTCATTATGGGTCTCTGTATTCTCCAAAAGTAATTGTGTTTTTGAAATACATCATTGACATATATCCTCGGCAATAGCTCTTGCTGATGGTCCCAAGTTAAACACGCTTTGATCACACACTCTTTAGCCACACTGCCAATTCCGAATGGATAGGGCCAATTAATATATATCATATTTCAGTAATCCCGGATCTTGCGGGAATGCGAAATTAGTTTGGTTGCAAGAATCTGCGCATATTTGTAATATCCACCCAACAGATGAAGCGTTGAAACGTCCATCTTGGGAACCCCTGAGTATCCCCAGGTATCCCAAAGTGTTAAATATTCTCCAAATCTGACCAAGCACACTGGTACCTCGAAATACGGGAGAGACGCAAAGAGACTGGCTACTTCTATAGCCACGGCTCCAAGGGCCCACGTATCAATAGGTTTGGACCATTCTGTCCCAAGGGAGTTTCAGGAGTTTATACCGTGGACTTGTGCCGAGGGTTAAGCGTTTGCAACTATTTGTAATCAAGTAGATCTATTTCTAAGATATATTACACAATCAGTAATCCTCATAATCTAATCTGAAGCTAAAAGTCAAAATTAATTAGCAGTACCAAACATTCTATGAAATAGCCATGTACCTCTCTCAACAATGAAGTCTTGATTGTTCTTTTTCCTGTTCCGTGTTATTTGCATTTCGATGCCTCGTTCCTAAGTTGACATGATCGGAACTCAATCATCCTTCATATAACCAATTTCTATACGGAACCACAACGCAATTCTATACAAGGATAACATAGCCGTCTAGACCAAGGCTGACCGTGATATTCTCTCCATGAGATGTGCTCTTCATGATCTTTCCACCCTTGTTTAAACGCATTTAATATGTTCTCTCACACGGGTTCCTGCAACTTACGGGCATAGAGAACCGTAGGTGCCGGATTCTCCGTAAGTGATCGCAAAATCAAGTGACGTAGATTATATAACTAGCGCTGATCGTATAAAATCTTGTACTATGCTTTTCTTCTTCAAGCTCATTGATACAACCACAAATCATTAACTTTAGAATCATCGACGTATTATTCTACGTTACGCTACACTACTGATATATATAGAGAAGTTCAGGACTTTTACCAGCATAAATTGAAATTCCTCAGGGTTTCAACCATTCAATTGATTAGAGAAATTTGTCTAATATTGAGATCAAAGTGAACCTTTAACAATCTGATTAGAGTTCATTTCTTTAGAGTTGATTTGGAGTTCATTTCTTTAGAGTTGATTTAGAGTTGATTTCCTAATCTAGAGTTGATTTTTTACACGTCAACTAATTTAAATTCACTATTAGACAGTCACTTACTCCAGCCACCCCATATATTGGTTAAGCGACTTTAAACTCAGATAAATCTCATCTGTTCATAAATTTACAAATTCATAAATTCATTAGCACCACTTGCGACTCGTGATGTTACCATTTGCAATACCCTACCCTCCGGAACAATTAGACGGATATTGGGGAGTCCCCACTTCAACCATAGATTGGTGTGAAGAAAATTACGTCGTATCAAGCTTCGTGGCAGAAGCACTCAATACTGTCACCAACTCCATGTTTATTGCTTTAGCAATTTTCGCAATTTATCATGCATACAAAAATCACTTGGAACTACGGTTTATTTTCACGGCCTTTGGATTTTTACTAGTTGGGGTCGGGTCCTGGTTATTTCATATGACCTTGCGATACCAATATCAACTCTTGGATGAGTTGCCAATGATCTATGCGACTTGTATACCATTTTGGTCTGTCTTTAGTGAGTCCAAAACTGCAAAACAGTCCATGTTAATTGGTGCAGGGGTTTTTTTGGCTGCAAATACTTTAAGCGTTGTCTACTTGTATTTCAAGGATCCAACTATCCATCAAGTTGCTTATGCAGTTTTGAATGGAGCTATTCTTTTTAAATGTTTTTCGTTGACGAAGTCACACGTTAAGCATCCAACAGCAAGGAAGCAACTTTACCAAACCATGGGAGTCGGGATCGTTATTTTCCTTCTTGGATTTCTCTTCTGGAACTTGGATAACCATTACTGCACCTTTGTAAGGGGAAAGAGAAGAGAATGGGGGATTCCTTATGGTTTTGTTTTAGAAGGCCATGGATGGTGGCATATTTTTACAGGCACTGGTGTTTACTTTTATTTGGTTTTTATTGAATATTTGAGATGCTTTTTGCAGGGGACCCAGGATTATTTTGAGTTCAAGTGGATCTGGGGTTTGCCGGTGGTAATTTGTGTGGATGGAGTAGGTTTGAAGAGGTTTAAGATGAAAAAGGTTGATTAATGAATGCGTAGGTGAGAAAAAGAAGACAATTAATGATGAAAGTGCTAATGAAACCGAAATTTATCAATTTACTGACACCTATTTTTAGCTATCTATAACCTTTAAGCAGCCAAAAGTCAAACTTCGCACACTAACCGGGTATTCCTTCTTCTCTTTACATAGAATTACGATCTATATTTATTTCATAATAAAAGAAAATCCGCCTCGCTATTGAAGCCAATCATAGTCAATTTGGGCCTAAACTTGCCCACCACTATTTGGCTTGCTACCTATAACATTGTAAGTATCTCCTGCACCAACTTATCATTTTGAATATCTGTTGCATATTCATTCTCCACCAACTCTTTCAACTTGCCAATAGCAACTTCGCTTTCAAATTTGCACTTTGAAGTCGAATCATCGTAGCAAATTGATCTCCACTTTAAAAGAATTGTTTTCAAAGTGTTCATTCCTTGATTGATTTCCTCTTTTGTGCATTTTGTCTTCTTGTTTTGAATGTACTTGTCATCCTCACTGATATTGGAATCCTGTAACTCTGCAGCTTTCCTCTTTGCCATGTTAATAATTTTGGTTGGGAATTTTACCAACTCTGCAACATGAATACCAAAAGATTTGTCAGATATACCGGGTTCAACCTTGTACATCAATGTAATATCATCTTCAATCTTATCAATTTCGTCGTCTTCATTTTCTTTTTCAACATGAGCTACAACGTGCAAGTTTTCCACCTTATCTTCATACTTTTTAGATAATTGAGTAAGCTCGTGGAAATGAGTTGCAAATAAAGTAAAACAATTCTTTTCACTGATTAAATGTTCCAGAATTGACCATGCCAACCCAAACCCATCATAAGTTGAGGTACCTCTCCCCAACTCATCAATAATAATTAAAGAATTATGTGTTGCAGAGGCCAAAATAGACGAAGTTTCCAACATTTCAATCATGAAAGTCGATAACCCTTTCAACTGCGAGTCACCAGCACCCACTCTAGACAAGATCGAATCAAAAATTGGAAGCTCGGGTGTGAAATTGTCTTCACAAGCAGGAATAAAAGAACCAACTTGACTCATCAAAGAAATTACACCAACTTGCCTTATATATGTTGACTTACCACCCATATTTGGCCCTGTTATGATAGTGAATGCTTTACCCTTCTCGTCATTCTTGTTTGAGAGGTAAACATCATTTGAAATGAAATTTATATCGTCTTGGACCTCAAGAATTGGATGTCTAGCAGCTTCCAACTTAATTTTCCGATCAGTAAACTCAGGGTTTTTGCTGTCACTACTTAATGGATGCAATTTTGGTTTCACGAAAGCTGTTGGGGCAAAAATTGCTACGTTTGCAAAACTTGTCAAGACATCAAGATGTGATAAGGCTGCAGTTAATGATGAAAACACTGATTGGTATGTTAAAGTAATGGATAAAATCTCCTTGATAAGTTCTCTCTGTTTCAGGTTGTAATCTTGAGAGGCATCATAATATTCCTGAGAGAGTGAAGTCAATTGCTTGGTAGTAAAAAACACACCAGCTTTCACCGTCTGTAATTGATTATATTTATTACCAGTGTTTCTCAAGACTGTCGAATCGATTCTCGTCACTCTAAAACACCAACCGTGCTGAATGTGTTTTTCAAGTTTGAGTTTTTTATCCAACTCCATATTCAAGTCATCACCAACTTCTTGATGGATTTGTTTTATTTGGTCAAGACTCGATTGAAGTTTGTCATTAATTTCAATCAATGAATCATCAAATTCCGGTTTGATATTGAAATCCGTATGTAAGAGCGAATGTGCAGACGAAGATTCTAAAGGCGAAAGATCGATAGTTGTTTCGATCAATTCTTGAAATTTCAAGAGTGCTTGATAGTATTTTACGACTGGATCGAGCCAGTACTTGGATATCAACGTCGCGACCTCTGGATCGGAATCTTTTAAATCTTCATTTGCTAATTTTAACATCTCGATCAAACTAGGAAGGATAGTCACCATTTGGTACAACCTAATAACATCTTCCAATTTCTTGTTTTCATTAGATGTGGTCTTTTTAATCCCAGTTGAAATCTTTTTCAACAATCTCTTAACATCGGGAACTTGACTTAACCAATCTTGTGTGATATAGACTCTCAAATTTGTGTCAGAAATAAGCTGATTAACCAAAGATTGTCTTTCTTGAATCATATTCAAACTGGTGAGTGGTTGCTTTAACCATTGAGACAATAATCTTGATCCAGATGTAGTTTTACATTTGTTGAGCAACTCAAATATTGAGGAGATTGAGTTTGAACCTGAATATGAAGACGAGGTTATGTTCGTTGAAGTTGGGAAGATGTTCAAAGCTTTCATGGTTGAAGAATCTAATTTCATATAAGATGAAAGATTGTATTGATCAATAGTGAAGGAATTGATGGAGTCATCGTTTAGTAACAGTAAGTAACTTATAACCGCATTACAGCAAGATAAAGAGATTTGAAAGTCTATTGAATTTATCCCTTTGGAAGCTAAAATCAATTCGATATTACTCTCTTCGCCTTCCTTCTGATTTTCAGCAACAACTAATTTTGATAAGTCTTGTTCTATATCTTTGCTGGTGAATAAAGATGACTTTGTAGTACTTACAACAATGTTTCCAATCTTCTCCAAGACTTGATAAAGTTTAATGAAGTCTTGGTTTGGTTGTTCTTCTCCAGATTGTTGGTAAGAAGATGGTAAAACCACTTCTTTCACTCCCATTTGAAGTAACAAACTTTCCAAATTCGAGAATAAGTCATTGTCTTCAAATTCTGATAATTGAATAGTTGCATTCAGTACATCCACGAAACAAATCCCGAGCTTCTTTCCCGATCCAACCTGTTGGTATTTGATCCCAGCAATAATTGGATTAGAACAATCTTGGAACATTCCTTCCAAGTTAATCCCATACTCATTAGCTAAATTCTCCAAGTTCCCGGGAGTACCTACTGTGATAAGTTCAAATGACTTGTTGTTATAGATCTCTACCTTGAGATGTTTATCGATTATACAAAACTTCAAAACGTTATTGGTAAAGACTTGGGGAGAGATAGTGACATACCTATTTTTGTTCCCCTGGCTGTATTTGATGACTGATTGAGTTTTGTAGATATGGTCTGCAATCAAATCTGCATCGTCATCTAATACTGTGAAGTAGTCTTTATTATTGTGGTCGATGATTCGAATAGTGGTCCGTTCTTTCGCTGGAAGGTTCGCATACTTACGATAATACAGTCTTTCGTCTATATTATCGCTAAATTTGAGATCTGGTCGAGAACTAGACATTGTAGGTGTTCAAGAAGAAGTGTTTTGATAGAGAAAGTAGACGCGTCTTGTTAAATTGTGTTTGAAATGGTGTTTATATACAGGTTTTGATCACTGAAACATACACCGGTAAAAGGCTACGAGTTTTACTCAACTATTGGGGTGAATGTTGAAGGATGGTGATCCATGTTAATGTAAATATTAGTGTAAGATGGAGGTTGGTTAAAGGAGTTATAAATAGTAATTGGATTTGAGATATTTTATTACCATTTCAGAACAGTAAATGTTCGAGCCACAATACAACAAAGTAAAGCTGATTGTACACTACTGCAAGACAAGAGACTTTAACCATCCTTAATAATTTGACCCTGACGGTCGGTACTTTTTGGTTTCGATTTATAGTCTAATCAGAAGTCAATTGTCATAAATAGTTTGATTATATAATCGCGACATTTGAAGGCTTGGCATGTGCTGCAATTTGCAGTCATATTTCCTCTATGTAATTCCCCCGACGAACGAACAATGCTACTTCTCAAAACTACTGAAATTGTATCTTAAAGATTGCAGACTCATAATCTTACATTCCGCTACATTTTTTATCATCCATTTTCCATTTATCTGAGCTTTGTTAAATAACTATGAAGCTTCTATTTGAGAGTCCAGTATTATTTATTACATACCAATTCTTTATCATGTAGTAGCTTGTTACAATAACTATTTGCGTACCTTAATATCTGTATTTGTCACTGTTGTAATCGAAAGGAGGCTGAGAGTCTGGGTGCCATTCTTGTTGACCTCCGTAGTGGTTGTCGTAGTTCTCTTGGACTTGTTGTTGAGCCTGTTCCTTGGCCTTATCTCTGTCCAAGTAATCGAGACCCTTTGTTTCAAATAATTTGTCGACTTCACCACCAACAATACCAGCTAACAATTCCTTAGCAAATTTATGACTACCTGGTTTACCTTCTCTTCTTTGACGGTCTTCAAAAAGCTTAGCTGCTTCAAAAGAAGCAGCACCGGCAATTAACTCGTGGGAGAATTTTCCTTCGTGTTCTCCACCGTAAACCTGTTCGTGATGATCTTCGTTGAATCCAAACATTGTTGTATAATATTAAAGTCTTGAAAGATTGGGGATTTCTATGTCAATTTATACCAATTATGTAGTTCGCTTGAAATGAATTGACGAGCAGGGTAATAGGGGTGCTGTGTCTGTGGTTACGTGAATCTGACATGTAAGTCAAACAATGCACGACGTGTGCCTACCTCCGCCTTTCGAATGAAATTTCATGATGCGTCAATTTTTAAACACATGGCTGACCTTCTTCGCCTAGTATACGGCACAGTTCTATTGGATGTGACAGTTTTCTATAATTAACGATTAGGAAGTAGTGCATGCGCGAGAGATCAAGTAACGTGGTTTCTTGAGAATTACCTGCGGCATTTCTTGGAGGATCGAAACGATCCACAACTAAGATTACTTACCAACCGGTTTAGATATCAGAACCTATTCAAATGGTGTTTATCAAATGAATTTAGTTCCCTAAACAATATAGGGGACTATGAGAAACTCTTTTTCTAGCAACTAGGTAGAATTACTGAACACACCAATTAACACCGAGGCGCATATCTGAAACTAGATATTAGTGTAAATTCCTAAAATAGTTCCCTACTTCGTTATGTTTGTTTCACAGGGAGATTTATTTTAGGCGTACCTTTCAGTTTAGTACCATCGTTAAGGCAAGATGTCGCGACATCTTTAACCTTTTCATATTCCATGTCGCGCCATCTTCACATTTTCAAATTACTTGTCGCGACATATTCCACCTGTTCAAATTCCATGTCGCGACATCTTCAATTTTCCCGAGTCAAACATTTTAATCAACAATCCTCAATATATAAACTCATCACTTCTCCATACAATACTAGTCTTTTCTTCCCTACCTAATGTCAAATTCATTACAAACCACAAACTTAGACGGCATCTTGCCTCTCCTCGCTAGAGGTAAAGTGAGAGATATCTATAGTGTTGACGAAAACACGTTGCTCTTTGTCGCTACTGACCGTATCTCTGCCTATGATGTCATTATGGAAAACGGTATCCCATCTAAAGGTAAAATCTTGACCAAATTATCTGAATTCTGGTTCCATTATTTGGCTGACGTTGTCCCCAACCATCTTATCTTCTCTGACAATAGTGACGAGAACCTCTTTACGAAATTACCAAAGGAACTTTCTGAACAAAAGTACAGAGAGCAATTGTCTGGAAGATCGCTTTTGGTTAGAAAGTTGAAATTGATCCCATTAGAAGTTATTGTAAGAGGTTACATCACCGGCTCAGCATGGAACGAATTCAAGAAATCCAAGACTGTTCATACTTTACCAATTTCTGAAGATTTACAAGAATCTCAAGAATTTTCCACTCCAATCTTCACACCTTCCACCAAAGCTGAACAAGGTGAACACGACGAAAACATATCCCCGGACCAAGCCGCTAAAATTGTTGGTAAGGAGTTATGTGATAAAGTTGCTGCTAAAGCTATTGAGCTCTACACTAAAGCCAAAGAGTATGCTAAATCTAATGGTATCATAATTGCAGACACAAAGTTCGAATTTGGTTTGGATGAAAATGATAATCTCGTTTTAGTTGATGAGGTTTTGACTCCAGACTCTTCAAGATTTTGGAATGCTTCTACTTATAAAGTCGGCGCCGGTCAAGATTCATATGACAAACAATTTTTGAGAAATTGGTTAACTGAGAATGGATTAAATGGAAAAGATGGCGTCAAAATGGACGACGATATTGTGCTTAGATCTAGGGAAAAGTACATTGAGGCGTATGAAAGTTTGACAGGAGAAAAATGGGAATAGAGTAGCTCTGCTACAGGAAGTGACGGTATTGAACTATTATACAATCTACAATTTGACTTCTTTTTATAACTTAATTTTTTAATGCAAAAATGACTAATGACGGTTTTTCCTCAAGTAATGCTCTTCGAACTCTGGAATATTTCTCTTTTCAATACTCAATCTTTCCAACTCATCTGTGACTCTTTTCTTGTAATTATTTCCTTGTAAGCGAATTTGTTGAGGACTTGGTTTGTATGTATTGTAGTGATCCATATCATCATTATTACGAGTTTTTAAAGGCGTTCTTCTAGATTGTTCATCCAAAAGTTCTCGTGGACCTCTTGGCTTTGTAGGGGAATGTTCATAATGTGGTAAATGCTCACTTGAATAGTGATTTTGAGTCAAATGTTCATTTGACATGTAATTTTGATTTTGGTAAAGAAAGTTTTTGGCTAGAGGGGTTGAAACTTGCGTTGGGGCTGATACTCTTGGTGATAATGGTGTTGGGTCCGATTTTTTTCGATTCAAATCATTTTGCTTGTTTAATATTTCTTTTATTCTATGTTGGACTTCTTGCTCAACCACCAATTTGAATTCTCGTTGGTATCCCAATCTTACTTCCTTTGCTTCTAAATCCATTGCTCTTTTTCTAGATTCGAATTCCTCAACTAGTTCTTCCTCAAGAAGCTTTTTTTGTGTGTTACATTTCTTTTGAATATTATCATATTCGTCTTCCAATTCCTCCCTCTGGTTCAATACCTTCCTTTCCAAATTTACGAGATATAGTTCTTTCTTTTTTAGTTCGTCATTTTTCGTTAAAAGCTGTTTTTGGAACTCGTTCAAATTTAAACTAATTTCTTTGAGTTCCATTTCCTTTCGCAAGAACTTTATTGATAAAGTCTGGAGAAGATCATGACACGAAGGTCTTAAATCAGGATCTATTGTTATGCATTCTTTTATTATTGATCTCAATTGTCCAGAATAAGTATCAGAAATCTCAGGAATCACACCTCGTTTGATTTTTGCTTGGAGTTGTAAATGTGTTTTTGCTTGAAATGGTGGCTGTAAGTTACATAACTCAAACAAAACGGTTCCTAATGACCAAATATCACAGACTGGAGAATAAGGATTGTCCATTAATACTTCTGGAGACATATAATAAGGAGTTCCCACGTAAGTTTTAGCAAAATCATTTTGACAGGTCAACATCTTTGCCAAACCAAAGTCTCCAAGTTTAACACATTTCCCAGAATTTAATATGAATATGTTGTCTGGTTTTATATCTCTATGAATAATCACAGTTTCTGAGTTTATTTGTGGTTCGTTGGAGTCATTGGAGTCGTAGGATGAAAATAATTTCACTTTTTTATCATCAATGCCATAATGACATCGATGAAGTGCTAATAAGATTTGAACTAGAATTTGCCAGATGAATTCTTCAGGAACTTGTTCTTTATTCTTCTTGAAATTACTTATAACTTGTGCTAAGTCTCCCCCTTCACAATATTCCATATAAATGTAAATCATCTTCTTGTCAATAATATGATCGTGTGTATAATATTTTACTATATTTTCATGATTTAGTTCTCTCAAGATTCTCAATTCTGATATCAATTGATTCCTTTCTTGATTGTTCATTGATGTATATTCAATCTCTTTTCGTACAAGTATTTTCCCATCGGATTTTTGACGTACTTTACGTACTGTTCCAAATGAGCCTTTGCCGATCACTTCTAGCGCTTGGTAATTATCGCTAATATTTGTTGATGACATATTGTGGGAGTAGCTGTGATCAATACTGTGTAATGTGAAGATATATTTTGAGAATGAAGTTGCGGATGTGTAATGTTGAAGGAGATAATTATGCCTTTGATATTTCTGCTTAGTATAATGTAGCGATTAATGAACAGACTTATAGTATTAGTCCGTAATTCAGTAAATTGCTGTCTTCAAAGATATTACTCAATGATCTTTAATAGAATAGAGTATAACAAATATGGCTCGCTCGATCTCTAAATGTTGTAGTGTTCTTATAATGTAATGGTACGTGGTCCAATATTATCTCTGGACAATAGTTACAGTCAAATTATCGGTATTTTCTTAATAACTACTCTTGACTAGGTCCGCTTACTCATAACTCAATTGTCAAAGATTGCAAGAAGGTGTCATATCAACGGCTCTAGATTTATTTCAAACTGAATTTTGATGTTAGGCCTGTTGATTTTTTCTCCTATTTAGGAAGTGCCTATATTTGGGTGCGAAAAACTATGGAGATAACTGATGGAGGTGAAGCGTGTTGCGATGCAAATATTGTTTAACCAGGTTAGATGAATGGTGAATAGGTTCTTGGGTAAGATGTTTAGATATGAGTTTCTTGTATTAACTATTTTCGACAGAAATAAGAGATCTTTTTTTATATTAGGTAATGATAATAATAATAATAATGTTGCTGTATAGAATATAGTTCATACAAATAATTGTTACTAATATTATTATGATTGCAGGTATAAGGAAAGATTCTTCTCCTTCTATAGGGGGAAGTGGTTTCTAAATATGAGGTTCCTAAATATATTTGAAATTCAATGATTTGCCATTTAATAATCATAAAACTACAAAATAGTTGTACTTGGATACATTTATTGAACTTAAATTTTTCGTAACGTAGTATTGAGCTGTTCATATTAGAATTGCGAACATAATGATCGAATTTAATACACATTAACTCCTTTTATACTCTGGTTTTCAAAACATGAGTATGAAGGCCAAATATGTTATATATCTAAACATGTAATATAAATTGAAAAAGTTGAGATCTCTTTCACTACCACCCAGTTTGAAAGAACCTGTCGAAGAAATTGATGGTAGTTTACCTGTGGAATCACTTCCAAGCTGTACCCAGAAGTATCAACATACCAAAATTACATTATCTTAAGCTCTTCAGCAAAAAACACAACAATATACAATGAATACTTCTACTAGATTGCAACCATCAATACAATCAGCATTCGCCATTAATATTACAAATGCCCGTGAATGGATCGTGTTCGATATTTTTATTTTTGATGGTATTCCAAGTTCGTATGGGTATCATCGGCTCCATTAACACTTTTATCTACCAGTCCAAAATACCTGGAATATTAAAGTAAATGTCGATTTAATTGGCAAAAGTGTACCTGAATCGTCGGGCATAGCGTCTTTAAGATGCTTGAGGGAGTTAAGTCTGATTATTGAAATGATCAATTCGTTCAAACAACGGCTATATCCGTGGCCCTAACAGCGGCAATCACGCTACAAGCAGTATGGTTCCAGTATAGTTCAAGTCTAGTTAAGAGGCTTGCTTTTGGATACTCGCTCTATTCTTGAAGATTCTCGTTATTGGAGTGGACATGATGGTAATAAGCCAAATTGATTTCTACGGCGGTGATGATCTTTTACTACGGCGGTGATGATCTTTTACTACGGCGGTGATGATCTTTTACTACGGCGGTGATGATCTTTTACTACGGCGGTGATGATCTTTTACT